>NHCFR01400__coassemble_792_pt1 | contig 20485 bp, 20 predicted proteins | sample NHCFR01400__metabat2_high_PE_048 | metagenome-assembled genome bin NHCFR01400
GCGGAGGAATGAGGCGTAGCGGTGGCTACGTCGATTGACGACAACGCAGCAGATGAAAATTCAGGCAAGTCATTTGTTGAAATGTGAACGTGTCAGTACACTAACTTTTCCTTTCTTCTTTACTCTCCCTCTGTCTCTGACAGACCGGAAAGATAATCGTTTAAAGCTGTCACATCCATCTCCGTGGTTACAACCTCCTGCTCTGCGTCAGGGTCCGGTCTGGTAATCACTCCGTAGGCGGAATAGCCTATCCACCCTATGGCAGCGATACATACAATGCCTGCAGCCAGCTTCTCCAGGAAAAGCACTCTCTTTTCTTTTTTCTGGATTTTGGCACGGTTGGCTTTCTCTTTTTTATATTTATCTACTTTCTGCTGACTCATTTTTCCTCTCCTTATATCAAAAATCATATCTGGAAATTAGTATAACACAAATCTTTCCTGATTTACAAGCCAGGTTTCCAAAAACAAGCCGAAGCTAAAGCAGACCGGAAAGCCCATAGGTATAAAAGCATCGGTAAAAAATTTATTCTCCTTGACGTTTTCTTCCATTTTTGTGTATACTAATAAAAGAAAAGAGCGTTTGCGAATTATATCTTCAGTTCGCAGACGCTCTTTTCTTCTCTCTGTATTTTAAACAAGCGAGGAGGTTTTCTATATGGAAAAAACAACACATACAAAATCCTGGTATGTCCAAAAATGGAGTATAGATATTCTCATAGACATTCTGGGCGGCATTCTCATTGCCCTGGGCACCTACAATTTCGCCGCCATGGCAGAATTTCCCATGGCCGGCCTTAACGGTATCGCCCTTATCTTCTACCATCTTTGGGGACTGCCCATCGGCCGTGTGGCCCTGCTGCTGAATATTCCCATTGCCCTTATCTGTTTCCGGATTCTGGGGCGGCAGTTCTTTCTCCGTTCCCTGCGGACCATACTGATTACATCCCTGATTATGGACTATGTGGCACCTTTGTTTCCTGTATATAATGGAGACAGAATGCTGGCGGCCATCTGTACGGGAGTCCTTTCCGGTCTGGGCTATGCCCTGATTTACATGCGTGGCTCCTCTACCGGAGGAGCGGACTTTGTCATGCTCTCCATAAAGGCTTTAAATCCTCATTTTTCTCTGGGAAAAATCACCTTTGCCACTGACGGTATCATTGTACTTACCGGAACCCTTATGGTATCCAGAGACATGGACAGCCTGATTTACGGAATGGTAATCACCTTCCTTCTCTCTGTGGTAGTGGATAAGGTGATGTATGGCATTGATTCCGGAAAAATGACCCTTATTGTAACAGATTACGCTAAGGAAGTGGCTGAGATGATAGATGAGGTTTCCGGCCGGGGCTGCACCTTTCTGAAAGCCAAGGGCAGCTATTCCAGCGAGGACAAATCCGTAGTCATGTGTGCCTGCAACAATAAACAGATGTACGGAATCCGCAGCGCCATTAAAGAAATAGACCCCAACGCCTTCATCATAATCGTAGAATCTAATGAAGTAGTTGGGGAAGGCTTTAAGCCTCATTAAAATATTTCTATATATTCATTTCTGGATATTCAATTTTCACAAGGGTCAGGCCCCTGGCCGGTGCGGTGGGGCCTGCGGCCTTTCTGTCTCTGGCCTCCAGAATCTCTTTCATATGTTCCGGAGGATAGGCCCCTCCTCCGATTTCCATCAGACATCCGGCAATAATCCGTACCATATTGTACAAAAAGCCGCTGCCTGTGATTCGGATGGTGATAAGCTCCCCGTCCCGCAGAACCTGAAGGCTGTGTATGGTGCGGACCGTGGTTTTTACCTGGGCTCCTGCTCCGCAGAAGCTTTTGAAGTCATGTTCTCCCACCAGGTATTCAGCTCCCTGGCGCATTTTTTCCTCGTCCAAAGGCAGGTAAGTAAAATGGGTATACAGCCTCTGGGTGGGAATGGGGAATCTCCGGTTTAAAATTTTATATTCATAAGTCTTTTTGCTGGTAGCATACCTGGGGTGAAAATCCGGTTCTACTTCCCTGGACTCCTCAATGCGTATGTCCTCTGGAAGCCTCTGGTTCAAGGCATAAGAAAATTTCTCTCCCGGCATCCGCATATTGGTATCAAACACCGCCACATTTCCCAGAGCATGTACCCCTGCGTCTGTTCTGCTGGCCCCCATCACTTCTGTCTTCTCTCCCGTCAGGTCCCGGAGGCAATCTTCCAGTACCTGCTGTACTGTTATCCCGTTAGGCTGAATCTGCCAGCCGCAGTAATTGGTTCCGTCATAAGCCACTGTCAGCTTTACTCTCTTCATGAATTCCCTGCTCCTTGTCTATAATAACAGGCGGATGGCAATATCCGCCCCCAGATACAGCAGAGCAATGGCGTAGGCCCAATAATCTCTGGTCTGATAAACCAAAGGCTTCATCTGCGTTCTGTTGTCACCGCCGTGATAGCATCTGGCCTCCATGGCCATGGCTAAATCATCTGCTCTCCGAAAAGCAGAGATAAACAGAGGTACCAGAAGAGGCACCAGGCTCTTGGCCTTCTGTATCAGGTTGCCGCTTTCAAAATCCGCTCCCCTGGCAATCTGGGCCTTCATGATTTTATCCGTCTCTTCCATAAGAATAGGGATAAAACGAAGGGCAATAGACATCATCATGGAAATCTCATGTACCGGTACCTTGATTTTATTCAATGGCCTCAAAATCCGCTCCAGGCCATCGGTAAGCTGGTTTGGCGTAGTGGTAAGTGTCATCACGGAAGAACCGATGACTAAATAAATAAGGCGAACGCCTATCTTCACAGCCTGCTTCACGCCTTCCACTGTAACGGTAAGAAAGCCAAAGCTCCAAAGCTCCTGCCCCGGAATGAGAAACAAATTGAACAGTACCGTAATGATTAAAATAATAAACAAAGGCTTTAAGCCTTTCAGCATGAATTTTACCGGCACCTTAGAAAGCAGGATGATTCCCGCCAAAAAGCAGGTGGCCAGCACATAGCCCCAGAAAGAATCTGCCACAAACAGGGAAATCAGAAACAAAAAGGTTCCGATAAATTTTACTCTGGGGTCAAGACGGTGCAGAATAGAATCTGCAGGATAGTATTGTCCTATGGTAATATCTCTAATCATGATTTTTCTCTCCCCAGTGCTTGTAATATAGATTTCCCTGCTTCCTCCACCGTAATAGCGGAAACGTCCACACCCAGTCCCTTATCCTTCAACGCATGCATGATATAGGTCATCTGAGGGGCAGCCAGGCCCATGGCCTCCAGCTCCTTGTAGTGGGCGAACACCTCTCTGGGAGCGCCGTCAAAGGCTTTGTAACCTTTATTCATTACCAGAATCCGCTCCACATACCGGGCAATGTCCTCCATGCTGTGGGAAACCAGGATAACGGTAATCTTTCTCTCCTGATGGAGCCAGGCAATCTGGTCCAATATCTCGTCTCTTCCCCTGGGGTCCAGTCCTGCGGTAGGCTCGTCTAAAATCAGCACGTCCGGCTCCATGGCCAGAACTCCGGCAATAGCCACTCTCCTTTTCTGTCCTCCGGACAGCTCAAAAGGAGAGGCGTCATAATATTTTTCCTTTAAGCCCACCTGTTTTAAGGCTTCTATGGCTTTCTCCTTTGCTTCCTCCTGGGAAAGTCCCTGGTTTTTAGGACCAAAGCACACGTCGGAAAGCACGTCCGCCTCAAAAAGCTGATGCTCCGGATACTGGAACACCAGACCCACATGGCTTCTCAGCCTTTTTAAGGAGTAGCCCTCCTGCCAGATGTCCTCCTCTTTATAAGATACAACGCCGGAGGTAGGCTTCATCAATCCGTTAAAGTGCTGAATCAGCGTGGATTTTCCGCTTCCCGTATGTCCGATAACCCCCACAAACTGGCCCTGGGGGATTTCCAGGGATACGTCCCTTAAAGCATGTGTCTCATAGGCCGTCCCCGGATTGTAGGTATATGTGATATGTTCTAATTTTAATGACATAATGCTTCCACCAATTCCTTTGTAGTCAGTATTCCGTCAGGAAGACGGATGCCTGCTTTTTTCAATTCATGTGCAAGAAGGGTTACCTGTGGAACGTCCAGCCGTAAAGCTTTCAGCTCTTCTACCCTGGAAAAGATTTCCCTGGGAGTTCCCTCCATCACAACATGGCCCTGGTCCATGACAAAGACCTTGTCTGAGCCAATGACTTCCTCCATGTAATGGGTAATAAGGATTACTGTAATGCCCTCTTCCCGATTTAGCTGGCGGACAGCATCCAGTACCTCCTTTCTGCCGTTAGGGTCCAGCATAGCCGTAGGCTCGTCCATGATAATGCATTTTGGCTGCATGGCCATAACTCCCGCAATAGCTACTCTCTGCTTCTGCCCTCCGGACAGCTTATTGGGAGAACGATGGCGGAAGGGTATCATGCCCACTGCCTTTAAGCTTTTATCCACCCGGCTCCAGATGCCTTCTGTAGGAATTCCCAGATTTTCCGGACCAAAGCCCACGTCTTCCTCTACCACAGTTCCGATAATCTGATTATCTGGATTCTGAAATACCATTCCTGCCTTCTGCCGTATTTCCCACAGCTCCGGAGTCTGGGCCGTGTCCATGCCGTCTACCCATACCGAACCCTCCGTAGGCAGCAGAAGGGCATTTAAATGCTTGGCCAGTGTGGATTTGCCTGAGCCGTTGTGTCCCAAAATAGAAATAAACTGGCCCGGCTTAATATCTAAATCCACATCCTCCACTGCCGTGTGGCTGCTGGAAGGCTGGCCGTTGTCGTCATATTTTAAATATTCATACTTTAGTTTTCTGGTCTTAATGATTTCCATAGCGCTTCCTTTCATGGGTATTGTACTGGATTTTCTCTTTTGCCGCAAGTATATCTCCAAACTTCCATATTTTCGCCGTCATCTTCCAGCTTATAGTCTATGGGCTCAAAGCCCAGCTTTTTCGCCAGATTTATGGAAGCTGTGTTGCTGCTTTTGATTCTGCAGTGGAGATAATAAGCCCCTCTTTTGACTGCCTCAGCAATGATTCCCCGGCAGGCCTCAAAGGCATAGCCATTTTTCCGGTACCTTTCATCTATGATATAGCCCAGTTCCACCACCGTCATTTTATGATTCCAAAGCTTAGGCTCAATGCCTGCCCGGCCGATAAGCTCCCCGGTATCTTTTTTCAATACGCACCAGTAACCCATATCGCACAGCTCATACATATAGGTCCGGTAGGCGTCAAATCCCTCCAACTCCTCTGTCAGAGGCTTAGCTACCCCCTCGCAGGCGTCCCGGGAGGTTTCCTGACCACAGATTTCCATTAGCCTGGGAATATCTTCTTTTTTCATCTCCCGAATCAGAAGGCGGCTGGTCTCGCACACTGTGGCCGGAAGATGGCGGCTATGGCAGTACACCTTTTCCATAAAAGCCCCGTCAATTTCCTCGTAGCCTTCTACTATCATATAGGCACTGCCCAAATCCTGTTTTCCTGAATCCGGATTAAAATATGCCACACAGGTAATACCTGCATTTTTGGCAGCTTTACAGCCATTCTCCGAATCCTCCACCACCAAGCATTCTTCCGGGCTCAGGCCCATCTCCCCGGCAGCCTTCAAAAACACATCCGGTGCAGGCTTGGGATGTTCCACAAATTCTCCGCTTACCAGACAGGTAAAATACTTCTGAATATCCCAGTATCTGGTTACCTTTTCAATATAGGCATAGGGAGAGGATGAGGCTACCGCCAGCTGATAACCGCTGCCGCAAAGCTTTTCCAGCAGCTCCTTTACATAGGGAATCAGAGGGGGATAGCCTTCCTTGGCCATCATCTCCTCTTTTATTTCCCTCATTTCTTCTACAAGAGCCGTATCCTGAAGGCTGACCCCATAATGCTCATGGAGCAGCTTCATCAAAAATCCCACTGTGGAGCCGATACAGGCCTTATAAACTTCATACTCTATCTGAATCCCTCTTCTTCTCAGGGTTTCTTTCCAAATCCTGTAATGGAAGGGCTCACTGTTTATCAGTACCCCGTCCATATCAAAAATAATTCCCTTTAACATATTCTGACCTTCTTATGCAAAAGAAGGCTGCGCACGAAATATGTTTTCACCTTCATGCGGCAGCCTTTCCTGGTTTTACTCTTCTGATTCCGGCTCCTGAAACAAAAGCTGTTCTGCAAGATTCCAGATTTCATCTCTGCCCTGTTTTGTCTGTGCTGAAAAAGGAATAACCTGTGTTCCCCCAGGCAGCTCCAGTCCTTCTTTTAAGACCTTCAGCTGCTTAGGAATCTGGCTTCTTTTCAGTTTATCTGCTTTTGTTGCAATAATAATCGGTTGGTATCCATTGTGAACAATCCAGTCATACATCAATTTATCATTTTCCGAAGGTTTATGGCGGATGTCAATAAGAAGAAATACTGCTTTTAACTGTCTGGATTGGCGCAGGTATCTCTCAATCAGCTTTCCCCACTGTTCCTTCACGGACTGGGATACTTTGGCATATCCGTAGCCCGGCAAATCCACCAGATACATCTGATGGTTTACATTATAAAAATTAATGGTCTGGGTTTTTCCCGGGGAAGCACTGGTACGGGCCAAAGACTTCCTGTTCATCAATGCATTGATAAGGGAAGATTTTCCCACATTGGATTTGCCTGCAAAGGCTATCTCAGGCACCTGGTTCTTTGGAAGGGTGCTGGTGATGCCGCAGACAATATCCAGAGCTACATGCTTGATTACCATGTATGTTCCTCCATTGTATAGATTGGGTATAGGCATAAAATTTCTACGTCATTATGCTGAAAATGAACGTGCCAGTACCCTGGTATCTTGTATATGCTGTGTTATGTTTCTGCCAGAGCCTGCTTCAGAACCTCTTCCATGGTACTTACCGGAATAATTTCCAGGCCCTGGGTGATTTCCTTATCCATTTCCTCAATATCCGGCTGGTTTTCCTGAGGAATGAGAACCTTCAGGATTCCTGCACTTTTAGCAGCCAGAAGCTTCTCTTTCAGACCGCCGATGGGAAGCACTCTTCCTCTCAGGGTAATTTCTCCTGTCATGGCTACGCCGGCCTTTACGGGGGTTTTTGTAATAGCGGACAGCATGGCCGTTGCCATGGTAATGCCTGCAGAAGGCCCGTCCTTTGGCACAGCTCCCTCAGGTATATGGATATGTAAATCGTGCTTCTGGAAAAATTCAGGCTCAATACCGTAATTTCCCGCCACAGAACGGATATAGCTGATTCCTGCCTGGGCAGATTCCTTCATCACATCTCCCAGCTGCCCGGTCAGCAGAAACTCCCCTTTTCCCGGCATCAGATTGACTTCTATCTGGAGAGTATCTCCTCCCACACTGGTCCAGGCCAATCCACGGACAATTCCTACTTCATCGTTTTTATTCTTCTGCTGGTAAGTATACTTTTCTCTTCCCAGAAAATCCGAAAGATTTTCCTTTGTCACCAAAACGGTTTCTTCTTTTTCTTCCAAAATCTTTCTGGCGGTTTTCCTGCAAATATCCCCAATCTTACGCTCCAGGTTTCTCACACCGGCTTCCTTGGTATATCCGGTAATGATATTTCCAAGAGCCTCGTCCTCTATGGACAGCTGTCCTTCCTTTAAGCCATGGGCCTTCATCTGTTTGGGAATCAGATGTTCCCTGGCAATATGCCACTTTTCGTTCTGCGTATAGCTGTTAATCTCAATGATTTCCATTCTGTCCAGCAAAGGTCTTGGTATAGTCTGCAAATCATTTGCCGTGGCAATAAATAAAACCTCTGACAAGTCCAAAGGAATTTCCACATAATTGTCCCGGAATTTCTTGTTTTGCTCAGAATCCAAAACCTCCAGCAGAGCAGATGAGGTGTCACCCTTGTAATCGCTGCTGACCTTATCAATTTCATCCAGCAGCATCAGTGGATTTTTCACTCCCGCCTGTATCAGACCATTGGCAATTCTTCCCGGCATAGCTCCGATATAAGTGCGCCTGTGTCCCCGGATTTCCGCCTCATCCCGGACACCGCCCAGGGAAATCCTCACATATTCCTTGTGAAGAGCCCGGGCTACGGAACGGGCAATGGAAGTTTTACCGGTTCCCGGCGGTCCGGCCAGACATAGGATAGGACTTTCGCCTTTCTTTGTCAGAGTCCGGACAGCCAGAAACTCCATGATTCGCTCTTTCACTTTTTTCAGTCCGTAATGGTCTGCCTCCAGAATTTCGTTGGCCTCCTTCAGATTCCTGCTGTCTCTGGAAGTCTTATCCCACGGAAGAGATAGCAAAGTCTCTATATATCCCCGCATAACGCCGGCCTCCGCCTGGATTCCGGCCGCCTTTTTAAATCTGTCGATTTCCTTGTAAATACGCTCCCGCACTTCTTTGGAAGCCTTCAGCTTTCCTGCCTGCTCCCGGAACTGGTCTGCCTCAGAAATAGTATCCCCGTCTCCCAGCTCTTCCTGAATCACTTTCAGCTGCTCCCGGAGAATATAATCTCTCTGATTTTTATCTACCCGCTCTTTTACCTTTTTATTCAGGTCCGTACGGATTTCCATAATCTGAATCTCATTGGTGAGAATCATTCCCAAAACTTCATACCTGTCCTCCAGGGACACAGCTTCCAGGATTTTCTGTTTATCCTGGTATTTCATCGGCAGGTTTATGGCTATCTGGTCAATCACCTTCTGTACATCATCCAGCTCCAGAATCTGACCTGCCAAGTCCTTGCTCAGCTTAGGATTTTCCTTACAGTAACGGACAAACAGCTCCTTGGCCGCCCGCAGCATGGCTTCTTTCATGTTAGAATCCATAAGCTGGGTCTGGCTATTGTCAAAAAGGGCAGTCTCCGCTTCCAGATAAGGCTCCTCATCCACAAATCCAAGAAGCTCGCCTCTCTCCTTACCTTCTACCAGCACCTGGATAATCCCGTTCTTGGTTTTCACCAGCTGCTTAATCTCGGCAATGGTTCCAATCCTGTACAAATCTTCTATAGCCGGCTCCTCCACCCTGGGGTCTCTCTGGGTAATAAGGAAAATTTTCTGGTCCTGGACCATGGCCTTTTCCAAAGCCTTCACGGATTTCTCCCTGCTCACGTCAAAATGGACAATCATATCCGGGAGAATTGTCGTACCTCTGAGGGCGATAGCAGGCAAATGCAATATCATGTCACTCATACTCGCTTCTCCTTCATGCCTTTGTACCTTATGGAATACTTATGCGATTTCCGGGGCTTCCTTTTTCTTTCTGCTCCCGGATTTTCCTCTTCTGGTAGCAGCCGGAAGCTCTCTGCGCTCTATAATAGGCTCTCCCTGGCCTTCTACCATATCTTTTGTCACGATACAAGAGCTGATACTCTCATCAGAAGGTGCAGTGTACATCAAATCCATCAGGGAATTTTCCACAATGGCCCGCAGTCCTCTGGCTCCTGTTTTTCTCTCCATAGATTTATCCGCAATGGCCTCAAGAGCCTCCTGCTGAAAACTCAGGTCTATGCCGTCTAATTGGAACATAGCCTCGTACTGGCGTACCAGGGAGTTTTTAGGCTCAGTAAGAATCTGCACCAAAGCATTTCTGTCCAGAGCGTTCAGGGATACCACAACAGGTACTCTGCCCACAAACTCCGGAATCAAACCAAATTTTACCAAATCCTGGGGCATAACTTCCTTCAGCAGCTCCCCTACGTTTCTCTCCTGGGGAGCTGTAATCTCTGCGTTAAAGCCAATGGACTTGGTATCTTTTCTTGTTTCTATGATTTTATCCAGTCCCTCAAAGGCCCCGCCGCAGATAAACAAGATATTGGTGGTATCAATCTGGATAAACTCCTGCTGGGGATGCTTTCTGCCTCCCTGAGGAGGTACGCTGGCTACAGTTCCCTCCACGATTTTCAGCAGGGCCTGCTGCACACCTTCTCCCGATACGTCTCTTGTAATGGAAGCGTTCTCGGATTTTCTGGTTATCTTATCAATTTCATCTATATAAATAATGCCGTACTGGGCACGCTCAATGTCATACTCCGCAGCCTGTATCAGCTTCAGCAGAATGTTCTCCACATCCTCGCCCACATAGCCGGCCTCTGTAAGAGTTGTAGCATCTGCGATGGCAAATGGCACGTTTAAAAGCCGGGCCAGAGTCTGGGCCAGAAGTGTCTTTCCTGAACCTGTGGGACCCAGCATAAGAATATTGCTTTTCTGCAGCTCCACATTAGAGCTTCCACCCGCAAGCACACGCTTATAGTGATTGTAAACTGCAACGGAAAGAACCTTCTTGGCCTCCTCCTGGCCGATAACATATTCGTCCAGAATGGCTTTGATTTCCTGTGGCTTCAGCAGGTTTATCTCATCTGACATTTCCTGGACCAGATGGTCATTCAATTCTTCATCTATAATCTCTGCGCAGATTCCCACGCAGGAATCACAGATATATGTGCCGTTTGGCCCTGCAATCAGCTTTTTTACCTGCTCCTGTGTCTTTCCGCAAAAGGAACACCTGATTCTTGTGTCATTTCCTTTCATTGCCATTTTCTATTTCCTTTCTACATTCCGATATTCGTCCCGAAAGCTGAAAGACCCCCGCATATGCCTGCAGGAGTCTTATCTTCTGTCATTATCTGTGCTGGATAACCATGTCGATTAAGCCATAATTCTTTGCTTCCTCTGCTGTCATATAGTTATCTCTCTCTGTGTCCCGAGCAATGGTTTCCAGGCTCTGTCCTGTGTTCTGTGCCAAAATAGAATTCAGCCTGTGTTTTGTCTTCAAAATCTGCTCTGCCACAATTTCAATTTCCGTAGCCTGGCCCTTAGCACCGCCGGAAGGCTGATGAATCATCACCTCAGCGTTGGGAAGAGCCATACGTTTTCCCTTAGCGCCGCCAGCTAAAAGGAACGCTCCCATGCTGGCCGCCAATCCCATACAGATAGTGGATACGTCACATTTGATATACTGCATGGTATCATAGATAGCCATACCTGCTGACACAGAACCTCCCGGGCTGTTGATATAAAGATGAATATCCTTGCCTGGGTCCTCAGATTCCAAAAACAGCAGCTGGGCCACAATCAAGTTTGCAGATACGTCGCTTACTTCCTCGCCCAGAAAAATGATTCTGTCTTTTAACAGTCTGGAATAAATGTCATAGCTTCTCTCTCCACGGCTGGTCTGTTCAATGACATATGGTACTAAACTCATGAAACTCCTCCTCCATTATCAGGATATTATTGATGAAAGCCCCGGACTGCGGCTGTGCTGACGGCAAGCTTGCTTGCACGGATGCACAGACATAGGACGGGCCAGACGGTATGAGCACGGGGGACGCCCCAGGCGGACCGTTAAGTGCGATTACCGTCGGCAGATTCCGTGAGTGCGATGCACGGAGGAATCTGGCTTTCATGGATAGCAATGCCTGCTTCAGCAGGCATCTCCTTTTACTGTGAAAGCCCCGGACTGCGGCTGTGCTGATGGCAAGCTTGCTTGCACGGATGCACAGACATACCGCTTACTCAGCTTTTTTCTCTACAACCTGAGCTGCTTCTGCTACCAGAGTAACGGCTTCCTGAACCGCCATATCAGCCTTAATCTGCTCTTTCTCGTAATCGCCCATCAGCTCTTTTAATTTATCTAATTCCATTTTGTACATTTCAGCCATCTTCTTTAATTCTTCTTCCAGCTGCTCCTCAGAAATCTGGATGTTTTCTGCCTCTGCAACCTTCTCTAATACCAGGCGGCTCTGGATTCTCTTCAGCGCCTGAGGTCTCATCTGCTCCTGTACTTTAGCGCTGTCAAGACCTGTGAACTGATAATACTGGTCAATGGAAAGACCCTGGGCCTGCATTCTTCTGATGAAGTCCTGCATAAGCTGGTCAATCTGATTCTGAATCATCGGCTCAGGAATATCCATCTGTGCATTTGCAATCACAGCGTCCACTGCCTTGTCTTCTCTTTCTCTCTTAGCTACATCTTCTTTGCGCTCTTTTAATTTTTTCTCGATGTCAGCTTTGTACTCAGCCAGAGTATCAAATTCAGATACATCTTTTGCGAACTCGTCATCCAGCTCCGGAAGCTCTTTCACTTTGATAGCCTTTACTGTGCATTTGAATACAGCAGGTTTTCCGGCTAAATCATTTGCATGGTAGTTCTCTGGGAAAGTTACGTTTACTTCCTTCTCAACACCGATTTCAGCGCCTACTAACTGGTCTTCAAAACCTGGAATAAAGGAATTAGAACCAATGGTCAGAGGATAATCTGTTCCTTTTCCGCCTTCAAAAGCAACTCCGTCCACAAAGCCTTCGAAATCCAGGGTAACCATATCGCCCTGAGCAACTGCTCTGTCGTCTACATCAATTGTTCTGGAATTGTTTTCCTGCTCTTTCTTCAGTTCAGCGGCAACTTCCTCTTCTGTTACTTCTACAGGAGAAACCTCCACTTCTACACCCTTGTACTGTCCTAATGTAACTTCCGGCTTAACAGCAACTTCTGCAGTAAAGATAAAGGATTTGCCTTTCTCAATCTGCACTACATCGATTTCCGGCTGGGAAACAATGTCCAGCTTGCTCTCTTCTGCTGCCTTTGGATATTCAGACTGAATCAGAGCGTTTGCTGCATCTTCAAAGAAGATTCCTGTACCGTACATCTTTTCAATCATGACTCTGGGTGCTTTTCCCTTACGGAATCCGGGAATAGTGATTTTGTTTTTGTTTTTCATATATGCAGCCTGAACTGCCTTTTCAAAATCTTCTGCACTGACTTCAATGGTCAGCTTTGCCATGTTTTTCTCTAAGTTTTCTACCTGTACACTCATTGTAAATAATTCCTCCTTGTATTCTATACATTACTTATGAAAGCCCTGGACTGCGGCTATGCAGATGGCAAGCTTGCTTGCACAGATGCATAGACATAGAATTTATGCAGACAGCGGCTTACTGTATACACGCATTTTCTCAGACTTACAGTCATTAACACAGTATAGCACAAGGCCCTGGAAAACGCCAGTATTTTTTTGTTGTTATTGTTTGTAAATTACGGATTTTTTGATTTCTTCCGCCTTTTCCTCTCCCAGAAGCAGAGAAATCAGCTCCAGGCTAAAAGGAATGGCCGTTCCCAGGCCTCTGCTGGTAGTTACGTTTCCGTCATGGGCCACTTCCCCATATTCTACGGAAGCTCCTGTAAGCTTTTCTTCAAAGCCCGGATAGCACACAGCCTTTCGTCCCTCCAGGATGCCCAATTTTCCCAGTACACTGGGAGCTGCACAGATAGCTGCCACCTGCTTTCCTTTTTTATAAAACTCCTGCAAAAGAGTGCAGAGTCCTTCATGTTCTCCCAAATGAAGAGTTCCCGGCATTCCTCCCGGCAGTACCAGCATGTCCACATCCTCATAATCCACGTCATCAAAAAATATGTCTGCCTTTAGTTCTATATTGTGGCTGCCTTTCACGGCCAGCCCGTCGCTGATGGACACCATAAGCACCTGGATTCCTGCTCTTCTCAAAAGGTCCACTACGGTCAGCCCTTCTATTTCTTCAAAACCATCTGCTGTAAATACACATACTTTTGCCATATTTCTTCCCTCATTTCTTTTTATTTTCTTCGCCTGCTCCTGCTCGCTTGCGCTCATTATATCATGACTCGCACCTTTCGGTGCTTTACGCTGCTTCGCAGCTATCATGATTGACATTCGCCGCTCCCACTGAACAGGCTTCGCCTGCTCCTGCTCGCTTGCGCTCATTATATCATAATTTTCTGTTTTGTGTTTGTGTTTCAGTTACTTTTTTACATAGCACATACCGCTCCAGCCCGCCATACAGCCTGGCTTTGGTTATAAGCTCATAGCCTGCTTGTTCCATATTTCTCAGGCTGTAAAGATTGTCCGGGTGGACGGTACACATCCGGTACTGCAGGGTCTGTCCTTTCTCCTTCATGCCACTATCTAACTCTTCTTCCGCCCTGGCCAGCATAAGTCTCTGCAGTCCCCAGCCCCGGTATTTTTCCCGGACAGCCGCAGAGTCCATATGTACCACCTGGAAAAGCTCCTCCCCGGAAAGACCTGCGAATTCCCCCAGATTTTCCGTTTTCCCGGGAAAATATACAGAAAAGAAGCCCGCCAGCTCCCTGCTCTCTTCTTCCCTGGCTGTGATGACAAAGCCTTTTTCTCTGAGAATAGCACTCATGTATTCTCCGTCGTCTGTCGCAAACCATTCCTGCTTTTTCACCGTTCGTTTGGCTTCCTCCTGGACCTCCATGATTTCTTCCAGACAGCCCAGACTTCCAAGATTTAAATAAAATTTCATAGCTCGTCTCCTTGCATTTTTTGTACCCTTGTCCAGAAAGGGTAAATTATGATATAACAAAAATAAAATATTGAACAGAATAAAAACCGGAGGTATCCTATGGAAATCGAAAGAAAATATTTAATCCACAAGCTTCCTGAAAATCTGGAAGCCTATCCCCGAAAACAAATCCAACAGGCTTATTTATGTACTGCTCCCGTAGTTCGTATCCGGAAGCAGGATGAGGAATATTATCTCACCTATAAAGGGGGAGGACTGATGGTACGGGAAGAATATAATCTTCCCCTAAACCGGGAGGCTTACCTTCACTTATTAGAGAAGGCAGATGGTATCATCCTTTCCAAAACCCGCTATCTCCTCCCCCTGACCCAGAACCTTACCATCGAACTGGACGTCTTTGACCCTCCCTATGAAAATCTATGGCTGGCTGAGGTGGAATTTTCCACAGAAGAAGAGGCTAACGCATTTATTCCCCCGGAATGGTTCGGGGAAGATGTGACCTTTTCCTCTGCTTACCACAACAGCGTCCTTTCACGGGGAGGCGCCGGTAAAAACAGGGTAAAAAAGTAAAGGGAAGCTGCCTTATTTTGCTGCCTTCTGGGCAAACTGGGTAGTCACCAGCTCTTCATAAGGAACCCTTTCCTCCAGTTCTCCGGCACTGTCCAGAATATCCTGAAGAAGCTCAAAGCTTTCCTCCCGGAAAATCAAGTCTTCCTTCCAGGTATCCTGTTCCTGGTACCTCTGGACAATAGTGGTAATGGTTTCCAAATCATTTTCTTTAAACTGGGGCTGGATTATCCTGGCAATTTCCTCCGGGGTATGGGTATTTACATAATCCATACCCTTCTGGAGAGCGTTGGTAAATCCCTGGATTATCTGGGGATTTTCTTCTATAAAGCTCTCCTTGGCACTGTAGGCCGTGTAAGGCACATAGCCGGATTCCACGCCGCAGGAAGCCACTACATAACCGGCCCCTTCCTGCTCTAAAGCAGTGGCGGAGGGCTCGAATTCCACGCTGAATTCTCCCTGTCCGCCTGCAAAGGCTGCGGCTGTGGACCCGAAATCAATGCTTCTGTCAATCTTCATATCCTTATCCGGGTCTATCCCCTTTTGCTTCAGGATATATTCAAATACCATTTCCGGCATTCCGCTTTTTCTTCCCCCAAGAATATCCTTCCCCTTCAAATCACTCCACTGAAAGTCCGGCATTTCTTCTCTGGCCACAATAAAGTTTCCCGCCCTCTGGGTCAGCTGGGCGAAATTTATTACCTTATCATTTGCCCCCTGCTGGTAGGCGTAAATACTGGACTCTGAACCCATGAAGCCAATATCTGCGTCTCCGGAAAGCACGGCTGCCATAACTTTGTCGGCTCCGAATCCCGTTACCACCTCCAGCTTAATCCCTTCCTCCACAAAGTAACCTTCCTCTATGGCCACATACTGAGGAGCATAAAAGATAGAGTGAGCTACTTCATTGAGCGTTATTTTCTGCAGCTCCCTGCTTTCCTCTTCTGTGCTGCCATCTTCCTGCTGAGAGCTTTCCTCTTTCTGTACAGAGGTTTCTTTTTCCTCTTTTTCGGAAGCGCAGCCTCCCAAAAGCATTCCCACACAGAGAACCCCCGCCCCCGCAGCTGCAAGAAACTTTTTCATATCCTCTCCTCCCAAAACTAAAAAAATCCCGCAGCCCGTACATCCGGCGTCTGCGGGGTACATTATTACTGTATGTAGTTTTGGGATTTTGGCTACAAGTTTCCTGGTCAGTCCGCCAATACAGCCTGAATCCGCCCGGACACTGCTTCCGGTCTTTTTTTAGAATTTCCCCTGTCTTAAAGTTTGGGAACTTTGTTCTCTTTCTCCTGCAAATATTTCTTCACACCTTCTACATCTGTATAGGCAAAGTGTCGGAGTTCATTTTCCGTCATCTGTCCCAGCTCCTCTAAATCATAGCTCCCCGTCACTGCACAACTGGGCTTTAAATCCTCCGGGGAAAATCCCAGCTCCTTTATCTGGTCTGGTGAAATATACTGGCTCACTTCTATTTTATTACAGGATTTGCAGTGATACACCGTAAAAACCTCTTTGCTCATAGTCTTTTCTCCTTTGTCTCTTTTCTTTTTTCTTATCTTAATACAAAAAACCATGGTTGTATAGAAAAAATTTCAACTATTCAACCACACCGTTCAGATTCCCAGCCTGCACTTCTTTTCCCTGCTTACGCAGCTAAAGCTTCCCTTATGGCTAAATAATTGAAAAAATCTCTTTTATCCTGCCCGCCTCATAAAATAAACAGACAGCACCAGAAAGGCTGCAACCAATAACAGTAAAATCCGGTAGTTCCAAGCAGTCCGGCAAATCCCCGGCCTCTGCTGCCTCAGCCTGTAGGGAATCCCAAAAGTCACCAGAACCGCCAGGATAAACAGACCTATATCCGCCCAAAGATAATCGTTTCCTGTCAAAAAGGTGTACATGTAAAATCCCAGAGGAATCACTAACATTCCCACCCACAGCCCCAAAAGATTTTTGCAAAGCAAATCCGGATACCGGCTGCCAATCCTGCTTTTCTCCCACAGCATATAAAACAGCGCCGGAAAAAACAGCAGCTTTAAATGCTCCCAAACCGTTTCATTGACAGGAGTAATAAGGCCTGCAAAAAAATTCTCCCCTGTCCACTGATAAACAAAATGACTGAGAGTTCCCACTATAATCGTCCATAAAATTCCTGCCCATGTATACTTTGCAAGCTCCCTGTCCATACCTTCCCCCCTTTTCCCTGATACTTAAATGCCAAAATCCTTTTTGCGTATCATGTAAGTCTAAAATTTCAGTGGCCATATTTAGAAACTGCCCTCTCCACACAAGGGCATAAGTCTTTGTATGATAGTATATGTGTTTTTCGTGGTTATATGAGGAAAGGGTTGCAAATTTCCTTACTTGCTTTCATAATAGGGCTATATAGAGATGTTGGGGTCAAAAGGTATTTTGACCCCTTTGATACCGGATTGCTCCGCACGATGTGCTCCCGCAATCCTCAAAAACATTCATAATTCGCTCATTTTTCTTTGAAAAATGGCTACTTATTCATGTTTTTGGCGGGTCCCAAGGTTAAAAATCCGCTTGCAAGCAAGCTTGCATCGGATTTCCAACCTTTTGACCCTGGTATCATATAGATTAGAATGGGAGGACAGTTAGATGAAGTTTGGATTTATCGGATGTGGAAATATGGCTTCTGCCATTATCGGCGGAGCTCTCGAAAAGAATATTTTGGCAAAAGAGGATATTTTAGCCTCTGTGAAATCAGAAGCTTCTGTGAAAAAAGTGGAGGATAAGCTGGGAATCCGCTGCACCAGGGATAATATCCAAGTAGCCCAAGAGGCGGATTATCTTTTTCTGGCCGTAAAGCCACAGTTCTGCGCACAGGTAGCAGCGGAAATCAAAGGAATACAGAAAGAAGGACAGGTAATGGTGTCCATCCTTGCGGGAAAAAATATAGCCTGGCTGAAGGAACAGTTCGGTGGGACAAAAAAAATCATCCGCACCATGCCTAACACTCCTGCCTTAGTGGGAGAAGGTTTTACCGCAGTATGCCCGGACAGCCTGGTTTCCCAGGAAGAGCTTCAGCTTGTTATGAAATTACTGTGTTCTTTCGGAAAAGCCCAGCTTGTGACAGAACCTATTCTGGATATTATCGGTGCAGTCAGCGGCAGCTCTCCTGCCTTTGTATTTATGTTTATAGAAGCTCTGGCAGACGGCGCAGTGGCCGAAGGAATGCCTAGGAAGCAAGCCTATGAAGCTGCGGCCCAGGCAGTTTTAGGAAGCGCTAAAATGGTCCTGGAAACCGGACTGCACCCGGGAGCTTTAAAAGATATGGTCTGCTCCCCGGCCGGCACCACCATTGAAGGGGTAAATGTGCTGGAAAAAGAAGGGATGCGCAGCGCTGTTATGGACGCTGTGAGAGCATGTATTTCGAAAACAAAAAAGCTGTAACTAGTGTACTGGCACGTTCATTTTCAGCATAATGACGTAGAATGAATTTTCATTCTGCAAGGCGGAGGAATGAGGCGTAGCGGTGGCTACGTCGATTGACGACAACGCAGCAGATGAAAATTCAGGCAAGTCATTTGTTGAAATGTGAACGTGTCAGTACACTAGTCCTCATACTCCTTTCATTGGCATCTCCTCTACAAGATTTAAAAATTCCTGCATTACCCGTGTCACATATCTTCCTTTTTTTCTGTAAAAATAAATATTTCTGCTGGTTTCCTCTCCCTGAAGCTTATAGTACACAACTTCCGGATGAGGCAGAACACATTTGACCAGTGTGTCGCTTATAAAAGAAATTCCCATACCTGAGCAGGTAATATTATATGCAGTTACCTGCTGGTCCAGATTCAATAGTATTTTTGGCTTAAATCCACTGTTCTGGCATAATTTAATTCCCCTTTCCCTGGTGTCATTCTCTGTTTTCAGGAAAAGAAAATATTCATTCTCAAATTTTTCCAAAGGAACCGGCAGTACCTCTTCTTCCAGATAACTTCCCGTAATGATTTGGTCCACACCAATTTGGTACTCTTTCAGTATCTGATTTACATTCAGGTACTTGGGTACCGCCAAAATTAAGTGTTCATTATGGTATAAATGTCTGCTAAATATCTGCTGACTAAAAAAATAATTATCAATAATAAAATCCAATTTCCCCTCCAAAAGAGATTTTTCCAATTGTACTGTGCTTTCCTCCAACAGATGAATCTCTATTTTAGGAAATCTCTTTTTAAACTCTGTAAGAAGAGGCGGAAGCACATAAGAAGAAAAAAGATTGCTTCCTCCGATATGCAGACTCCCTGCGCAAAGCTGCTGTACATCGTTTATATAGTTTTTGAAATCCTCCTGAATATTCTGTATCTGTTCTACTGCTTCTATGTACTTTTTCCCGCACTCTGTCAGTTTTACTGGCGCAGTGCTTCTGTCAAAAATAGGACTCCCTATATTTTTTTCAATCCTTTTAATCGTAGCACTAAGTGAAGGCTGGGATATATAAAGATTTTTGGCTGCTTTAGAAAAGCTCCTTTCTTTATAGACCTCATAAACATATTCCATTCCTGAAAACATATGACATTCCTCTCTGCTATTTCCTGGATTTATTATAAATCCTGCTTTATCCTGTCTGCAACTGGTTTTCCATCTGTCATTCTGGTGGATTTCACAGCGCTATTCTCTTTCCATTAGAATATCCTTCCCTGAAATCCCAGGCTCTGTCAAATTCATAGGGTCCAGGATTTTCTGAAGCTCCTGGTCTGTCAGGATGCCGTCCCTAAGAATCAAGTTCCGTATAGGTTCTCCTGTTTTAATTGCCTCTTTTGCAAGTTCCGCCGCTTTTTGGTACCCTACATGGGGACAGATAGCAGTGATGATTCCTACGCTGTTTTCCACCAGATAACGGCAGCGATTTTCATTTGCCGTAATTCCTGTCACACAATTATCTACAAATGTATTTACCCCATAGGCCAGAGTATCGATAGACTGGAACAGGCAGTAGAATATAATGGGTTCAAATGCATTAAGCTCCAGCTGCCCTCCTTCCGCCGCCATAGTGATTGTTACATCATTACCAATGATATTAAAAGCAATATGGTTAACAACCTCCGGGATAACCGGATTTACTTTTCCCGGCATGATAGAGGAGCCGTTCTGCTTTGCCGGAAGATTGATTTCTCCAAATCCTGCTCTTGGACCGGAAGACATAAGACGCAGGTCATTGGCTATTTTTGATAAGGTGACGGCGCATGCTTTGATTGCACCGGAAACTGCCACAAAGGAATCCAGATTCTGGGTTGCATCTATTAAATCAAAGGCCTGTACAAAATCCATGCCCGTAATCTGTGACAAATTTGGTACGATTCTTTTCAAATATTTTTCATCTGCGTTGATACCTGTCCCTACGGCTGTTCCTCCCATATTCAGGGTTCTCATTTCATCCATTGCTTTTTCCATACGATTGATGTCACGCATAATAGCAACAGAATATGCTTTAAATTCCTGTCCCAGACGGATTGGCACAGCATCCTGCATCTGTGTCCTTCCCATTTTCAGAATAGAATCAAATTCTTCTGCTTTCTGGCATAGTGCAGCGTAAAGACGCCGCAGCTCTTTCTGCGCATTTTCCAGCAGTCTTAGAGAAGTCATTTTTCCGGCTGTGGGAATTACGTCATTGGTAGATTGTCCGCAGTTTACATGGTCATTTGGATTTACAATA
>NHCFR01400__coassemble_801_pt1 | contig 20065 bp, 19 predicted proteins | sample NHCFR01400__metabat2_high_PE_048 | metagenome-assembled genome bin NHCFR01400
TTCTGTAAGGCAAAGGGCATCTAATCCTGCTCCTTTAGCCTCCGAAAAAAGCCAATGTGTATAATCCGCAGAAAATGGCAGCTTCTTAGCCAGCTTTCCATGGGTATGAAAATCAAGATACAAATCATCCACTCTCCTTTCAAATCATACTGGATACCAGTATGGAAACTGCAACCCACAGAAAAGATACCGCAGCAAAAATCATATCATCGTAAGTAATCTTCATGGAGGCTAGTTTCATTTTCCGCACTTCTTTGCTAACAGCAGCATAACGATAACCCCTTAGCTCCAGAGCTTCTACCGTGGTGCGGGACCGTTTCGCCGTATTTAGCATCAGAGGATAAAATGCATGAATGATAATCTTAATCTGATACACCAAATACTTGACCTTGCCAGTAAAATTCTCGTGGGCCGGAGGATTTCCTCTTAATCTGTAAGAAAGCAAAACATTCTGAAACTCCTCCATCATCATAGGCAACATACGGTATGCATAGGAAATAGAGAAAGAAAGTTGCTCCGGACAGCCATACCACATAAGTCCGTTAGAAAGCTTATCTGGGTCCAGACCTGAAAATACAGTTACGGAAGCCATAGATACAGTAGCCACCTTCAGTGTCAAAATCAAAAGAGGTCCAACCGCTGAGGCATCTCCGCCAAACAATAAGGTCACAATAAGAAGGTATCCGGTTTGAGAAAACACACCTACAGCAAACAAAAACAGTACAAGGCCCGCTACCCTCGCTAATATTGTAGTAGCCATTACCAGGAGAAAACACCCCAACAAAAAAGGCAAGTCATTGACAAACCAGGGAACCAAGCCGAAAAAAAGATACCAGGCCAAAAGCACACGGGAATCCCGAAGTGCAATTACGGTATCGTCATTACCGTACGCATTTTTCAACACCTGACTGCGCAGAAATTCCATGGAAAATTTATCTAATATACTCTCAGACAGCTTTGTCAGCATATCTTATACCTCCCTGCTTTTGAAAACAATGTAAAAATTCATCCACCGTATAACAAAGAGCCTGTTCTTTTAAGGCCTGTCCCATAAGGAAAATTTCAGGAGGACGTATGCCTACTAATGAGGATAGACTAGTATTTCCGAAAATCTCATCCCTTGTTCCATCCCCTACTACCTTTCCCTGGTACAGAACAATAATCCTTTCTGCCCATTCACAGACCAGCTGCATGTCATGAGTTGCAATCATAACGGTTTCTGTAACATCCTTCATGTCTTTCAGTGTCCTGGTAATTTCCTTTCTAGTAGCTATATCCAGATTGGCTGTAGGCTCATCCAAAAGCAGAATACCTGGGTTCAGGGCAACGCCGATTGCAAGACTGGCCCTGCGCATCTGTCCTCCTGAAAGCAGCCTTCCGTCCCTCCCTGCAAGGTTCTTTAATCGAAATCTTTCTAACAATTCCTCTGTTTTTTCCTTCCAGTTAGCCACCTGCCTCACCTGCATAGCGTAAGCAATATCTCCGTAAATAGAGTCCTTGATAAACATTTCTTCTGGATTCTGGTATACTAAAGATATTTGGCGGGACAGCTGCTCTGGTTTTACCTCTTTTAATACAGTTCCATTTAATTTCACTTGTCCTTCGGCTGGGTGTAAAAGTCCCACCATCAGCTTCATCAATGTGGATTTTCCCGCACCATTAGACCCAATCAAAGCAATTTTTTCACCTCTGTGCAGATTCAGATTCAGCTTATCAAAAATCTTGTGGTCCTGTCCCTTCACTGCTCGGTAAGAGAGGGTCACGTTTTCAAAGCTAACTGCGCTCTCTGAACTTTTCGTTTTTTTCTCATGAGAGCGGGGATAATCTTGATATACAAGTTCTGAAAATGCTTGCCGCCCTTCATCTAATGTCGTAGGCAAAATTCCATCCTGAGGAAGTACTCCCTTTTCTTTCATCCGGTGACCGGCCAATGTAATTTGAGGCGGATATATATTATTGTCCTGCAGCTCTTCAATTTTCCCCAAAGCTTCCCTTGCCGGCAGTATCCACTTAGCCCTTCCCTTGCTTAAAAGCAGCACATGTTTACAGTACTCTGCTATGTATTCCGTATGATGCTCAATCACAATGATGGTCTTTCCCCATTTTTCATTTAACTCTTTCAGCACTTCATAGATGGTGTCTGCATGTTCCGGGTCCAGCTGGGCAATAGGTTCATCTAAAATCAGAATGTCTGGTCCCAGTGCCACCGCTCCTGCAAGGGCCAGAAGGTGGGTCTGCCCGCCGGAAAGCTGCCAGATATATTCCTTTTCTTTTCCCATTAAACCGCACTGTCTTAAGGCTTCCATACCTCTTCTTTCATAATCTTTCATACCATAGTTGAGACACGCATAGGATGCATCGTCCAATACCGTTGGACGAACAATCTGATTTTCGAAATCCTGATATACATATCCCACTTTCTGGGCAAGACTGCCCACATTCTGGTCCTGGGTACTTTCCCCATCAATCAGCACCTTTCCTGAAAACTCCCCGGAAATAAAATGTGGAATCAGACCGTTTAAAACCTTGCAGAGTGTAGATTTTCCACAACCGTTGTTCCCCACAATTGCGAGGAAATCGCCCTTAGGGATTTCTAAATTCACATGACTTAGGGTAGGCTCTTTGGCTCCAGGATAGGTATAGCTTAAATCTGTAATTGTAATCTGCCCCATGTCTTTATACCGTCTTCCCGCAATCCGCATTTTTCTTTATTATCAGCAGTATGATGACCACCAGGGCTGCGGCTGTCACCATTCCCATAGCCACAGCTGTTCCGCTTTCAGCCCATCCTGCTTCCCAGTCAATGATTTCGTATCCGGCTTTTGCAAGCAGCTCTGCACATATGGCGCATACAAAAGCCAGTGAACATGCGAAAACGGTTTTAAAATTAATTGAGCCAAGACTGTTTTCTTTTGTCCGGGGCTGCATTCCCAGCAAAGGTTCTATTTTGCCATACAGCTTAGGTACAAGAAACAAGGTAGGTAAAAGGCAGAACAAAATCCCCGAAAACAAAAAATCATTTAAAAATGCAAAGCCTTCTGTAGCCAGCACACTTTCCGGAAGACCAGCCACTGCTTCAAAGTCTTCTACCGCAAACTGTACTTTAAGGATGTCTACCACCGTTCCCATCAGGAGCTGAACACCGGTACCCATCATAGCCGCTATTCCAACTATTTTCCGGTTTCCCGGATTTCTCACAAGTCTACCGGCAAGGTAAACACCCACCGTAACGGTCAAGAACTTCTCCAGTTCACCCAAACCTCCAAATTGTCCCAGCATGATTTCACTAAACACCAATTCACCGGTGGCTGCTCCCAAAGCAGCAGAAAGCGGGTCAAACAGCATTCCTAAAACCAGAGGGATAAAAAGAAAGTACTCAACGGAAAATTCTACGATTCCCAGCTGAAATTTTGGAATGAGTTCCGTAAATAAAGTAGCAAGTCCATACAATGACATAGTCAAAACAAATACCATCAATTTCTGTGACTGTCCTGCAGTCTGTCTGTTAATTCTTTCCATGCTAATTCCTCCATCTTGATTTGTAATTTCAACAAATTCATTATATTAACATGGCGTAAAATCAACTATCTTGAATCCGTAAAATGCAAGTAAATTTTCACTTTATACTATGATGAAATTTTTTTTGCACTTAAATATACCCTCTCTGGACAAGGGCATACATCGTTTCTTCTCACATAATTTACCAAATCTTCTATATATCTCCTGTCCGTATAATCAAAAGAAGTTGCCAAGGCACCTGCCATGAATTGCTCCTGAGGTGTCTTGTCTTCTTTTTTTGTCATAAATATTTTCATAACTTTCAAAACGCCCCTTATGAACAGATTTAATTTCTCAAATCGCAAGCCTCCCGGCATATAGAAAAAAGGAATTTCTTCCAGATGGTTTTGAACCTTCATAGAAAGGGTATCCACCAGTTCCTCCGGCATAGAGCCAACCCCAAAAACCACTTGTTTTTTCACTTTCCATTTTTTCAAATCTTCCAAACCTACGATTTTACCTCCCATAATCCAACCTCCGAAAAGCACTAAGTCTGCACTCTCTACTTCTTTTTTGTCTGCCTCTTTTTGACTGACCGCTCTGCACCCCAGTTCCTCTGCTATCCATACCGCATACTGCTTTGTAAAACCTGTGACACTTTGGTATAAGATAATGATATTCATATCAAACTTTCCCCCTGTTTTCTTTGAAAAAATTTTCTAGGTGTTCAAGACCATGCATCATTTTTACAGATAATCTATAATATTCCTCTATTTCTTCCGGCGCAAATTCTTGAAAAATTGCGTCATGCACTTTGGTACCAAGTTCCTGGTTCTTTTTTGAAAAAGCCTCTCCTTTTTCCGTCTTTCTAACCCATAAGGCTCTGCCGTCTGCCGGAGACTTTTCCAGTACAATATACCCCTCCTGTTCCAGATGAAGTGCCAGCTTCTTCACGTTCTGCCGGGAGCATCCCATAGCCTTAGCCAAAGTGGATAAATCCGGCGGCCTGTCAAAAGCCCCGCATACGGCCATTAAAAGCCATTGTTTGCAGGACATTTCATTATAACGGTCATAAATCGCATGGAGCTTATTTTCCTGGATAAAGATACCTGCAAATAGCAGCTTTTTCATCCATGATATGTCTGTCCCCCTTGTATCATAATTATGCATAAATCTTCCTCCGCAAAAAAGTAACTTATTACGCTTATTATGTAATAAGTTACTTTTCTTGTCAACCCTATAATCAACTTTCGTTTTTACATTTTTTACAGGTCTACCCTATGCTTATTTATCCCAGATTTCATATCCTTGCCTTCTGTCCGCCTCATACACTGGCCGCATATTACTTTCCAATATGCAGCAAAATTTCTCTTTGGAATTCCCCTTACGATACCTTCAGTGTACAATTCCTGGCTGGCCAGATAGAATGCAGGTTGTCCCTATACATCTGGTATACTGGTCATAAATTCCATCCCATAATTTACGCACATAGGATAACTTTCTCAATTTCTCATCCAGGTCCCAAACTATAAATACCCCCAGTGTGCAAAAACCCAAATCTCTCTCGCACACTGAGGGTATTTTTTATCCTTTAAGGATTACAATTTCTTTACAAACAAGGCCCGAATGGCGTTCAGCACTGCCAATATCATAACACCTACATCTGCAAAGATAGCGGCCCACATATTGGCAATTCCCAGGGCTCCCAGTATAAGGCAGATGACCTTGATTCCAATAGCAAACCAGATATTCTCATAAACAATGCTAAGGCATTTTCGGGAAATCTTAATGGCTTTGGCAATCTTCAGAGGTTCGTCGTCCATAAGTACCACGTCTGCAGCCTCAATGGCTGCATCAGAGCCCATAGCTCCCATAGCAATACCAATATCCGCTCTGGAAAGCACCGGGGCATCGTTGATGCCGTCGCCTACAAAAGCAATCACATCTTTTTCCTGCCTGTGAGCCAGCAGTTCCTCCATTTTCTCCACCTTACCCTGTGGAAGCAATTCGCTGTAAACTTCATCAATTCCCAGCCGTTCCGCTACCTGGGCAGCCACCTTCTTGCTGTCTCCTGTCAGCATGACGGTCTTCTGGATTCCTGCTTTCTTCAGGGCCGTCACTGCTTCTTTGGCCTTTGGTTTCTCTACATCAGAGATAAGAATATGTCCTGCATAAGCACCGTTCACGGCCATATGGATAATGGTTCCTACCTGATGGCAGTCCTCATAAGGAATTCCCAGCCTCTCCATCAGCTTTATATTTCCTGCGGCCACCTCTGTGCCGTCTACTTTGGCTGTGACTCCCTGGCCGCTGATTTCCTGAATGTCGGTTACCCGGCTTCGGTCCAATTCCTTTCCGTAAGCCTTCTGGAGACTTTTACTGATGGGATGAGAGGAAGCACTTTCTGCAAGAGCCGCATATTCCAGCAGCTTCTCCTCCTCCATCTGGCTGTGATGAATTCCGCTTACCTGAAAGACACCCTGGGTCAGGGTACCTGTCTTGTCAAAGACAATGGTCTTGGTCCTGGACAGAGCTTCCAGATAATTAGAGCCCTTTACCAGAACTCCTTCCTTGCTGGCTCCTCCGATACCTGCAAAGAAGCTGAGGGGAATACTGATAACCAAAGCACAGGGGCAACTGATAACCAGGAAGGTCAGGGCCCGGTAAATCCAGGCTCCCCAGTCTGCCGCTAGTCCCAGAATCCCCATACGCACCAGAGGAGGCAGCAAGGCCAGGGCAATGGCGCTGTACACTACTGCCGGAGTGTAAACTCTGGCAAACTTCGTGATAAAATCCTCTGGTTTCGATTTTCTGGAGCTGGCGTTTTCCACCAAATCCAGAATCTTAGAAACCGTAGACTCTCCGAATTCCCGGGTGGTCTGAATTTTCAGCAGGCCGCTCATATTGATACAGCCGCTGATAATCTCGTCTCCTGCCTTTGCCTCTCTGGGAAGGCTTTCTCCCGTAAGAGCGCTGGTATTCAGGGTAGAAGTTCCCTCCAGGATGATTCCGTCAATGGGAACCTTTTCTCCCGGCTGCACCACGATTACTGTTCCGATTTCCACCTCGTCCGGTTCAACCTGTACCAGCTTTCCATCCTGCTCCACATTGGCATAATCCGGGCGGATGTCCATCAGCTCGCTGATATTTCTCCGGCTCTTGCCTACCGCATAGCTCTGGAACCACTCGCCTACCTGGTAAAAAAGCATAACCGCAATGGCTTCCGTATAGTCTCCGCTGTCAAAAACCGCAATGACAATAGCTCCCAGGGTGGCAATTGTCATTAACAGACATTCATCAAAGGGCTGTCGGTTGAGAATTCCTTTAAAAGCTTTCCGCAAAATATCATAGCCAATAATCAGATACGGTATCATATACAGCAGAAATCTTACCATCCCCTGGATGGGAAGGAAATGCAGTATCACCATTAAAGCCCCGGATACAAGAATTCTTACAAGCATTTTTTTCTGTTTTTTATTCATGGGGAAACCTTCTCTCTATAAGAAAATCTCGCAGTCGTCCTCAACCTTTTTACAGTTTTTGAGCACTTCTTTCATAACGGCTTTAGGGTCCTGTCCCTCTTCAAATTCCACCTGCATTTTCAGTGTCATAAAGTTCACTGTAGCCTGCTTTACTCCTGCTGTCTTGTTTGCAGCCTCCTCCATTTTGTTCGCACAGTTTGCACAGTCCACTTCAATTTTATATGTTTTCTTCATAACAAAACTCCTCTCCGGCTCCATGTTTCCATTTTGTCATGGGCTTTTCTTTTTTGATTAAACGATTATTTAATCGTTGACTATACTTTATCCCGGATTGTATAATAAGTCAAGAGAATCTTCCACCATTTTCCCATTTGGGCTAAAAGAAATCCCAAATGGAGCATAATCAAAAGACAGGAAGAAATTTAACAAAGCCAAGGCATGGAAAAGGATGCATAACCCCACTTGGCTTTGGCAGAAAGGCGGAATACAGATATGGAACATACAACACTTCCTCATTCCCATGGAACAAACGAAAAAAAGGTTATGGAACACATGCCGGATGAACAGGAAATCCTGGGCGTTTCTGAGGCCATGAAACAGCTTGGAGACCCCAGCCGTCTGCGTATATTCTGGCTTCTGTGTCATTGTGAAGAATGTGTGGTAAACATAGCAGCCCTGGTAAAGATGAGCAGCCCTGCAGTTTCCCATCATTTAAGACTTTTAAAAGCCAGTGGTCTCATTGTCAGCCGCCGGGAGGGAAAAGAAATGTATTACCGGACTGCTGACACACAGCTGGCCCAGGTGCTTCACCATACCATTGAAAAACTGGGACAGATTACCTGCCCTCAGGAATCCCCAACCATTTTATGAAATAAGGAGAATTATCATGGAAAAAAATCCCTGCAGTAATATGGAAGACATGGTCCGGGAGGTATCCTGTGGTACCATGCTCCACGTCCTTCATCCCATGGGCCAGGAATCTCTTCAAAAGCATTCCACACCTTTGGCGGATTCTCCCAAGGCCCGGCTGAAAATAGAAGAATACGCCCTTTATCCGGGGCTTCATATTTCTTTTCACTACTATCAGGCCCCTGGCTTTTATTTTCACCATCATCACCCGGAATCCCTGATGTCCATTAACCACTGCTGCCAAGGACGTATTGGCTGGAACATGGAAAACGGCCTGAGCCTTTACTTAGGCCAGGGAGACCTTTCCCTGCACTTTAAAGATAACTGCGGGGAATCTCAGGTTACCCTGCCCCTTGGATTTTACCAGGGAATCTCTGTCAGTGTGGATTTAAACATCCTGAAAAAGAATCCCCCGGAGCTTCTGAAAGAGGCAGGTCTGGACACAGAAATGCTCCGGCAGAAATTCTGCAGCACAGAAAAGATAGCTGCCTTTCCTGCCAGTCCCAGGATTGAACATATCTTCTCTCAGCTGTATGATTTGCCGGAGCATATGAAAGTTCCCTATATGAAATTAAAATGCCAGGAGCTTCTTCTGTTTCTCTCCATGATAAGTCCCGAAGAAACCAGACCGCTGGACAAATATTATTCCGGCCAGGTAGAAATCGTAAAAGAGGTCCACCGCCTACTGACAGAAAATCTGGAGAAACGCTATACCATCCAGCAGCTTTCCCGGAAGTATCACATCAACACTTCCGCCCTGAAAAATATTTTTAAATCTGTCTACGGTCTTCCCCTGGCCTCCTACATGAAGGAATACCGTATTCGCCAGGGGGCCCGTCTGCTGCTGGAAACCTCAGAAAGCATCTCCCGGATAGCTGCTCTGGTGGGTTATGAGAGTCAGAGCAAATTCACCACAGCCTTTAAAAGCATTATGGGGGTGCTGCCCACAGACTACCGGAAGCAATACCTCCAATCCGAAACTTTACTGCAGGCAACAAAACATAAGGTTTAATGGAAAAGTGCAATTCTTTTTACCAGGCTATCCTTCTCCATCTGCCGGTAAAGGGCAAGAGGATGCAGGATGCAGATAGCCAGCAGCATCCCCAGAATCAGCATAAGCCCGGCCCAGGGATAAGCATATTTGAAATAGGCCACCTTGCTGTCCATATACCGGTGCAGTATCTGCAGCACTCCGGTGCCCAGACTTGCGGTAAGAATTGTGACGATTATCCAGTAGAATATACCCTCCTGAATCAGCATGGTTCTTATCTGCTTTCCTGTCATCCCCACACTTTCCATCACTGCCAGCTCCTTTTTTTTGGACAGCATTCCTGTTGTCAGCACATTAAAGTAATTGGCCAGCCCCAAAAGAATCAGTACACCGCTGAGCGCCCCGGAAATCACCCGGTTGGTGAGTATATAACTCTGGGCGCTGGCCAAATCCTCTGCCTTTACCAAAAGGAAATACATCATATTTTTGTCCTTTTGCTGTTCTTTCTGAAGAAGCTTCTGAATGGCGGCTCTGGCTCCCGGCTCCTTATCTTTCTCTACATTTAACTCCATTCCAAAGGTAACTTCCCTGCTCTGAAGGGATGCAAATCCCTTTTCACTGACCAGAAAATACCAGATACCCGCTCCATGCCATGTCATATTAAAATCAGGAAAATTTTTGGCCCGAATGTCCAGGTATCCGCTGATTTCCATTTCTCCCATATTCTCATACTCCAGATTTTCCTCAGAATCCGGTAATTTCTCCAGATACTTTGCAAGGTCTTCCCTGGTAGGAAGCTGCCAAAACTTAAGAGGCAAGCCTACTTTTTTGTCTGCCTCTTCCTGGAGAGCAGGGGACAGTTCATGATTATGCAGCAGCAGAATTCCTCTGCCCTGACGAACTGCCTCTATATCAGCCCGCAATCCTTTTTCTTCCACATAATCCTCCAGAATATCCAGATATTTCTCCTCTGCTATTTGAATGGTTGCCGATTCGCTTCTTCCCGGCTGTCCTTGGCTCTGCAGGTCCTGCTCCTCCTCTGTCAAAGTCCAGAGTCCCTGTGTACTGTTAGCTTCCATCATAGGCTGCAATACTTCAGCCCCATTATCCACAATGGCATAACCACCCCGGATAATCTCTGACTGCTCCGGCAGCATACCCTGGATATTCCAGAGCTGTTCCTTCAATTCCTGGGAAATAGGTGTGTATTCCCGCACAAATTCTCCGCTGGATACAGATTCCTGGTCCTCATAGTCACTGAATGCCATATAGTCTGCCTTTATAGAGAAATCATTCCGCTGTTCAATGGAGTTGGTATAATCCGTACCCACGCCCATCACAATGGAACCCAGAGTCATAACAATTCCCAGGGTCAGGGACAGAATAGTAAGGAGGAACCTGACCCTGTACCTGGTAAGGTTCTGCCATGCCATTTTCCAGATTTCCTCTCCGGCCCGGCGTTGTCTTCCCGGTTTTCTCCGCCCCTGTATTAGCCTCTCCGGTTTTTCCCTCTCTGATTTTCTGCTTCTCCGATTTACAGTCTGGGGATTTCCTGTCTCTGCTTTTCCTGCCCTGCTTCCGGTTTTTCTCCGGATTGGCTGTGACTCCACTCCTGTATAATGAAGGGCCGCAACCGGATTCATGGCAGCGGCTTTTCTCAGGGCCCATGCCGTGGCCCCGGCCATAACAAGAGCCGTAAAAACCATAGACGCAGCCAAAAGCTGGGGCCGCAGCCGTATCATTTCAGCGGATTTCCCGTAATTATAAAGATAAAGATTTCCAAGAGCCCAGGGTACCAGCCATAAAAGCACTATGGCAGATAAAATAAGTCCCAATCCGGTTCCCGCTCCCAGGGCCAGTCCGGTTTGGGAAAAATACAGCTTTCTTATCTGTTTTCCCGTGGTTCCCAAAGTATCCAAAAGGCCAATCTGACGGATTTCCTTCTGCATGGTAATATACAGCACATTATATATCAGCAGAAACACGCAGGTCAGCACCAGGGCAGCGCAGAAGCCGGCCATACGGTAGCTTCCCAAAAACTCCTCCATGGTTGTATAGGCAATAGAGCTTTGGCCCAAAAACTGCTGGGCTCTGTCTATGGTGGGAATATCCTCATACAAGGCTGCTTCCACCTCATATCCGTCTATGGTGTCATTCTGCTGTATCAGAAGGCGGTCCGGTTCCTTCAGACTCATACCCCAGGCCTCCAGCTGGCTTTCGCTGATATAACCTGCCGGAGGATAGACAGCAGGGTCCACATAATCCCTGTACCAGCCGCAAAGCGTAAAGTCCATCTTCTGTTCTATGGCCTGCCTTTCTCCTTCTTCTGAAAAAAGCTTTACGGTTCCGGAAATTCTCATCCCCTCCTTGGGATTCTCAATCCCCAAACTTTCCAGAGCCCGCAAAGGAAGCATCAGTTCCCCCTCCTTCTGAGGATAATGACCGGTAACACCTGTATAGGCCGGAAGTGTCATATCTTCCCAGGCAACAGGGTCCATAGCATTCAGCACTATGACCGTATCCTCACCCACCAACAGGTTCCCCGGGCTTTTTTCTCTGCCCACAGATTGGATATAGGACAGCTGGCTGATAGACTGATACTGGTCCATGGTTCCACGTTCCAGCATAGTGCTGGCTGTGGTTCCGCTGCTTCTGGCTCCCTGGATATACTCTGCTTCTATTTTTCCCAGAGAAATGCCGAAAACCGCAGACAGCACCGTAATACTCAGGGCAGCTGCCACAGTAAGAATCCAAAATCTGCCGCCGTTATAGCGGATACTGGCTTTCGTCAACAGCCAGACTGCCCGCCGGTTATTATTGGGAGTCTCTTTTCTGCCTCTTTTCATAGGTCTTCCTCCCCTTTCCTCACAATCCTTCCGTCTTCCATAGGCAGAATCCGGTCTGCCATCTGAGCCATCTCCTCGTCATGTGTTACCATAACCACAGTCTGATGAAAGGTATAGGCACAGGTTTTCAACAGGCCGGCCACCTCCATGCTGGCCTTAGAATCCAGGTTTCCCGTGGGCTCGTCAGCCAGGATAATCGCAGGACGGGCACAGAGCGCTCTGGCTATGGCGGCTCTCTGCTGCTGTCCTCCGGAAAGAGTAGCAGGCATCTGCCACAGCTTTTCCTCCAGCTTCAGGGCTTCCACTACTTTTTTCAGATAAGCTTCATCTGGCTCTGCCCCGTCCAGCCTGAGAGGCAGCAGAATATTGTCGTAAACATTCAGAATAGGCACCAGGTTAAACTGCTGGAACACAAATCCCACATTCCTCCGGCGAAATATAGTCCTCTCCTCCCGGCTCATTTCAGAAAGATTTTTTCCCCGGATATATACCTGCCCTTCCGTAGGAGTATCCAGTCCTCCCAGCATATTCAGCAAGGTGGTTTTTCCGCAGCCCGAACTGCCTATCAAAGCCACAAACTCTCCCTCCTCAATAGACAGCTCCACTCCGTCCAGAGCCCGGACCTGACAGCTTTGATTTTCAAAATACTTTTTTAGCCCTTTTGTTCTTAAAATTTCCATGAACTTCCTCCTTTCCTGTTATTCTCAGTATAAAGAGGAAATCTAACAATCCTCTAACAAAAAGAAATTATTTGAACAAAAGTGTGCTTCGCAAACCCTCGCAATTCCATTTTCTTCCAAGAAGCACACTTTTGCTGCGGCGGGTCGCTTTAGCGACATAACTCCTCTCCGCCACAATGTGCTCCTGCCCGGAGGGCTTTTTGTTCTATAGGAAATTCAAAGAAATTTCCTATAGAACAGGAAAGATAGATTTCAGCTAAGGTCCCCTTTTCCTCTGCTTTTATCCGCACAAAGCCCTGATGCAGGAGTACAATCTCCCTGGTCAGGTACAGGCCGATACCAAAGCCCTCCTGTTTTCCCGCATTTTTTCCCCGGTAGAACCTCTGGAACAGACGGCTCACCTCTTCTCCGGCGATTCCTATGCCCCAGTCTCTTACCCATATGCGGACAAACATCTGGTTTTTCTCAGCACCCAAAACCACCTGTCCTTTGGGATAACTATATTTAATACTGTTGTCCAGCAGATTCATCACCGCCTCAGAAAGCCAGTTCCCGTCATGGGGAAAATCCAGACTTTGGGGCAGGTCCAGTACAAGCTGCACCCCTTTTGCCCTGGCCTGCTTTTCTATGGCTTGGGCCGCCTGGCTCAAGGTTAAAATACCGTCTCTTTCTTCCTTCCTAATCTGAATCATTCCGTTTTCCAGCCTGGACATTTTCATAAAACTTTCCGTAAGAAAATGTATCTTCTGTTCCGAAATTTCCAGAGCCCTGATATAGGTTTCCCTCTCTTCCCGGCTACAATCCTCCTTTAAAAACTCCAGATAACTTTCCATGTTTGTCAGAGGATTTCTCAGCTGATGAGCGATTTCTGTAATCAGCTTCTGAATAGAATCCCGTTCCTGTTCCACCTTTTCCAGATAGGCCTGATTCCGGTTCTGGATTTGGAAAAGCTGATGGCGAATCTTAGAATCCAGGGTATCCTGCTCCATGTTCCTATCCTCCGGTTTTTTCCCCTCCAGCAGCCTGCCCAGACAGAGGGAAATTTGCTGTAACTCTCTCTTATTCCTTTTTTTCTGTAAAAAAAGCCCTCCTGCTGCCGCCAGAAAACCCAGAGCCAGCAAGAAGGCCGCCACATAAATCCACATATTTTTTTCTCCTATGTTCCCATCCTGTAGCCCTGACCAAAAATATTTTCAATCAAGGTTTCTCCCAGAGGGGCCAGCTTTTTCCGCAGCCGGTTTACGGTGACGCTTACGGTATTCTCTCCCACAAACATACCATCCATGTCCCAGACCTGCTCCAAAATCTGCTCCTTAGTGAGAATCCGTCCCTTATTTCTGGCAAACAGCTCCAACAGCCGGTATTCCTTAGGAGTCAGAGACACTGGTCTACCCTGAAGGCTGACTCTTCTGCCCGGAAAATCAATTTCCAGTCCTCCATAAGAAAAGCTTTCCTTCTCCTCCCGGCTTCTCCGCAGCACTGCCTGAACCCGCTTCATCAGCACCCGCATGGGAAAAGGCTTTACCACATAATCGTCAGCCCCTGCATGAAAGGCCTCCAGCATATCCTCCTCCTGGTCCCTGCCTGTGAGAAAAATAACCGGAGCCTGTTCTTTTCCCTGGATTTCCCTGCAGAGCCGGATTCCGTCTCCGTCCGGCAGGTTTATATCCACCAGATATAAGTCCGGCTTTTCCTTAGCCAGCCTGCGGCCTTCTCCCACAGAAAAAGCCTGAAGGGGTTGAAAGCCTTCTTTCTCTAAAGCAATTTTCAGTGCCTGGTTCAGCAGCGGCTCATCTTCTATAATGCCGATTTTTTCCATTGTCCTGACCCTCCTTGTCTCTTCCTCACTGACAGATTGGCTGCCTGTCCCAGAAACCTATATTTTTTCCTGCCCGGCTTCCTCTTCCTGCTCACGCTGTTCCAAATCCGTCTGTATACCCTCCAAAAAAGGCACCAGATAATTTCCTTTTCTTTTGAGAAATACCCCAAAAGCCAGCTCGCTGTATTTAAAATGCTTTGGCCCCCCCTGCTGCCCTCTCTTCCAAAACCGGTACATCTCCCGGAAGGGCATATAATACATTTCATCCCGTCCGGCAAAATATAGTATCAAAAAAGCAATGCCCTGCTGGGCTTCAAAATCCTTCATAAATTCCACCTGATGGCCGTGGATGTTCTGGAGGGGAAAGCTGTCTGTCCGGCATTCCTTTGCGTCGAAGCACACAGGAATCCCCTGGACCACACCGATATAATCCACTGTACTTTTTTTGTCAAAATAAGCCAGGGTAATATGTCTGCTCTGCTGCTCTATCCGCACCGGAGTAATAGGCGTGGGTACCTTCTGAATCAGGGCCAGCCCTTTCTCCCGGTATTTTTCACAGGTATGGTTTATGTATTCTTCCAGGGCAGAACCCCGAAGACCTCTGGAATTCCAGGTAGCCATTAGCTCTCCTCCTACTTCAGCATTTTGATTCCCGGGAAGTATTTCAGTACTGCCTTGCCCAGAATCTTATCCTCTTCCACATATGTATTCTGCCAGAATCTGGAATCCTTGGAATAATTCCGGTTGTCTCCCAGCATGAAATAGCAGTCCTCCGGCACCTCATAAGGCCCGTAATCTCCCACCGGGGTCTCCGGAGTGAAGCTGTCATCCAAAGGGGTGTGGGAACCGTCAATATACACCTTGCCGTCCCGGATTTCTACAGTCTCCCCCGGCAGTCCGATAACCCGCTTAATAAAAAGCTGGCTCTCATCGTCCGGGAATTTGAATATCACAATATCAAACCGCTCCGGTTCCCCAAAGGTATAAGCCAGCCGGTTCCCGAAAATCCTGTCCCCTGTCATAATGGTATTTTCCATGGACTCCGAGGGAATCTTAGCATTTATCAGCAGAAAGTTATTGATAAGCAAAACAGCCACCACTACAATGATAATCATCTTCACATATTCCAGCAGTTCTTTCCAAAATTTATTCATGGTCTCTCTCCCTTATTTTCTTCCCAAGACTCCTCTGAAAATCCTTCTTCTCCCAACACCTTCAAAAAAAGCTCCGGGGGACTGGCTGTCACTGTCTTCCCGGAAAGTCCCTGAAGGCATCCCTCCTCTTTTTGGAAACAAAGCTTCCAGGCATGAAGAAGCTGGGTTTCTGCCCCGTATTTTTCCCGGTAGTATCCGTTGCATTTTTTCTCCCCGTATTTCCAGTCCCCAATCACCGGATGTCCCATAGATGCCAGATGTGCCCTTATCTGGTGAGAGCGGCCGGTAAGGAGCTGTACCTCCAATAAGGTATCTCCCCTTCCTGATACCTCCAAAGGTCTGTATTTTGTCTCAATAGGCTGGCTGTCTGGCTTCCGGACAGAAGAGATTGTTACCCGGTTGGTTTTCTCATCCTTTGCCAGAAATCCCTTACAGTGACAGGGCTTATCCACCCTTCCTTTTACCAGGGCCAGGTAATATTTTTTCATACTCCTCTCCCGGAACCGCCGGGACAGCTCCTGAAGACCCTGGATACTTTTTCCCGCTGCCACCAGCCCACTGGTATTCCTATCCAGACGGTTGCAGATACCGGGACGAAAGCCCTGGAAGGTCTGTTCTGTCTCCTCCTCCATCAGGTATCCTGTAATATACTCTACCAGAGACACATCATCCTTAGCCGCCTTCTGAGACAGCATACCCACAGGTTTATTCACAAACAATACCTGTTCATCCTCATAGACAATATCCAGGTTTCCTCTTGCTCCCCTGAGCTCCTCTCCCCGGAATTTCTCTATGGTTTCCCGGGCCAGAAACAGCCGGATTTCATCTCCTGCCCTGAGAATTTCCATGCCCTGGGCTTTTTTACCGTTTAAGGTAATATTTTTCTTTCTCAGCATTTTATAAAGAAAGCTTTTGGGGGCCTCTTTTAAATATTTTCCCAGATACTTATCCAGGCGCTGCCCCTCCTGCTTCTCTTTTATGACCAATTGTTCCATTTTATCTCCTAAAGGGAAATTGCGTAAATCACCCTCATTATTTTCTCATTTCTGGTAAGGTTTGGCTCGTCCGGGTCAGGATGGAATTTAATATCCTTTTCCAGAGCTTCCCTGTGTTCCCACATGGAATCCAGACGGGCCGTGTAATCCTGCAGTCTGGTAAATATCTTCACCTTCACATAAAACCCATTCTGCCGCAGAATATCCTGTATGTGCTTTTCCACAAAGGCCACATCGTTTTTTTCCCGGCTGGTATAACCTGCCACCGTGTTTCCCACTACGGACAAAGAGTCCAGAAAGGACTGTTTCTCATAAGCGGAAATCACCAGCTCATAAGCGCACACCAGACCGTGGCGGTGCTTTTGGATTTCCTGGTAATCCTCCTGCTTCATAGGCTTTTGCAGAAACATCATAATCATGCCAACCGCAAACTTACAGGCCGGCAGACAGGCTACCACCGCCACTACGGTAAACATGGTATTTCTGGTACGGTTAATATACAACCCGGTAAAAAACACCAAAAGAGGGGCCACAAAGGCCAGCACTGTATAGAGAACTCGCTTTCTTTGCTGTGATTTGATGTACCCGTAATCTCCCTTGCGGATTTTTTTCTTTGTTTCCTTCATGCTTTTGTCTTCTCCTCCACTATCTTCAGCAGCAGACTCTGGATTTTTTGCCCGGTAGCTGCTCCCAAAGCCTTCATAGCCAGGCCGTACAGGGAAAGCTCCCTGCCCCTGGCACCGTCTTTCAAAGCCTTTCTTACTACCTTTTCCGGCTTAGCGATAAAAATTTTTTTATAGCCGGGCATATGCTCCCTGCCTCCCATTTTCTCCAAAAAAGGGGTATCCACAGGCCCCGGGCACACCGCTGTCACCGTAATGCCAAGAGGTCTTACCTCCCGGTGCAAAGCTCTGGAAAAGCTGAGTACATATGCCTTGGTGGCCGCATAAACCCCAAAACCTGGCTGAGGCAGAAAAGCTGCTCCGCTGGCCAGGCAGAAAATCCTGGTATGATTTCTGCAGTAGGGCAGACACATACGGGTAACTGCCGTAAGCGCCGTACAATTCAGTTCTGTCATAGAAACAGCTTCCTCCCCAGAGAGAGACTCCAGCTTTCTCTGGATACCTGTACCTGCTGCATTTACCAATATCTTGACCAGGGGCCTTTGCTCCTTTAAAAGGGCCTCCAGCCTTTCCCTGTGTTCCTGTCTGGTAATGTCCAGAGGAAGGATTCGCAGCTTTAAATTTTTCATTTCTCCCCGGAGAGCTTCTAATCCCTGCTCCCTCCTGGCAATGACCCAGATTTCATCCAGCCAGGCATAGGCCTGGTCTATCTGCCGGACAAACTCTCTGCCCATGCCGGAAGAAGCTCCGGTAACGATTCCTATTCTCATGTTCCTCCTCTTTCTTGCCTGGGGCTTATGTGTCATCATGCCTGTCTCGCCAGACATATCCTCTTCCTGTGTACCTCCCTGCCCGAAGGTAACGAGTCTAACCCTTTTTCTTTTTATGCACATTCCGTATGGTTTTCTTTTTGTCTCTCTGTCCCTGAAAAGTTCCTTTGCCCGGCTCCTGCTTTCCACCCGTTTTCCTTTGACTTCTGCCTTTCCCTGCCCCTGCTTTGACTGGATTTACGTCTTTTCTCTCTCCCTGTCTTCTGGTCTCTGCTTTTTGCGGACGAATCAGACATTTGGGACCGAAACCGATTAAATCTTCTCTGCCTGCTTTTTCAAGAGCTTCCCGTACCAGATTATAATTCTCCGGCTTCCGGTACTGCAGCAGCGCTCTCTGCATGGCCTTCTCATGAAAGCTTTTGGGCACATATACCGGCTTACCCGTCCTTGGGTCCACACCAGTATAATACATACAGGTAGACATAGTGGAAGGCGTAGGATAAAAATCCTGGACCTGTTCCGGCATAAAGCCAATGTCCCGGACATATTCCGCCAGTTTCACAGCCTCCTTCAAGGTAGACCCGGGATGAGAGGACATTAGATAGGGAACTGCATACTGCTTTTTCCCGTATTTTTCATTGGCTCTCTCAAACCTTCTTAAAAATTCCTCATAAACCCTATGCTCCGGCTTTCCCATATAATACAATACCTGGTCTGACACATGCTCCGGAGCCACCCGCAGCTGTCCGCTGACATGGTACTGAACCAGTTCATTTAGAAACTCCGGTGAAGGGTCTTGATTCACATAATCAAAACGAATGCCGGAACGGATAAACACCTTCTTAATACCCGGCAAGCTTCTCATTTTTCTCAAAAGAGCCAGATAATCTTCGTGGTCCGCCTCCAGGTTCTTGCATGGCTTGGGAAACAGACACTGACGATTGGTGCAGATTCCTTTTGTCATCTGCTTTTTACAGGAGGGATGACGAAAGTCTGCCGTAGGCCCTCCCACATCATGGATATAGCCTTTGAAATCCGGTTCCTTTGTATAAGCCCTGGCTTCCCGCAGCATGGACTCATGGCTTCTGGTCTGGACAATCCTTCCCTGATGGAAGGCCAGTGCGCAGAAATTACAGCCTCCGAAACAGCCTCTGTTGCTGGTGATGCTGAAACGTATCTCTTCAATAGCCGGAATGGTTCCCTGACTTTCATACATGGGATGATAAGTACCCACATAGGGCAAATCGTAAATCTCGTCCATTTCCTGCTGGCTCAAAGGCTTGGAGGGAGGATTCTGTACCACAAATCCTCTGGTTCCATAAGACTCCGCCAGAATCTTCCCCTGAAAAGCCTCTGCATTGTCATACTGTATTTTAAAGCTTTCCCCGTAAGCCTCCTTCCTTTCCTGAAGTTCCTGAAAGGAGGGAAGCACCAGGCAATCCTTAGGAGGTTCCTTGGCTTTGTACACAGTTCCCGGAACAAAGGTAATATGGCTGGGAGGTATTCCCTTGTCCAGAGCCTGGGCAATCTGAAGGATACTTCTTTCTCCCATACCATAGGAAATCAAATCTGCCCCGGAGTCCATGAGAACAGAGCGCTTCATACGGTCAGCCCAATAGTCATAGTGAGCAAGACGGCGCAGGGAAGCCTCGATTCCTCCCAGAATAACAGGCGTATCCTTATAGGTCTGGCGAATCAGATTGCTGTACACGGTAACTGCCCGGTCCGGCCGCAGTCCCATTTTTCCTCCAGGAGAATAAGCGTCTGTTTTTCTGTGCTTTTTTGCCACAGTATAATGATTCACCATGGAATCCATGTTTCCCGCAGACACCAGGAAGGCCAGCCTTGGCTCCCCGAAAACAGTAATACTTTCCTTATCCCGCCAATCCGGCTGGGCAATCATGGCTACACTGTAGCCTCTGCTCTCCAGCAGCCTGGTGATAATGGCGGCTCCGAAGGAGGGATGGTCCACATAAGCGTCCCCGGATATATAGACAAAATCCGGCTGAAAGATTCCTCTTTCCTCCATCTCCTGCCGTGTCACAGGCAAAAATTTCTCACTCATAGTTTCTCCTCTAACAGCTCCCGGTAATCCCGGATATACCAATCTGCCAGTTCTCTTTTCTTCTTTTCCTGCTTTCTGCTGAACGCATCCTCCACAGCGCAGACCTTCATGCCTGCACGCTTTCCTGCTAAAATACCCATAGGTACATCCTCAAAGACCAGGCAGTCCTTAGGAGACACCCCTAATTCCTCTGCAGTTTTCAGATACACATCCGGCGCCGGTTTACTATTTGG
>NHCFR01400__coassemble_808_pt1 | contig 19934 bp, 15 predicted proteins | sample NHCFR01400__metabat2_high_PE_048 | metagenome-assembled genome bin NHCFR01400
TTTTATCTATAGGAGTTCCAAGTACTGAAGAATTATATTTACCGAGGCTGCCAAGATATTTCACAGAAAAACGGTATGTTCCTGAAAGTCCGTACTCAAAACCTGGCTCAAAGGAATAAGAGGCTGTTCCCTCTGCAACGTGTACTGTTGTATTCTCCAGAGATATATCTTCATATTTTCCTGTGTTTTCCTCGTATCTTGATATAGAAAACTCTGCCTGTCCTTCGGTTACGCCTGTATCTGTTCCTTCTTTTTTAACCGTTGCAACTAATGTAATGGATTCTATTTTATCCGTTCCGTTGGGTGTAACGTTCAAAGTTGTTACAGTATCCCACGGTAAGACAGTAATGGTCTTTAAAGCTGTCTTCGTTCCATATTTTGTATTGACTGTTGCTGTAATAGTAGCAATTCCTTGGGATACTCCGGTAATTGTTACATTTTCTCTTTCTCCATCTATCTGCACACAGTCATTATCCGTTTCCCAGATAATACTCTCTCCGTCAACAGCAAATCCCTTGCTGATATTCCAAGTAATTGATTCATCTACTTTTATGCTGTCAGAATCCCCGGACAAAGTAATATCATCTAACTTCATAGTAATAACAGGGACTACAAGGGAACCGCTCTCAGTTACCTCTACAGTTTGTGCCTCCTGATTCATTGTCATACCGTCTTTTGAAGCAGACACAGTATAAATTCCCTCTACACAGGACACAGAATATTCTCCGTTTTCATTTGTTGTTTCTGAAGAGGTAATACCGAAACCATTATCAAAGGTTACCAGGGCGCCTTCAATCCCTTTGCCATTTTCTGCTACAACAGAACCTGTCATCATGTATTCTTCTGCCTTTACTTCAACAGTAGCTGTGTCTTTCGTCCCGTTGTCTGTCTTTGCCGTTATGGTTGCATTTCCCGGTCCCATAGCAGTCACAAGACCTGTTTGGTCCACCGCAGCTACAGTTTCGTCCGAGCTTTCCCAGGAAGTAACATCAGTTCCTTCCGGCGTTACTGTTGCCGTAAACTGCTGTCTCTCGCCCACTGTAAGTGTTGCGGATGTAGGGACCAGAGTTACCGTCTCCTCTACCGGTTCAGTAGGTTCCCCCTCATCTCCCAAAGAGGTCGGGGCCGGTACTCCGCCGTCGTCTTGGACGTTATTTTCAAAATTTTGTCCGTCCAATTCCTGTTCCTGGTTTCCGGCAGCCTGAAGCTGTATGGGCTGGATAACCGTTCCCATAATCATGGCGAAAGCCAGGACAAAGGCCAAAAGCCTTTCTTTAAATTTGTGCTTTCCTTTCATTTTCTTTAACTCCTTTTTTCCTTTTTTGTGCTATATATAGAAATACTCTTCCCGTTACCAGGAAGTGCAAATAAAAGCAGGTAACTGTCAAAAACAGGGCCAGAAAATCCAGCACCCGGTTAGCTGCCAAGGTCAGGTTGCAGTATACCGTCCCTGCCACCCCTATGAGAAAAAGAAGGTCTACCAGCATAGCCGCCGGATTCCCCCAGATTCTCAGACAGTAGGGAAGTCTGCCTCCGGGCAAGCGCTTTACCAGAATTTCTCTGTACTTTCGGTACATCAGGAAATAACTGATACTGCCAGCCACAATTCCGGCCCAGAATAAAATTCCCACCAGGATTCCTACGCCTTTTTCCATTCCGCTCTCCCCTGTCCCGCACAGAGGCAAAAAAAGCAGGGCCACAGAAATGAGAAAAAAGCATCCTGCAGTAATCAGAAACCTTCTCTCTAAATCCCGTAAGCTTTTCATCTGTCACACCACCTCGTCTGTATGTATCAGTATTGTATATTTTTCTATCCGGAACATTCCCTGGCTTTGGTCTGCCTCCTGCTGAACCTGTTCCAGAGTAGGCATCAGCTGTTCCGGGCTTAATACCTGAGTCTCCATAGAGGCTCCCACGGGGTTGGTATGTTCCAGGGGTTCTGTAGGCCTGGAAGGCGGCTGAACCAGTTCTTCCATATCTGCCTTCCGTACCCGTGCCAGTCTCTTGCTGGGCGTCAGCCCGCCGGATTTGTCCAGTCCTCCGGAACGGTTCAGGCTGCCGGAACGGCCGGCTCCGGCAGATTTTCCCAAAGCTCCTGTTCTGGAAAGAGTTCCTGTATAGCCTCTTCCCGGCGGCCTTCTCAGCTGTCCGGTATGGGCGTTCTTTGCTTCCATGTCCTGAACTGTTTTCTTCACAGACCTTCCGGTGCGGGCATTAAAAATATTCCGTATGTTAAACTTAAAGAAAAACACAAGGCTTAAAAGGAAGAAAAAAATACAAAGTCCCAGACACACATAAAACAGGGTGTGGTATAAACTAATCTGCTGCTGTATCTGCTGCATTTCCTTCACCTCCCTGTGCATTGTTTCCTAAATTACCTGTATTAAAGGTTGAGTTCACTATGTTTCTGGCTGAGGCCAGATTTACCAGCAGGTTATCTTTCATCTCCTGCTCATATTCTGCATTGGCGCTTCCCGTCACTATATCCATACTGTTCAGCAGCTCTTCTCCAGTGTCCAGTTGATTTTCCATCTGCTTCTGGGTGATTCCTGCACTCTTAAAGTTAGAACAGTTAGTGACAATCTGAGCCACCAGCTCCTTATAGGCCAGAAGGGTATTGACGTTGTTCCCGTTCTGGGCATCATTCTCTACAATCCGAACTAAGTCCAGCCAGTAGTCTGAATAAGATACCATGGAATCTCCCGCCTGGTTCCGGACACCTAAGCTGTCGTAATACTCGGCAATCTTGTACAGATTTTCCGCTCTCTCAATATTTGTCTCATTCAGTTCTTCCGTAGGCTGGGCATCTGCAGCAATCTGCAGCCATTTCTTGGATGCAGCTTTGTTGCCCGTACCATTGTAGGAATAAAAATATGCAATGCCTAATTCATAGGCAAACTTATCATAAGCCTCTGTATTCCCCTTCAGATATTCCTCATTGCTGCGGTTCCGTCCTTCTCCGGTACCCAGCACTTTTCGGATTTCCTGTTCCTCTGTATCAGAAAATACACAGGCAGCCTGTCCTGAAGAAGTTATACTGTTTTCTCCCTCTGTGTCATTGTTCTGCCACAGGAAGAAATTCAGCAGCTGGTTATAGGCTTCACCCTCTATAGGATTCAGGGCTATAGCATTTTCATAATATTGGATACATTGCTGGGGAGCCGTGGTAGCCAGGTTCCCTGCCTCCTGCAAATAAGCCTCGTAGGTACTGTCTGTCACAGAATTCTCTGCAAACTTAAAGCCTGCGGCTCCTGCTCCCATTACCACAGTAAGGGCTGTGGTGCAGAGGAAAGCCCGCCATTTTAAATTTTGTTTTCTCTTGTACTCCACATCCAGCTCATTATAATGCTCTAAAGCATACAATAGCTCACCGCAGTTCTGGTATCTGTCCTCAGGATTCTTCTGGGTGCATTTCCAGATGATTTCCTCTAACCCGGAAGATAAATCCGGATTCCAATACCGGATAGGATACATTTCATAGGGAGGCTCGCTGGGGTTATGGCCGGTCAGAAGATGATACAAGGTAGCTCCCAGACAGTATATATCTGTCCTGGCGTCTGTCTGCCCGTGCCCGCCGTACTGTTCCGGCGCCGCATAGCCCTGTGTACCTAAACAGGTAGTATCCGCCACGCTGCTCTCCTTGAATTCCCTGGCTGTACCAAAGTCAATGAGCATTACCTTCCCGTCAGGCTTCAGCATGATATTGGAAGGCTTCATATCCCTGTAAATAATAGGAGGCTTTCTGGAATGCAGGTAGGAAAGCACATCGCATAGCTGCTTGGCCCAGTCAATTACATCTTCCTGGTTCTGGGCTCCGTACTCCTTGACCACGCTTTCCAGGTGGCGCCCCTCTATGTAATCCATAACAATCAAAAAAGTTCCGTCCCCGTCAATTACGTCGATGATACTGGGAAGGTTAGGATGGTTCAGCTTTTTCAGCAGGTCGGTCTCCACTACCAGACCCTGCTTCACCACCTCGAAGTTTTTCACTCCGTCCTTTCGTACCTCCTTGATTGCCCACTGCTTATTTGCCCTCTCATTCATGGCAAGATAAACAATGCTCATACCGCCCTGGCCGATTTTATTTAATATTTTATATTTTCCGTCCACCACGGAACCAATCTCAAGCATCTGTCTTCCCCCTAGTATGCCCGAATCAAAGCGACTGAAATATTGTCTTCTTCTCTTCTTGTTTTATTTAACTCCGTGAAGTATACGGCAGTCTCCTTCATCTGTTCCTCTGTAGCCATACACTCCGGTTTCAATTTATCGTAAAACTCCTGAGGCTCAATTAAATGCCGGAATCCATCGGAACACATCATAAACACGGAATCCGGGGCGTATTCTCCAACATAGAAATCCGGTACAATAACGCCGCTGGCTCCCACGCACTGGAGCAGCATATTCCGCTTAGGATGGATTCTGGCCTCCTCCGGAGTCATTCTTCCCAAATCCATTTCTCTTTGTACAAAAGTTTGGTCCAATGTCATCTGGGTAATTCCGTCCTTCAGGTAATAAACTCTGGAATCCCCTACATTGATAATGTAATAAATATTTTCTACCAGCAGCAAAGCCGCTACTGTTGTTCCCAGGCTCACATTGCAGGAAAGGCCGTAATCGCTGATTTTATGATTCTGTTCTAAAATCAAATCCGTCCAGCTCTGTCTTATTGCATCGGCCTCAATTCCCTTGTATAAAAGACCGGGGAAGTCTCTGTGAAACCAGTTGGAAAAGGCTTTCACTAAAATGGCGCTGGCGACCTCGCCTTTAGCGAGGCCGCCCATACCATCACACACGACTCCTAACAGCACCTGTCCATAGTCTGTAATAGCTGTTTCCAACAATAATGAATCCTGATTTGTTTTTTTCCTAATTCCCACATCCGTGTGGACTGCTGTTAAAAAGTTCATTTTCTACACTCTCTCATTCATTAGTTCATATGGAATTCAAAATCTTCGTCTGCAATGCGAATCATATCTCTGTCATTTAAAGCTACGTCCTGTCCCGGTATAACCTTCACACCGTTGACAAAGGTATAATTGGTGGAGTTCATATCTGTAATAAAATACTGTGCTCCTCTTCTTACCAGCTTTGCATGGCATCTGCTGACAGAAGTGTTATCAGAGATACAGTAGTTTACACGGCTTCTTTCTTTACCAATGGTGAAGCTTGGTCCGCTTACTACCACACGCTCATTGTTTTTCTTACGAATCATGTAAGCGCTGGCCTGAGCGCCGCCGCCTAAAACAGTGGTTTCTCCTCTGCCTTCGCCCAGAACGCTTGTCTCTCCCGCTCCCTCTGTGGAAGGAGGTACTGCAATGCCTCCGGCTACTGTCTGTGAACCTCCGCTTGGATTCTGAGGTCTGCCCATATCCGGAGGAGTCATTCTTTCCGGAACTCTGGCTTTCTTAGCTTTGCTATTGGAATTCACCAGAACAACTACAAGAACGATTACAGCCAGAACAACTACAGCAATCACTACACCGATAAGCCATCCCATACTGCTTTTTTCTTCCAGGTTCTGAACTGCAGCCTTCAAATCTGACTCTGCCTTGTCAATCAGGTCCTGGGAAGTAGCGTCGTCATCTACGACTTCATAAGCATTATCTAAAGCCTCTTCTAAAGCTTTCTCAGATTCCTCTGTATAGTTTCCGTTAATCTGCTTATCTTCTGCATCGGCAATGGCTGCTTCCAGGCCTGCTGTATCCAGAACCACTTCCGGTTCCGGAACCTCTGTATCCTCACCTGTCTCGCCTTTTTCTGTTCCGCCTACGTCTGTACCGTCGGTTCCTCCTGTAGTTCCGCCTGTGGTTCCTCCTGTACTACTGTTATAGGACACACCTAAAGCATCTAACAAATCTTTTACATCGTTGATTTCCATTGCATAATAGTAGCCCTCCTCCACACTGATTCTGGAAGAGTTGATACCTACTACACGGCCTACACCGTCGCTTCCCACCTGAACCAGAGGACCGCCGGAGTTTCCGTCGGAAATTTTAGCGCTGTGCTGGATAAAAGGTGTGGAATTTCTCTGCATTTTTTTCGAAACAATACTGTTTGTTACCGTAACGTCATTGTATGTATAATACTGCACGTCCTGAGCCAGCTCCGGAAGGAGAGGGAATCCCAGGGCATAAACTGTGGTACTCTCAGATACAGTAGAGCTGTCGCCCAATTCCAGGGACTGTCTGTCATAGATAGGGTCGCTTAACTCCAGAATAGCCACGTCCATCTCTGCACTGCTCTGCAGTACAGTAGCCTCAATACGCACGTCTCTGGTTACTACAACCTTTACACGCACGTCTAATTTGGTGTCGTTTACAAAATCCACCCCAAAGGTCTGGCTGGCTGCTGCCTTTGTGTCATCACTCATATTCACTACATGGTGATTGGTCAGAAGGGTCTGGTCATTAATGAGGAAACCGCTTCCTCCCTGGATATAGTGCTCTGAGCCGCTTTGGTCAATGTAGTACAGGCCTACCTGAACCACACCGTTTCTCATTTCATTGACAATTTCTGAATCTTCTGCTGCACTGACCGGAAGGGCCAGAAACACCATCATGCAGAAAGCCAATACTACTGACAGTAATCTTTTGCATTTCTTCATAGCTTCTCCTCCTAAGTTGTTTGAATTTATAAAGCTTTTCCTATAATTTTATACTATTTTTATATTCAAACAACATGTGGCACGTTTTGTGGACAGTTTTTTTATAAATTTCAGCTTTACAATTTGGCACAATTTTACTATTGTTTTATCTGTAATTATGACTATGGAGGTTACCATTTATGTCTGATTTTTCGGATTTATTTTCCCTTTTTATTAAAAACAGAGAGGTCAACGTCAGTGCCCTCACCAGCTACTGCGATTTGGACCGCTCTACCATGTATAAACTGATTAACGGAAAACGGACGCCCACATCTAAAAAGCTGGTGCGTAAAATTGCCTCTTTCATGAACTTAAATCCCGTAGAAACCCAGGAGCTGATAGATTCCTATCTTCTGACAAAAGCCGGCTGGGAAACTTATTACCGCAGAAAAAACGTACTGGAATTTATTTTAGATTTTGACGGACTGCATACGGATTCCTCTTTCCCTATACCTTCCTTTCAGGAATTTAAGCTTTTTGCCGGGGAGAATTCCAAAACCTCCGTTCCTCTGACCAGCCAGCTTCATCTGGCCTCAGCCATTCAGAAAATACTCCTGGAAGAGGCCGGTTCCTCTGACAACAGCGTATGTATTTTTGCCCAGCCTGAGCATCTGCAGACGCTGAACATTGCCAGCACTCTGTCCAATTGTCAGCCAGACGTACAGGTTCAGCATATCCTGTGCATCAACAACAATAAAACCTTTATCCGGTCCCAACAGAACTATAATATCCAGTGCCTGAAGAAAATGATTCCACTCTATGGTTCTCTGGGCAATTATCAGCCATATTTCTTCTACGACAATGTAAATTCTCATTTTAATAACCTGAATATACTGCCCTGTATGTTTATTACAAAAAAATCAGCGGTTTTATGCTCCAGTGAATTAAAAGAAGGAATTTTGTTTACGGACGAGGACATTATCTCTCTGCTGCGGAAACGATTTGGAGAAATGCTGAAGGGAACCAACCCCTTAACCCAGGAATTTGTTACGGGACTGAATTTTCATTTAAAGAATTTTTCTTCTATATATTCCTCGGCCCACGAAGTATACAGCCTCAGTGCGGAGGCCTGTCTGATACCCTTTTTCACTGGGGATTTTGTAGAAAAATATATGTCCCCGGACCTGCCTCATCGTTCGGAGCTGATGGAGGATTTGAACCAATACATAAAAGCTTTTTCCGGTACAAACCTGCATATATACTTTACCAAGGACGGAATCCTTAACTTCCTTATGACAGGCTGTATCCAGGAAATCCCTCAGGGTATCTACACGCCGCCTCTGGATTTTCCTGACCGGATAAAGCTCTTACGGAGGCTCTGCGAGCAGGTAGGCGGAAAGTGGGACATCCGGCTGTTAAAAGGTCCTCTGGATAAATTCCCCATGGCTTTACACCTTTCTGTCACCTCAAATTATGGGTACATGATGTTTACCCATCGGAACAGAGAGTTGGTGTATATTATGCTGAAAGAACAGAGTATACTAAATTCCTTCTATGATTTTGCCTGCACTCTGGAAGAAAATGAAATGCTTGCATCTGAAAAAGAAACCCAGGAGTTTCTCCAAAGCATTCTCCGGCAGAATACTGCTGCTGCAGCTTCACTTCCTTTATAGTATACGGATATGCATGCTGATGCAGACATCGATATATAGTAAAATGAACGTACCAGCACACTAGATTATCTTCTAAAAATAAATTTTATATTCCTTGGGAAATCATTGGCCGATTGGCCTTGAACTGTATCTTTACTCTATCACATCATCCTATAGGAAACAATTGGTAATACTGCTGAAAATATAGATGAATTTGGGGCTGTCGCATAATGCAACAGCCCCATGTTATGTCTCATACTTATATGCAGGTGCTTTTAAGGCTTTAGAACAAAAATACTGCAACCCCATATGCAGGCAGCGGATAAGCGAAGGAATAGGGTCTTCCGTCACATTCTTTCTTCACTGCCTTGTAAATAATCTGCTCTTTATGCTCCTGGCCGCCGAACTCCGGCTCCCGGCTGTTGAGAATCAGCTTGTACTGTTTTCTCTTGGGTACGCCTACCCGGTAATCGTCTCTGGCCACAGGCGTGTAGTTAATAACAAACAGCAGGTTATTGCGGCCTGTGGGGGACATACGCATAAAGCTGTAAATACTTCTGCTGGCGTCATCTGCATTTATCCACTCCAGGCCCTGAGAATTCCGGTCATTAGCATACAGCGCCGGGTACTTCTTATACAGTGCCAGAAGTTCCTTCACATAGCGCTGAAGCTGCTGATGGCTCTGCTCACCCAGCAGGTACCAATCCAGCTCTCTCTCCTCGCTCCACTCCTGATACTGGCCAAAATCCTGCCCCATAAACAAAAGCTTCTTGCCAGGATGGCCAATCATATAGGAATATCCTGCCTTCAGATTTTCAAACTTGTCCTGGCCAAGGCCTGGCATTTTATTTATCATGGAGCATTTCAGATGTACGACTTCATCATGAGAAAGTACAAGGACATAATGCTCACTATAGGCGTAAGTAGTGGAAAACGTCATTTTATGGTGATTGTATTTCCTGAAATAGGGGTCCAGCTTCATATACTCCAGGAAATCGTGCATCCAGCCCATATTCCATTTCAGGCTGAAACCTAAGCCCCCGTCTTCAGGCGCTCCTGTAACCATAGGCCATGCGGTAGATTCCTCGGCAATCATCACCGTTCCCTTGTGCTTGCCCAGAACCACGGAGTTCAAGTGCCGGAAGAATTCAATGGCCTCCAGATTTTTATTTTCTCCATACTGATTCGGTACCCACTGTCCCTGCTGCCTTCCGTAATCCAGATACAGCATGGAAGCCACAGCGTCTACCCGAAGCCCGTCTACATGATACTCTTCAATCCAGAACAAGGCATTGGCAATAAGGAAATTTTTTACTTCATTTTTGCCATAGTCAAAAACCTTGGTTCCCCAGTCCGGATGCTCCCCTTTTCTGGGGTCTGCATATTCATAGGTTGGCGTTCCGTCAAAGTCAGCCAGCCCATGGGCATCTCTGGGGAAATGGGCCGGTACCCAGTCCAGAATAACGCCGATTTTATGTTTATGCATATAGTTTACAAAATACCGGAAATCTTCCGGGGTTCCATAGCGGGAGGTAGGCGCATAATAGCCGGTTACCTGATACCCCCAGGAGCCGTCAAAGGGATGTTCTGCAATCCCCATCAATTCCACATGGGTGTATCCCATTTCCTTCACATAATCTGCCAGGGCATGAGCCAGTTCCCTGTAATTATAAAAGCCCTTGTCATCCTCCCCTTCTGCAGGATGTTTCTTCCAGGAACCAGGATGAACCTCATAGATGGCCATGGCATCCTTATCCACGTCAAAGGACTGCCGTTTATTCATCCATACACTGTCGCTCCATTTAAATCCGGTCAAATCCGTAACCCGGGAGGCTGTTCCCGGCCTCATCTCTGCCCAGTTAGCGTAGGGGTCTGCCTTATACAGCTTTTCTCCCTTATAAGTGGTAATACAATATTTGTACAAATCTCCCACCCTTACTTTAGGAATGAAAAGCTGATAAATTCCCATATCATTGTCACATTTCATTACATTAGCTTCCGGGTCCCAGTCATTAAAGTTTCCCACTACAGATACTGATGTAGCATGGGGCGCCCACACTGCAAAAAACACGCCCTCTTTCTTTCTCTGGGTTCCCGGATGAGCCCCGAAAAGTTTATAGATTTCATAATGCGTTCCCTGTCCGTACAGGTAGCGGTCTAGTTCCGTTACTTTCATATTGTTTCCCATAAAAATCTTCCCCTTTAATATCTTAAATTAACGCATCTCCCAAAATGCGCTTCCTGCTGCTTTTATCGAAACGTGGATTTTCCCATTTTCCACAATTTCTTCTTCTCCTGTTTCTAAATTTACATAAGTTCTGTCCTGGAAAGGTACCGGAATAAAAAGTTCTGCTTCTTTTTCGTCATTATTTACTGCTGTCAGAAGGCCGTCTTTCTCTGTAAATCTGGCGAAAGCATACTGCCGGTTTGTCAGCAGCAGCTCACGGTATCTTCCTTCTGCCAGGCAACTGCTAAACTTCTTATGCAGCTGTCCCAGCTTTTTCACCCATTCTAAAACCGGTGAATCCTTCACCTCTTCCAGCATTTTCTCATCAACTCTAGGTCTGAGAGGGTCGTCGTTGGCCCCCTCCTTCCTGCCCTCTATGCCCCATTCAGAGCCATAATACAGGGAAGGAATTCCCGGAAGCGTATAGAGAAGGGTATACACCGGATAAATATGTTCTTTCACCTTCAATTTCGTAAAAATCCTATCCACGTCATGGTTATCTACAAAAGAATACAGCTTCATCCCCCTGTAGATTCCCCCGTTTTCATCAAACTCTCTGCGGATAGTGTGTGCAATCTCGAAATAATTATGGTCGTTATGTCCGGAATACAATCCCTTGTGAAGCTCATAATTGGTTACGCTGTGGAGCATTTTTTGACCGTCCTGGATATAGCGGCTGTAATCTCCGTGGATAACTTCCCCCATCAGCCAGAAGTCCTCCTTCCTGCTCTGGGTGCGTCTCCTCATCTCCTCCATAAAATAAAAATCCAGACAATCCGCGCAATCCAGCCGGATTCCGTCAATATCAAAGGTATCTATCCAAAAATCTATCACATCCAGAAGATAATCTCTCACCTGAGGGTTCTGGAGATTTAAATTGGCCAGCTCATAGCAGTTCCTCCAGGCCTCATAGCTAAAGCCATCATTATAAGGGCTGTTCCAACCGAAATTAACTCCCTTATACCAGTCCCTGTAGGGGGAACCTTCTCTGTTTTTCTGAATATCCTGAAATGCAAAAAATTCTCTTCCCGTATGGTTGAAAACCCCGTCTACAACGATTTTGATATTTTTTTCATGGGCTTTTTTCACAAAAGCAGTAAAATCCTGGTTATCCCCCAGTCTCCGGTCCACCATCTTATAATCTCTGGTGTCATAGCCATGGGTGGTAGATTCAAATAGAGGACCAATATAAACCGCTGTACAGCCAATCTCTTCTATATGGTCCAGCCACCGCTCCATCTCCGGAAACCTGTGACTCACCTCCTCCTGTCTGTTTTCTTTTGGCGCCCCTGTCATACCTATGGGGTAAATGTGATAAAATACTGCCTCCTCATACCACGGTGTCATGTGTTTTCCTCCTGTCATGAATATATTCCGTATAAAAATTGATGTACAATCTCATAAGTGGTCTCATTGGAAATCTCAAATTTTTCGTTATCTGAAAGACCATAGCTTACTGTCATAATATGGTGGTTCAGAAAGCCGGTGAATCCCACTGCAAATAATCTCTGTCTTCCCCTCATATTTCCCAGCTGAGGAGCCGCATCTTCAAAGATACCCACTATGATTTTATAATAGCTTTCAATAAATGGAGCCACTGTCTTATAAGCTTCATTTTCTCTGCCTGCGTAAAACAGAGACAGCATGAAAAGATAAAATTTTTCATTGGTGGCTGCGAAATTAAAAAACTGCCTGGCCACCTTGTATAAAACCTCCGGCAGCTGCTCTCCTGTCCCTATGACTTCTAAAACTTCCTTCTGCATGATACCGTACCTGCTTTCCAGAAGATTTCTCAAAAGTCCCAGTTTGCTTCCGAAATAATAATAAAGGGTGGGCTTTGTCACGCCTGCCCGGTCCACGATTTCCTGCACTCCCACTGCATCATATCCTCTGGCATAAAACAAATCCAGCGCAGCGTTTAAAATCAGTTCTCTGTTGTCCAACTCTGTCACCGCCCTTTTCCATAAACGGATACGCCAAACAGGCATATCCGCAACTTTCATATCCCCATTATACCAATCGGTATATAAAAAATCAACCACCATCTGTAAGAATTCTCATGAACCAGAACTTAGTCTCAGCGCAAGGCTGAAAGCTTATCATACCCTGCCCTCTGATAGATTTCCGTCAATTCCTAAACTGTACCAGACGACAGAAGATATGCTTCACAAATACTTCAAATTGTTACGGATACGGAATATATATATCAATAAAAGAAAGAACAATAATATGACATGTATATAACCGGGAAGGTTATGCAGCAGGGAAAGAAACAAGAGCAAGAAAACCACCGCCAGTAGAAAATGAACCACAATCTGCTCCTTATACCAATGCACATACTTGTCCTCTGGCAAATCATATCTGTTATGTGGTTTTATAATCAGCATTTTAATGGCAGACAGAATATAAAACACAGACAAAACACCTGAAATGGTAAATACCACGTTTATTAGGGCAAATAACATACTGAAACACCTCCTGCAGAAGTATTTAAAACTTCTTTCCCTTCCCATTCATGTTTTATGCGCAATAGTTCCTATTTAATAATACACTAATTATACCTTCAGTGTACAGAGGTCGAAGAGCCGGAAGGAGCTAAATATGCATTTCTGCAAGGCACTTGAATGAGGCGTACTGGACGTACGCCGATTGAAAGTAACGCAGCAGAAGAGCATATTCAGCCGTTCCGACCGTTTGGCCCCTTGTACACTGAAGATATAGTAAACAAAAAGTACCCACAAGCCATTGCCTCTGTAAACCTGGGTTGCCGCTACACAGGGGCAAGTTCACTTTCATGGATGCCAAACATAAACGGAAATGCGGATAATGACTGCCAGAGATAATGTCCGGCAGTCATTATCCGCAATATAGCAGAAATACTTTATTTCACCTTTATAAAGCTTGCGCTTGCAGCGGGAACCTTCAGTGTTCCGTTCTTCAGCTGGGCCTCGCCGTTGTAAGAATAAATAACCTCTTCTCCGTCCGGTGCGTCGATTTCGCAGGTAACCTCTTTACCGGAAGGATTTACAGCGATTACAATGGTTTCTTCTTCTCCGGTACGTTTGTAAACCAGAGGATAAGCATTATCCTCAGCATATAAAAACTCCACAGGCGCATTGCTCTGAAGAGCCTGATGCGCTAATCTTACCTGAATCAGCTTCTTTACCTCATGGTAAAGAGAATTTTCATCTGCCATCTGCTTCTTTACCGTAGGCCGATTCTTATCCGGGTCAATCATGATATACAGCTCTTCCGGCTTAGCGCTGGAGAATCCGGCATTTGTGCTGTCATCCCACTGCATAGGGCTTCTGGCTCCGGTTCTCTCATAACCGCCTTCTACGGAACGGATGCCTTCCAGATAATTCATGCCGATTTCATCTCCATAGTAGATGAATGGAGCTCCTGGCATAGACAGAAGGAAGGCAAAAGCAACTTTTACTTCCTCGTCGTCCAGTTTATCCTTAATACGAGTCATGTCATGGTCACCGGAAGGAATACAGATAAGTCCCTTTCCGTTGGTTTTTCCGTAATTTTCTTTGTAAAGTCTGATAAATTCTCCGATGCTTCCCTTTCCTTCTCTCTTAAAATATGGGTTTTCGCAGCGGAATAAATCATTGTAGTGGGAAGGTCCGAAATGCAGAAGGAAGTCCATATGATAACCGCCTTCCAGGGATTTGTCCGGCTGTCCCCATTCAGAAATCATAGCAGCCTCCGGGAACTCTTCGTCCAGGAATTTACGGAAATCCTGCCACAGCTCAATGGTCCCCTTGCCGTCCTCATCATTCTTTACCAGAGAGCCTGCCATATCTACACGGAATCCGTCGCAGCCCATTCCCAGCCAGAAACGCATAACATCCTTCATGGCCTCTCTGGTTGCCATGGCCTCAGGTGAATGCATGTCCTTCTGCCAGGACTCTGTTACCTTATAAAATCCGTAGTTCAATGCCGGCTGTGTGGTGTAGTAGTTAGCAGCACAGGAACCGTCACGGTCAGAAAGTCCACGAATACAGCCTTTTATATTTCCCACACCGTCAAAGTCCTTCCAGGCCTTGTCTGTCCAGATGTATCTGTGGGAAAACTCATTTTCCTCAGGGCTTAAAGAAGCCTTAAACCAAGGATGTTCAATAGAAGTATGACCAGGTACTAAATCCAGGATTACATGAAGTCCTTTTTCATGAGCCTTCTGAAACAGTTCCTTTAAATCTTCATTTGTACCGTATCTTGGCGCTGCCTTGCAGTAGTCGGCCACATCGTAGCCTGCATCGGAAAATGGGGATACAAAGCAGGGGTTCAGCCACAGCGCATTACACCCCAGCTCCTTTATGTAGTCCAGCTTTTTAATAATTCCCTGAAAATCTCCGATTCCGTCCCCGTTGGTATCTAAGAAAGTCTGGGGATAAATTTCATAAAAAATCGCATTGTCCAGCCACTTTGGCATAATCTTGTCCTCCTGTTACCTTATCCTCAGTGTACAAAGGGCCAAACACCTCTTGTATACTAAGGATGTTCTTTTTTATTGTTCACGCACCGCTTATCTTTTTTCCTGCGGTCCGCAGCTCCCTTATGTGCAACATTTTAATACATCCCACCCCTGGAGTCCTGCGATTATCTGATTAAAAAATACGATATTTTGACTTTTCTGTATTCCAACTTTTTTCAGTCAGATTATCTGGCCTGCAATCCATTCTGATTCTCCATTGTCTTCTCCTCTCCCCTATGCTATAGTAAGGGAAAAGTTTCGGGAAACAGCTTACGCAGATTTTCTGCCCCCAAGGCGAGTCGCCTCCGGGTATTTATTCCAGGGTTTTCTGGCTCTGCCAGCCCTTCATCAGCTCTTGTGTACAACCGCACATTTCATGTGCCTGCCAAGCCTTCGGCTTGTGGTACACAGCCGCTGCTTACGGTATCACCATTTTGTGTTTCCCGAACCTTTTTTGGATGTATACACTGAGAACGCCCTTGTCCAGAGAGGGCAGAGGGGGAAACGTCTATGAATTCTGATTTATGGAAATATTGCACAGGAAGCCAGTGCCGGGATTTCCTTTTATCTTTGAATCTAACGGGAAACATGAAGCTTTCAGATGAAAAGAAGCTGGCGCTCCTGTACGGTCTGGCAAACCATACCCAGGACCATTACAAGAGAGTAGAAATTCCTAAAAAGACAGGGGGCTTTCGGACTCTTTATGTCCCTGACAGTGTGCTAAAATATGTACAGCGGCAGATTCTTTCTAATGTTCTCTCCCAGTTTGCAGTATCCCCCTGTGCCACGGCTTATCAAAAAGGTCATTCCCTAATCTGCAGCGCCAAGCCTCACTTACAAAAACCTATGCTTTTGAAGCTGGATATTTCTGACTTTTTCGGAAGCATTACCTATATCAGTGTGTACCAGCACGCTTTTCCGGGAGAAATCTTCCCTCCCTCTGTAAGAACGCTGCTGACACATCTGTGCTGCTTCCAGGATATGCTGCCCCAAGGAGCTCCCACCTCTCCTTACATCTCTAATCTTGTCCTTGCTCCTTTTGACAAGTATATGGAGAAATGGTGCAGAGACAGAGCTATTACCTATACAAGATATTGCGATGATATGACTTTCTCCGGCAGCTTCTCTCCCGGTCAGGTAACAGCCAAGGTCCGGGGCTTTTTAGGACGGCTGGGGTTTCAGCTTAATCCAGAAAAGACCAGGGTTATCCATCAGGGTCAGCGCCAGATTGTCACCGGAATTGTAGTAAACGAAAAGGCACAGACTGCAAAGGCATACCGCCGCAGACTGCGCCAGGAAATTTATTATATTGAGAAATTCGGAATCTATGAACATCTGAAGAACATACACAGTTCGCAAACACCTGAAAATTATTTGAAAAGCTTAGAGGGAAAAATCCGCTACTGCCTTCAAATAAACCCACAGGATGTACAGCTTCTTAATCCGTGGGAAAAGTTTAAAAAAATCAAGACTGAAGGCATCTCAGAATCCTAGCCTTCCTAGTACAAAAGAAATGGGAATTATCCCCTGGTTTCTCCAGTAGGGTAATTCCCTGATGAAAGGTTTGCTTTTTTATTTTTCCAAATAAACCACGGCATTTCATAATTCCTTATTTTATCTTCCATTCATTTAATGCCTTTTCTAATTTTGAAAAATTGCAACACATTTTCCTTATTACTTTACTTTTCTGTTGCGAATCGTATAATTCTTCTGCTTTATTTAAAATCTTTCTTTTAATTCGCAGGCAAAATGCATACTCTTTTTCAAATAAATCTTTATATCTCTTATCTTCTAATTTGTCAAAATCGATATATTCAAATTCGCCATCCGGAACTGGAATCATTTTTTTAATATCCAATACCGATAATATATGTATCTTTTTCTTTCCATCGTCTGATTTATATATATGGTCTGGAATATTTAGGCTGCTTTCTACAAATTCATAAATCAAAAAGTGTGTATCGCTTACATTTTTCCACTTCTTGTGTTTTTCTTTTGCCGAAGTTAAAGGAATAAAATATTTATTTTCTCCCAACCCAATGACAATACCAACAAAAGGCTTCTTCAATGTATGATATTTTTTATTATAATATACTTCTGAATCTTTATCATAAAGGAATTTTAAATATTCCGCATTTATCGTATAAAATCCAAACTTCTTTGCTTCTGCCATATTTTCTCCTTTTGGAACAAAGCAGGTAATAGTTGGCCATTCAACAAATTTGCCTATGTAATAAAAAGTGGAGAAGAATTCTCCTCTCCACAATCCTTTAACGTTCCACCTTTTAATGGGTAGCGGGACACCCTCTTTAATGCTCCACCTTTTGAATGGGTAGTGGGACACCCTCTTTAACATTATATTTCTCTTTATTTATAATATACAATATCCAATCAAAAAGTCAATATTTAAAAAATCTTTTTGGATTCTCCAACAGTAGGTTAATCCCTGATGAAAGGTTTGCTTTTTTATTTTTTCCATCCTTCGGGAAGGTATTTTCTGGTGCCTTCCAGCATATCGTCTACAAGCGTTCTCACCTGGCTCTCTGTACATTTTTTTCCTTTTACCAGAGGGTCGTTGAGGAAAGCCTGAACTACCAGCTCTTTATCATAGGTAAGAGCTGCTTTCAGGGTCAATTCATGATTTTGTACATGAGGCATTATCAGCTCTCTTACATTCTCCGGCAGCTTTCCGGCAGCCACAGGACGGATGGAGTCCCGCTCAAACACTGCGTTTGTTTCTACTACTGCCTCTGAGGGCAAATTGGGAATTTGAAGAACTCTGTTTGGTATGTTTACATTGCTTATCACTCTCTCTAAGCCGCACAGGGCCTTAATCAACAGGATGCCTTCTTCTCCTGTAGGTTTTAACTCTACTTCCTCTTCTTTTGCCAGCAGCTTGTGACTTTTTTCCAGTCGTTCCTGTAAATCCTTTTTCCTCCACTCCACTGTAGTGAGGCCGAATTTCCAGCCTGTAACAGTTTCCGGATTATTCAAATACTGGTCTCCCGGCATAAATTCCGCCAGATGTCTGTCTCCTGCTGCAGCAATAAGGCCATACCTTTTAAACAAGTCAAATTTCACCCTATGGGCACATGCAAAGCTGCTGTTAGCCCAGTTCTTATCCGGTTCGTTATAGCCTTCTTCAAAATGCTGCTCTACATATTCCCGGTAAATCGGAAACAAATCAATACCTTTATAGGAAGCATAGTCAAACCAGGTAAAATGATTGATGCCCAAAACGTTTACATGAATATCTCTTCTGTCTATATCGGCAATTCCCAGCTTTTCCTCTGCAATACCTTTCAATACTTTCTGTGTCCCGAATACCTCATGGCAGCACCCAAAGGCTTTTATCTCCGGATACACATGATACAGGGTTTTCACACAAAGGCTCATGGGATTGGTATAGTTAATTACCCAGGCTTGAGGTGCATACTTTTTCACCGCCTGCCCAATAGTCACAAACATAGGAATAGTGCGCAGGGCCCGCATAATGCCTCCGGGACCTGCAGTATCTCCTACAGATTGATAAATTCCAAGGCGCTCCGGCATATGCACATCTGTTTCCATTTCGTCAAAGGTCCCCGGCAAAATAGAAATCACTACAAAATCCGTACCTGTCAGAGCACTCTCTAAATCCCCGCAGGTCTCATACTTCCACTTTCCTACAGCATCCTCTCTCTGGGAAACATCATTTCCGATAGTCTCATTGGCTTTAGCAGCCTCCTGGTCTAAATCAAATAAGCGAATAGTTCCGCTCATATTTGGCTCTAAGGCCAAATCCGTCATAAAGGTCCAGGCCCAGCCTCTGGAGCCTCCTCCAATATATGCAATCTGCAGGTCTGAGACCTTACCATCCTTATAAATCATATTATCGTCTCTCTCTTTCTTTTTTTCATTAACCTTTCAAGCCAGATGTGCTGATACCCTCAACTATATATCTCTGAAGGAAAATAAAAATCAGCATAATGGGCAGCACCGACAAAGTTGCCATAGCAAACATAGCTCCGTAATCTGACGAAGACCCCGGGTCGCTGAAAAGCTTCAGGGCCAGGCTGACCGGATATTTTGTAGAATCGTTGATATAAAGCAATGCGGAAAGAAAATCATCCCATCTCCACATAAAGGAAAAAATACCTGAAGTAATCAGCACCGGCAGCATCAGCGGAAAGATTACTCTCCGAAAAATCCCGTAGTAAGAGCAGCCGTCAATCTTGGCCGCCTCATCCAGCTCTCTCGGAATTCCCTCTATAAAATTCATCATCAGATAGGTAAAAAATCCCTGAACCGCAAAGCAATAGGGCACAATCAAAGGCAGGTATGAATTTACCCACCCCAGTTTCTGGTACCATAAATACTGAGGAATCATCAGCACCTGGGCCGGAAGCATCATGGTCAGAAGCATGGCCACAACAAGAATCCTCTTTCCCCTAAACCTGCACCTGGCAAGCCCGTAGGCAACAACGGCAGAAGAAAGAACGGTTCCTACCGTGGCCACAATGGAGATGAAGAGGGAATTTTTAAAGAATACATCAAAACCCACACCGGCAAATCCCTTCCATCCATTTATGTAATTTTCTGCTGTAAATTCTTCCGGTATCAGCTGGGCTGCTGTTGTAAAAATAGTTCCTGTTTCTTTGAAAGAGCTCATTATCATCCAAACCAGGGGATATATCATTATCAATCCGAAAATGGTTACCAGTACATGATAAACCACTTTCTTATATACTTTCTTTCTTCTCATGACTCACCCATTCCCTTCATCATACACCCAGAATCGTTTTGTAGCAAATAAAGCCAGAGTAATCAGCCCTACAATAAGCAGCATTACCCATGCCATGGCGGCGCCATACCCTGTATTGTAAAATTTAAAGGATTGAAAATAGGTATAAACCGTATAAAACAGCGTGGAGTCCATGGGTTTTCCCTGGGTAATAATAAAGCACTGGGTAAAGGCCAGGAATCCGTTAATCATCTGCATAACCAGAT
>NHCFR01400__coassemble_821_pt1 | contig 19606 bp, 17 predicted proteins | sample NHCFR01400__metabat2_high_PE_048 | metagenome-assembled genome bin NHCFR01400
GTGTGCTTCTTGGAAGAAAATGGAATTGCGAAGGTGTGCGAAGCACACTTTTGTTTATAAAAAATCAAACTACATTATACGACAAACATTGAAAAAAAACAATTAGAAATATTTCTCAGACATTGCCTTTTTACCGTGAATTATGATAGAATAAAGCGTATGGCAGCAGGAAACAGGACTATTTTTGGTCAGATTCCCCAAAGATGGCTGCCCTGAAATAGAAAGTAATAGCAGAAAAGGAAGATAATTTACATGTATACAGTGCTGAAACAAGAGGGCAGGGCAAAGAGAGCCCGGCTGGAAACCGTTCACGGAACTATTGAGACACCGGTGTTTATGAATGTGGGTACTGCAGCCGCTATCAAAGGAGCAGTATCCACAGTGGACCTTCATGAGATTAAAACCCAGGTGGAGCTTTCCAACACTTATCATCTTCATGTAAGACCGGGAGATAAAATAGTAAAGCAGCTGGGAGGTCTCCATAAATTTATGAATTGGGACCGCCCCATTCTTACAGACTCCGGCGGCTTCCAGGTATTTTCTCTGGCAAAGCTTAGGCGGATTAAGGAGGAAGGGGTATATTTTAACTCCCATGTAGACGGAAGGAAAATTTTCATGGGACCGGAGGAGAGTATGCAGATTCAGTCTAATCTGGGCTCTACCATTGCCATGGCTTTTGACGAGTGTCCATCCAGCGTGGCGGACAGAGACTATGTGCAGAAATCTGTGGAGCGGACTACCCGGTGGCTGAAAAGATGTAAAGATGAAATGGCAAGGCTTAATGCTCTGCCGGATACCGTCAATCCCCACCAGCTCCTTTTTGGAATCAATCAGGGGGCTATTTATGATGACATCCGTATTGCCCATGCCCAGGCAATCACAGAGATGGATTTAGACGGCTATGCTATCGGAGGTCTGGCCGTAGGGGAAAGCCATGAGGAAATGTACCGGATTTTAGACAGCGTGCTACCCCATCTTCCCCTGGATAAACCTACTTATCTTATGGGAGTGGGTACGCCGGCCAATATTCTGGAAGCTGTTTCCAGAGGCGTGGATTTCTTTGACTGCGTATACCCCAGCCGTAATGGCCGCCATGGACATGTGTACACAAATTTCGGAAAGATTAATCTTTTCAACGCTAAATATGAGCTGGATTCCCGCCCCATAGAGGAGGGCTGCCAGTGTCCCACCTGCCGTCATTACAGCAGAGCTTATATCCGTCATCTGCTGAAGGCAAAGGAAATGCTGGGAATGAGACTTTGTGTGCTTCACAACCTGTATTTCTATAATACAATGATGGAGGAAATCCGGGATGCTCTGGACCAGGGCAGATTTGAGGAATACAAAGAGGCAAAGCTGGCAGGTATGGCTGCCGGCCCTAAAGACTGAATTCTTGTTGCTGTTTACGAGTTAGGAGTGAACTTAACGAATTCTTTGAGGGTTTGTAACAGTTCAGCAAGGCTGAACTGTTACGAGGGTTTTGAAAAAAACGGAGAAAAGACTTGAAGAATAGGGAAAAATTGTGTATGATAGCCATAGTGTCTACATGGTTAAGAGACAAAGTTTAATGTTTTAGGAGGAGACCATATGTTATTATCATCATCAGGCGGTACAGGAGCTATGCTTTCACTGGTTCTGCCGCTTGCAGTCATGTTTCTGTTAATGTATTTTATGATTATGAGACCTCAGAAAAAAGAGCAGCAGAGAATTAAAAGCATGCTGGCTGCCATGGAGGTGGGAGATACAGTTGTAACCACCAGCGGCTTCTACGGAGTTCTGATAAATATTGCAGAAGAAGATGTTATCGTAGAGTTCGGTAATAACAGAAACTGCAGAATTCCGATGAGAAAATCCGCCATTGCCGAGGTTGAAAAGGCAAGCGACGGAGTTGCAGAATAAAAACATAAAAAAAACCAATACTAAAAGGCATTAGGCGGTATTTTTCACAGCCGCCTGTGACTGGAAAAAAAGGTGCTGCGGAGCGTATCCGGTCAGTGCCTTTTTCTTACTATTTTGCGGTATTGCGGCGGTGTCCAAAGTGTTTAAGTTTTTCAAGATTGAGGGGAGCTTGCCCGCACTGTTTAGAAGAAGGAGAAGATTATGGCATTTATCAGTTTATTTGAGGTTATCGGTCCCAATATGGTTGGACCTTCCAGCTCCCATACTGCCGGGGCTGCTTCCATGGCCCTATTGGCCAGAAAGCTGTTTCCGGGACAGGTTGCAAAGGTGCGTTTTACCCTGTACGGTTCTTTTGCCAAAACCTATCGGGGCCACGGCACGGACAGAGCCCTGATGGGAGGAATCCTGGGTTTTGAGACCGATGATTTGCGCATCCGGGATTCCCTGAGTCTGGCTCAAGAAGAGGGAATTGACTATGAATTTCTGATTTCCGACGGAGAAGAAAACATTCACCCCAATACGGCGGACATAGAAATAGAAGGGACAAAGGGAGAACGGCTGTCTGTCCGGGGAGAATCCCTGGGAGGCGGCAAGGTAAAGATTGTGCGGCTTAACGACATATCGGTAGACTTTACAGGAGAATACAGCACGTTGATTGTCAGCCAGACAGACCGGCCGGGAGTGGTGGCCCATATCACCCGAGTTTTAAGCGAAGCGGGAGTAAATATTGCCTTTATGCGGCTTTTCCGGAAGGAAAAAGGAGCGGAAGCCTTTACGGTAGTGGAATCCGATGAAAAGATTCCCTGGCAGGTTACGGAGCGAATCCGGGAAAATCCCCTGGTTTCGGATATTATGCTGATTCAGCTTTAGGAGGATAGAGAAATGGATTTTAATCACGGAACGGAGCTTTTAAAGCTGTGTGAGGAGACAGGGCTTCCTATTTCCCAGGTAATGAAAAAAAGAGAAGTGGAATTTTCTGCCACTTCTCCGGAAGAAGTGGAGAAGAAAATGAGAAAGGCCCTTGCTATCATGAAGGATTCTACTAGAAAGCCTCTGGAAGAACCGGTGCTTTCGGTGGGAGGCCTTATTGGCGGGGAAGCCAGAAAACTGAGGGATTATGAAAATAAAGGAAGAACCGTCTGCGGAAATCTGATGTCCAGGGCGGTCACTTATGCTATGGCGGTATTGGAAGTCAATGCCTCTATGGGCGTAATTGTGGCGGCACCCACTGCAGGAGCCTCCGGTGTGGTGCCGGGGGTGCTGCTGGCTCTGCAGGAAGAATATGAGTTTTCTGATGAAGAGATATTGGAAGGCCTGTACACTGCCGGGGCAGTGGGGTATCTTCTGATGAGAAATGCTTCTGTGGCTGGTGCAGAGGCCGGCTGCCAGGCAGAGGTAGGGGCGGCCTCTGCCATGGCTGCCGCCGCTGCGGTACAGGTTATGGGAGGAACGCCTAAAATGTGTTTGGATGCAGCCTCCGGGGCTATGGCTAACATGCTGGGCCTGGTCTGTGACCCTATTGCAGGCCTGGTGGAAAGTCCCTGCCAGAACCGGAACTCCGCAGGGGCGGCCAACGCCATGGTAAGTGCCCAGCAGGCCCTTGCAGGGATTACCCAGGTCATTCCGTTTGATGAAATGGCCCAGGCCATGTACCATGTAGGCAGAAGTCTTCCTTTCGAGCTTAGGGAAAGCGCCCTGGGCGGCTGTGCCGGAACGCCTTCCGGCTGTGCCAGAGCCTGTGAGATTTTCGGGGAAGAATACGGGAAAGAATAAAAAACAGTGAATAAGAGAAATAACAAATAAAACAACAGATAAATAAGAAGCACAAATCAAAAAGGAATGGTCCTTACCTGAATTGGCGCCGGTAAGAACCATTCCTTTTATAAAATATGGGGATGCCGCAGCACTTCTGAAAAGTCTCTTATGCGTTCCCCAAAGGAAGGAGAAAAATGTTTATATATTAACCTGTCGGCTTGGACAGGAAAATATCTGCTTTAGGCGAAGTCCAGCAGCTACACAGCTTCTGTATCCTGCGATTATGCAGCCGCCGTCTTCTTTGTTAACATCTATGAGTATAGAGGATAATTGTGACATACCTGTGACTGGAAAATAAAGGTTTTCTAAAATTTTGAAATAAAGTCTAAATGCTTTGGGGATAAAAAGAAAATACCGGGAGAAAGAATGGAAGCCATAACGAAAAGGCATACCCGGCAGAGCTATTATGACTTGAATTATGGGTGGAAAAGGATTATCATATTACTAATTACACTGTGGGAGAGAAAGTCTGCCAAGGCAGGAAAGGAGACATAGAATAATGAACAAAAACATAGCCCTGATTCGGGGAGACGGAATCGGACCGGAGATTGTGGAAGAGGCAAAGAAAGTGCTGGATAAGGTCTGCCAGAAATTCGGACATTCCTTTACATATGAGGAGGTACTGCTGGGGGGAGCCTCCATTGACGTACATGGAGTACCCCTGACACAGGAAGCGCTGGAAACAGCCAAAAGTGCAGATGCAGTGCTGATGGGTTCCATCGGCGGCGACGCAAAAACCTCACCCTGGTATAAACTGGAGCCATCCAAAAGACCGGAGGCAGGCCTTCTGGCCATCCGTAAGGCTCTGAATCTGTTTGCAAATTTAAGGCCTGCTTATTTGTATCAGGAATTAAAAGGAGCCTGCCCTTTAAAGGAAGGGGTAATCGGAGAAGGTTTTGATATGATTATTGTCCGGGAGCTGACCGGCGGCCTGTATTTCGGAGAGAGAAAGACCGTAGAAGAAAACGGCGTGAGAAAGGCCGTGGACACCCTGACTTATGATGAAAAAGAAATCCGCAGGATTGCAGTAAAGGCCTTTGAGATTGCAGGAAAGAGAAGAAAGAAAGTTACCAGCGTAGATAAGGCCAATGTATTGGATTCTTCCAGATTGTGGAGAAAAGTAGTGGAGGAAGTGGCTGCAGAGTATCCGGATATTACCCTGGAGCATATGCTGGTAGATAACTGTGCAATGCAGCTGGTACACAATCCCGGCCAGTTTGACGTGATTCTGACAGAGAATATGTTTGGAGACATTCTCTCCGATGAGGCCAGTATGGTAACCGGCTCTATCGGAATGCTGTCCTCAGCCAGCTTAAATGAGACTAAATTCGGCTTATATGAGCCCAGCCACGGCTCTGCTCCGGATATTGCGGGAAAGGGCATTGCCAATCCCCTGGCTACCATTCTCTCAGCGGCCATGCTGCTTCGTTTTTCCCTGGATTTGGATAAGGAAGCAGACGCTGTGGAGGCTGCGGTACAGCAGGTACTGCAGGAGGGCTACCGCACCGTGGATATTATGTCTGAAGGCATGAAGCAGGTAGGTACCAGAGAAATGGGAGACTTGATTGCAGAGAGGATATAAACAGGAAAATCAGGATAGAGGAGGATGAATTGCATATGAGAAGTGACGCAGTAAAGACAGGGATGCAGCAGGCACCCCACCGTTCCTTATTTAACGCACTGGGAATGACAAAGGAAGAGATGGAAAAGCCCCTGGTAGGTATTGTCAGCTCTTACAATGAAATTGTTCCCGGACATATGAATCTGGATAAAATTGTAAACGCAGTGAAAATGGGAGTAGCCATGGCAGGGGGAAATCCGGTGGTATTTCCAGCCATCGCAGTCTGCGACGGAATTGCCATGGGCCATATTGGTATGAAATATTCTCTGGTGACCAGGGATTTGATTGCAGATTCCACAGAGGCTATGGCTATGGCCCATCAGTTTGACGCACTGGTAATGGTTCCAAACTGTGATAAAAACGTACCGGGCCTTTTAATGGCAGCCGCCAGAATCAATGTGCCTACTGTATTTGTAAGCGGCGGCCCTATGCTGGCCGGAAAGGTGCATGGCCAGAAGAGAAGCCTTTCCTCCATGTTTGAGGCAGTGGGGGCTTACAGTGCAGGAACAATGAGCGAGGCTGAGGTAGAGGAGTTTGAGAACAAGGTATGTCCTACCTGTGGTTCCTGCTCCGGTATGTATACAGCTAACAGTATGAACTGCCTTACAGAGGTATTAGGTATGGGACTCCAGGGCAACGGTACCATCCCCGCTGTATATTCCGAGAGAATCAAGCTGGCTAAACATGCCGGAATGATGGTCATGGAGATGTACAGAAAAAATATCCGCCCGAGAGATATTATGACAAAGGACGCTATCATGAACGCCCTTACCGTGGATATGGCCCTGGGCTGCTCCACTAACAGTATGCTTCATCTGCCGGCCATTGCCCACGAAATCGGCTGGGATTTTGACATTACCTTTGCCAACCAGGTAAGCGAAAAAACTCCGAATCTGTGCCACCTGGCTCCTGCAGGTCCCACCTACATCGAGGACTTAAACGAAGCCGGGGGAGTGTATGCGGTGATGAATGAGCTGGCAAAGAAGGATTTACTGAATCTGGACTGTATGACTGTCACCGGAAAAACAGTGGGAGAGAATATCAAAGGATGCAGCAATAAAAATCCGGAGGTTATCCGTCCTGTGGAGAATCCCTACAGTCAGACCGGCGGCCTGGCTGTCTTAACCGGTAACCTGGCTCCTCACGGCGGCGTAGTAAAGAAAAGCGCTGTGTGCCAGGAAATGATGGTTCATGAGGGACCGGCCAGAGTTTTTGACTGTGAGGAGGATGCTATTGCCGCCATCAAAGGAGGCAGCATTGTATCCGGAGACGTGGTTGTCATCCGCTATGAAGGTCCAAAAGGCGGTCCGGGTATGAGAGAAATGCTGAATCCCACCTCAGCTATTGCGGGAATGGGACTTGGTTCTTCTGTGGCCCTTATTACAGACGGACGTTTCTCCGGCGCATCCAGAGGAGCCTCTATCGGCCATATTTCTCCGGAAGCTGCTGTAGGCGGTCCTATTGCTTTAGTGGAAGAGGGAGATACTATCCGTATAAATATTCCGGAGAACAGCCTGGAGCTTCTGGTTTCCCAGGAAGAGCTGGAGAACAGAAAAGCCAAATGGCAGCCAAGAGAGCCTAAGGTAACCACCGGTTATCTGGCCAGATACGCTTCCATGGTAACCAGCGGAAACCGTGGCGCTGTGCTGGAGGTACCGAAAAGATAAAAAACAGGGGAGGATTTTTTATGCAGCTTACGGGAGCAGAAATTGTAATTGAATGTCTGAAAGAGCAGGGAGTGGATACGGTCTTCGGTTATCCCGGGGGCACCATTCTGAACATATATGATGAATTATATAAACATGCGGGGGAAATCCGCCATGTACTTACTTCCCATGAACAGGGAGCCGCTCACGCAGCTGACGGTTACGCCCGCTCTACCGGGAAGGTGGGAGTTTGTATGGCTACCAGCGGTCCGGGAGCCACAAACCTGGTAACCGGAATCGCCACAGCCCACATGGATTCTATTCCTGTGGTGGCCATTACCTGTAACGTAGGCCTGCCTCTTTTAGGAAAGGATAGCTTTCAGGAGGTAGACATTGCAGGGGTGGTAATGCCCATTACCAAGCACAGCTTTATTGTAAAAGATGTGGCAAACCTGGCCAAAACCATCCGCAGGGCTTTTATCATAGCCAAAAGCGGAAGGCCCGGACCGGTACTGGTGGATATTACCAAGGATGTAACAGCCAATAAAACAGAGTTTACCCCGGCTATCCCCAGAGAAGTAAAGCCTTCGGTAAAAGATATACGAAAAGAGGATTTAGAGAAGGCGGCCCGGATGATAGACAACGCCAAAAAGCCGTTTATCTTTGTGGGCGGCGGCGCAGTGGCTGCCAATGCCTGGGAGGAGGTTCGTACACTGGCCCGTACTATCCAGGCACCTGTAACGGATTCTCTCATGGGAAAAGGTGTGTTCTCAGGAGAGGAGCCTAACTATACCGGTATGTTGGGTATGCACGGTACCAAGGCTTCCAATCTGGGTGTGACAAAGTGCGACCTGCTCATTGCCATCGGAGCCAGATTCTCGGACCGTGTTATCGGAAATGCCAGGAATTTTGCCAGAAACGCCAAGGTTATCCATATTGATGTGGATGCTGCGGAAATCAATAAAAACGTGCTGGTGGACTGCAGCATTGTGGGAGATGCAAAAGAGGTGCTAAAGGAGCTTAATCAGATGGTAAGCCCCGGAGAGCATCTGGAGTGGCTGGAGGAAATTCAGGAGCTGAAGGCAAAATATCCTCTTCGCTATCATCCGGAAGGACTTACAGGCCCGGCAGTGATTGAAGAACTGTATAAGCAGACCAACGGAGACGCTATTATTACCACGGAGGTGGGCCAGCATCAGATGTGGACTGCCCAGTATTATAAATTCAGAAGTCCCAGGGCATTTCTGTCCTCAGGAGGTTTGGGAACCATGGGTTACGGTCTGGGGGCGGCTATCGGCGCCAGAATGGGAAATCCGGATAAGGTAGTCATCAATGTAGCAGGAGACGGATGCTTCCGTATGAATATGAACGAGCTGGCTACGGCTACCAGAAACGAACTGCCTTTGATTGAGGTAATCATCAATAATGAGGTGCTGGGAATGGTCCGCCAGTGGCAGACTCTCTACTACGAAGGCAGATATTCCAATACCATACTCAGAGATAAGGTGGATTATGTGAAGCTGGCGGAGGCTATGGGAGCCGTAGGCATCCGGGTTACAAAGAGAGAGGATTTAGGACCGGCTATCCAGAAAGCCATTTCCTTAAATACTACAGTTCTCATTGACTGTGTCATTGACCGGGATGAAAAGGTATTCCCCATGGTTTCTCCGGGAGCCAATATTGAGGATGCCTTTGACGAAGAGGATTTAAAGGCCAAGGAAAAATAAAGATGTCTCTCTGAAGAAGACAAATGTTTTCGTTGACAAAAATATATCAAAGTATTAGAATAAGAACATCACTGAGGTGCCATGTATTCCCAAGCCGGAGTAGATGGCACACTCTGTAATAGAGCTTAGAGGAGGAGAGAGTCGTGAGCAGAGTTTATAATTTTTCAGCAGGTCCGGCAGTATTGCCGGAAGAGGTACTAAAAGAAGCGGCAGAGGAGATGCTGGATTACAGGGGCTGCGGTATGTCCGTTATGGAGATGAGCCACCGCTCCAAAATGTTTGAAGACATTATCCAGGAAGCCGAGGCAGACCTGCGGGACCTTCTGAAAATTCCGGATAATTACAAGGTACTGTTTCTTCAGGGGGGCGCCAGCCAGCAGTTCGCCATGATTCCCATGAATCTTATGAAAAACCGTGTGGCGGATTATATTGTCACCGGACAGTGGGCCAAAAAGGCCTGGCAGGAAGCCCAGAAATACGGAAAGGCCAATAAGATTGCCTCATCTGAGGATAAAACCTTTTCCTACATACCGGACTGCTCCGACCTTCCTATCAGCCCGGATGCGGATTATGTATATATTTGCGAGAATAACACCATTTACGGTACCAGGTACAATAAATTACCGGATACCAAGGGAAAAATCCTGGTTTCCGATGTGTCTTCCTGTTTCCTTTCCCAGCCGGCGGATATTACCAAATACGGCATTATGTACGGAGGGGTGCAGAAAAATATCGGCCCGGCCGGTATGGTGATTTCCATTATCCGTGAGGATTTAATTACCGGGGATGTACTTCCGGGGACGCCTACTATGCTGAATTTCAAGACCCATGCAGATGCGGGCTCCATGTATAACACACCCAATTGCTGGTGCATCTATATGTGCGGCAAGGTCTTTAAATGGCTGAAAGCCATGGGAGGACTGGAGGTTATGCAGGAGAAAAACCAGCGCAAGGCCGGAATTCTCTATGATTTTCTTGACCAGAGCAGCCTGTTTAAAGGCACTGTGGTGAAGGAAGACCGCTCTTTGATGAATGTTCCCTTTGTTACGGGAAGCCAGGAGCTGGATGCTAAATTCGTAAAAGAGGCCAAAGAAGCCGGATTAGAGAACCTGAAAGGCCACAGAAGCGTAGGAGGCATGAGAGCCAGCATTTACAATGCAATGCCGGAAGAGGGGGTAAAGGCTCTTGTTGCCTTTATGAAAAATTTTGAAAAGGAGAACGGATAATCATGTATCAGTATCATTGCTTAAATCCTATTTCTCAGGTTGGTTTAGATAAATTTCCGGGAAAATATGAAAAGACAGAGCATATGGAACAGGCAGATGCTATTTTGGTGAGAAGCGCAGATATGCATCAGCTGGAGCTTCCGGAGCGGGTAGCCGCAGTGGCCAGAGCCGGAGCAGGAGTCAATAACATTCCTTTGGAGGAACTGGCGAAAAAAGGCGTGGTGGTATTCAACACACCGGGAGCCAATGCCAACGGGGTAAAGGAAATGGTCATTGCCGGTATGCTGCTGGCCTCCAGAGATATTGTAGGAGGCATTGAATGGCTGGAGCAGCAGGAAGCCACGGAAGACATTGCCAAGAAAGCAGAGAAGAAAAAGAAACAGTTTGCCGGCTGTGAAATCAGCGGGAAGAAGCTGGGTATTATAGGCCTTGGAGCCATCGGAGTGAGGGTGGCCAATGCAGCGGTACATCTGGGCATGGAGGTTTACGGCTATGACCCCTTTATATCTGTGGACGCTGCCTGGAGCCTTTCCAGAAGTATTCATCATATCAATGACGTGAATATGATTTACAGAGACTGCGATTACATTACCATTCATGTGCCTTTAATGGAAAGCACCAAGAAGATGATTGGAAAAGAGGAAATTGCCCAGATGAAGGACGGTGTGGTGCTTCTGAATTTTGCCAGGGATTTGCTGGTGGATGAAGAAGCCTTGGCAGAAGCCTTAAAGGCGGATAAGGTGAAGAAATATGTGACAGATTTTGCCAATCCGCTGGTTGCCAGCACACCAAATACTTTGGTAACGCCTCATTTGGGTGCCTCCACCGAGGAATCTGAAGACAACTGTGCCGTTATGGCTGCCAAGCAGGTGATGGACTATCTGGAAAACGGTAACATCAGGAATTCCGTAAACTATCCAAACTGTGATGCCGGAGCCTGTGTGGATGTTGGAAGGGTTACCATCAACCACAAAAACATTCCAAACATGATTAGCCAGTTTACCAAGGCTTTGGGAGACGCCGGGGTGAATATCTCCAACATGACGAATAAGAGCCGGGGGGATTACGCTTATACCATGATTGACGTATCCTCCTCCATTTCTAAAGATGTAGCAGATACCCTGAAGAAAATAGAGGGCGTTTACAGAGTTCGTATCGTAAAGTAAAAAGAAGCTGCGGTATCAGACAGCAGAAGTGCTAGTGTGCCGCAGCTTTTCGGCGCTTGTAAAAACGCAGGCGTAGCGGGCTACGCTGAGGCTTTTACAACTGTGCTATCGAAAAGCAGGCCAGTGAAGCGTGAGGATATTTAAAGTGGATGGCACTAGTGTACTGACACGTTCACATTTCAACAAATGACTTGTCTGAATTTCCATCTGCTGCGTTGTCGTCAATCGACGTAGCCACCGCTACGCCTCATTCCTTCGCCTTGCAGAATGAAAATTCATTCTACGTCATTATGCTGAAAATGAACGTGCCAGTACACTAGGACAGCAGGAACAGGGAAGGAGAAGCCTTATGCGGTTGGAGAAAAAGCTGAAAACCTTTAGAAAAGTAAAAAGTATCATTTCTTCACTGAGGAGAAACAGGAAAAGGATTGCAAAAACCTTGCGAATCCTTCAAAAAATAAAATAAGAAACGGAGGGATGGATATGGCAGTTATCAAACCTTTTTGTGCAATCCGGCCCCAGGCTTCTAAGGCGGCTAAGATTGCAGCCCTGCCTTACGATGTTTTTACAGAAGAAGAGGCCAGGGAAGAGGTAAAGGAAGAGCCTCTTTCTTTTTTGAAGATTGACCGTCCGGAGACACAGTTTTCCCGGGATACAGATATATATAGTCCTCAGGTGTATAAAAGGGCCCAGGAGACGTTGTGGAAAATGCTGGAGGACGGGGATTTTTGCCAGGATGTGCAGAAGTCCTTTTATATCTATGAGCTGAAAGATGGCAGTCATGTACAGACAGGACTGGCGGCCTGTGCGTCAATTGATGATTATCTGAACCAGGTAATTAAATGTCACGAAAAGACCAGAGCCGAGAAAGAGGAAGACCGTATCCGTCATATAGAGGCCTGCCAGGCTCAGACAGGGCCAATCTTTCTGGCTCACAGGCCAAATCCTCAGCTTCGCAGGCTTTTAGACATCAGAAAGCGCAGTTTTCCCAGTTACCAGTTTGTAGCAAAGGACGGAATCAGTCACAGAATCTGGGTGGTATATGAGGGAAATATTATTGAGAAAATAGAAGAAATCTTTCGGGATGTGAAAGAGATTTACATTGCAGACGGACATCACAGAGCCGCTGCCGCTGTAAAGACCGGACTGGCAAGACGCAGAGAAAATCCTATGTATACAGGAAAAGAGCCTTTTAATTATTTTATGTGCGTGTTGTTCCCCTCGGACGAGCTTCGGATTCTGGAATACAACCGGGTGGTACATTCCCTCAACGGATTAAATTACCAGGATTTTCTGGAAAAAGTGAACGAGCATTTTGAAGTGAAGGAGACCGGAGGGATTCCCATGAAGCCAAAGAGAAAAGGCTGCTTTGGCATGTATCTGGATAAAAAATGGTATCATTTAAAGCTGAAAGAGGAATATGCTTCCCGGGATGCGGTGGAAGGCTTAGATGTAAGCGTATTGCAGGATTATATCTTAGGCCCTGTGCTGGGAATCCAGGAGCCACGGACTGATTCACGAATCGAATTTATAGGGGGAATCAAAGGCCTTTCTCCTTTGATGGAGCAGGCAGACCGCACAGGAGGCGTGGCGTTTTCTCTTTACCCTACAGATATTTCCGAGCTTATGCAGGTAGCAGATGAAGGAAGACTTATGCCCCCAAAATCTACCTGGTTTGAACCAAAGCTGAGAAGCGGTCTGTTTATCCACCGGATATAAAGGGAAAATGGGGAGAAATCCAGATAGCCCCATGAAATTCAGTATGATAGAGAAAGTAAAGATACAGAGAAAATAAAAAACAGACAACAAGAGAGAAAGGAACAATAGGATGAAAAAGAAAATAGCAGCATTGCTTCTGTCTGCAGCTATGGCGGTATCTCTTCTGGCTGGCTGCGGCTCTTCTCATGAGGAGGGCCAGGAGACACAGGAGCAGAGCGAAAATAAGCAGGAAGAAAGCAGTCAGGAAGAGAACGCTCAGAATGAGAATCAGGAAGAGACTGAGAATCAGACGGAAAACCAGCCTGTAGATGTAAACGTTATGGCTCTGAAAGGCCCTACAGCCATGGGAATGGTAAAGCTGATGGATGACGTGGACAATGGGCAGGTAACCAGTGAAAATTATAGCTTTTCTATTGCAGCTTCCGCCGATGAGGTGACGCCTAAACTGGTCCAGGGAGAGGCGGATATTGCAGCAGTACCGGCGAACCTGGCTTCTGTATTGTACAATAAAACAGAAGGGCAAGTGCAGGTTCTGGCGGTAAATACCCTGGGTGTTCTGTATATTGTAGAAAACGGAGAAACCGTACAGTCTGTGGAAGATTTAAGAGGAAAAACTATCTATGCCAGCGGCAAGGGCTCCACTCCGGAATACGCTTTGGAATATGTACTCTCTGCAAATGGAATCGACCCTGCTGCAGATGTGACCATCGAGTGGAAAAGCGAACATTCTGAGTGTGTGGCAGCTATCACAGCAGGAGAGAACGGTATAGCCATGCTGCCCCAGCCCTTTGTGACAACGGCTCAGGCCAAAAATCCCTCTATCCGCACTGCTCTGGATTTAACCCAGGAGTGGGACAATGTCCAGCAGGACCAGGAGGTAAAGAGCAGTCTGATTACTGGTGTGGTAGTTGCCCGGTCTCAGTTTGTGGAAGAGGAGCCGGAGGCTGTGGAAGACTTTTTGGACAAATATCAGGACTCTGTGGACTATGTAAACGCTAATTTGGAGGAGGCTGCCCAACTTGTAGGCCATTATGATATTGTCACTGCGGAAGTAGCCCAGAAAGCTATTCCTGCCTGCAATATTGTGTTTTTAGAGGGCGCCGAGATGAAAGAAAAGCTTTCCGGCTATCTGGAGGTTCTGAAGAGTCAGAATCCGGAGGCCGTAGGCGGAGAAGTGCCGGGAGATGATTTCTATTACAGCAGATAAAAAACAGGAAAAAACAAATAAGATAAAGTTATGGGCTGTGGTGTTCTGGCTGCTTATCTGGCAGGGGGCCAGCAGTGCCGTGGGACAGGAGATACTTTTGGTATCTCCTGTGTCTGTTCTGAAAAGACTTTTGGAGCTGGGCGTACAGGGAGATTTCTGGGCTTCTATCGGATTTTCTATGCTGCGGATAATAGGAGGCTTTCTGGCTGCCATGGTTCTGGGGATTCTTTTGGGAGGACTGTCAGCCAGATGCAGGCCTGTAAGAGAGTTTTTGGCCCCGGCTGTTGTGACAGTGAAAGCCATTCCCGTGGCTTCCTTTGTGATTTTAGTGCTGATTTGGGTTTCCTCCAGAAATCTTTCTGTTGTCATATCCTTTCTTATGGTATTTCCTGTCATCTACACGAATATTTTGGAGGGTATCGGAAGTACAGATAAAAAACTGCTGGAGATGGCTCAGGTGTTCCAGCTTTCATCGCTGAGAAAAATCCGGTACATCTATGTATCTCAGGTGCTGCCCTTTTTTCAGGCGGGCTGCTCTATTGCTCTGGGGCTGTGCTGGAAAGCCGGAGTAGCGGCAGAGGTTATCGGAATTCCGGATGGCTCCATAGGAGAGAAGCTGTATAAAGCAAAGGTATATCTGGACACTCCGGATTTGTTTGCCTGGACTTTGGTCATCATCCTGGTAAGTCTGATTTTTGAAAAGGTATTTTTAGCAGGAATCAAGAAATGTGTAAGGTATCTGGAAAGGAACGGTTGACATGGCGGAAGTAAAGCATATTTTTAAGGCCTATGGAAATAATCAGGTGCTGGCGGACTTTAGCGCAGTATTTCCTGAGGGAAAGATTACCTGCGTCATGGCTCCATCAGGAAAGGGAAAGACCACATTGCTGCGTATCCTGTTGGGCCTGGAGAAACCAGATAAAGGTCAGCTTTCCGGTTTTTCCAAAAGAAAAAAAAGTGCAGTATTCCAGGAGGACAGACTTTGCGAAAATCTCAGCGCAGGGGCTAATGTGGACCTGGTACGGCCGGGAAAGAAAAGCAGAAGAACCATAACAGGATTTTTTAAAAAGCAGGAGGATAAAAGCGCAGAACATGAATGGACAGCCGGTTTTGAGAGACTGGGACTTTCAGATTGTATCAACCGTCCGGTCCGGGAGCTTTCCGGAGGAATGAGACGGAGAGTAGCCCTATTAAGAGCACTGTATGCAGACTGGGATATTCTTTTTCTGGACGAACCCTTTAAGGGACTGGATGAGGATACAAAGGTCCGGACCATAGAATTTGTCAAACAGCAATGCAGGGGACGGACGGTTATCTGCGTCACCCATGAGTTAAAAGAGGCAGAAATGCTGGGAGCCGGGATTTTGGTCTTATAGGCCAAAATTCCGGCTCCTTTTTATAGCACAGGAAAGTCTGCTTTTAATATCTGAGGGTTTTCCTTATTACTATTGTTTCCTCAGTATTTCTTAGTATTTACCATTTCTTAGTATTCGTCTACATGGAGCAGTTCATGTACCTTGCCCTTTAACAGACCCTCATACAGAGAGAGAATCAGCGGATTCTCGTCAGCCTTGCGGATGCTGGTTACATTGTCTGCCTGGTACAGGCCGTTGCTTCTGGCAGACTTGGTCCGGTTTCCGGCTCTCGGCGGCTGGCCGCCGCCCATGATACAGCCTCGTCTGCAGGCCATGATTTCTACGATATGGTAATGTTTCTTACCGCTCTTAATATTTTCCATTACAGTCCGGGCATTGGCCAGACCGCTGGCTACACAGACATTCAGAGGAATACCCTGGTAGGTAACAGAAAATTCTTTGATACCTTCTTCACCTCTGGCACCTGCTTCTGCTACAGAGTCCATAGTGGCTTTGTCATGCTTGTCAGCAAAACGGCGGAGCATAGCTTCTGTAACGCCGCCTGTTACGCCGAAGATAACACCGGCGCCGGAACCAAAGCCAAAGGGCATGTCACAGGCTTCAGGAACAAGAGATGCGAAGTCGATTCCGGAAGTGCGAATCATGCGGATGATTTCTGTGGTGGTAAGAACCACGTCTGTATCCTGCTCCCCTTTCGTAAAGCTGTTGGGACGGAGAATTTCCATCTTCTTTGCAGTACAGGGCATGATAGAAACCACAAAGGTCTTTTTGCCCTGGTTCTTCTCATAGCCTCGGTAATATTCTTTCATCACTGCAGAAAACATTCCCTGAGGAGAACGGCAGGTAGAAAGATTATCCTTATATTCCGGATACTGGTCGCAGAGATATTTCACCCATGCCGGACAGCAGGAGGTGAAAAGAGGAAGCTTATCTCCCTGTCCTACACGCTCCAGGAATTCCTTGGATTCTTCCATAATGGTAAGGTCTGCGGCAAAAGCAGTATCGTAAACTTCGTCAAAGCCCATACGATGGAGAACTGCCACCAGTTTTCCCATAACGCTGTTGCCCTTGTTTAAACCGAAAGCGTCTCCTACGGCTACACGGACAGCAGGGGCCACCTGAGCAACAACTCTGGTATCCGGGTCTGCAATGGCATCCCATACTTCATCTATGTGAGTCTTAATACTGATGGCACCGGTAGGACAGTATACACGGCACTGTCCGCAGCTTACACAGTTTGTTTCTGATAAAGTTTTGTTGAAGGCAGGCATAACCATGGCATCTGTACCACGGAAAGCAAAGCCTAAAACTCCAAGACCCTGAATTTCACTGCAGGCCCGTACGCAGTCACCGCAGAGAATACATTTGTTAGGGTCACGAACCAGAGCAGGTGAGCTTTCGTCCAGAGGACGAATTTCTCTGGTATTCTGGAAACGAACAGTGGAGATATTCATTCTGTGAGCCAAATCCTGAAGCACACATTCACCGCTTTTTACACAGGTGGTACAGTCTCTGCAGTGGGCGGAGAGCAGCAGCTCCACAATCAGTTTTCTGTATTTTTTAATTCTGCCGGAATTGGTGTAAATCACCATGCCATCCCTTGGAATCTCAGAGCAGGAGGCAAAGGTTCTGCCTCTGTCATCCTCCACGGTACACAAACGACAGGCGCCGAAAGTGGAAACCTCGGAATGATAGCACAGGGTTGGCAGGTTGATACCGGCGTTGCGAATGACAGAAAGGACATTTTTTTCGTCTGTAAATTCAACTTTTCTGCCGTCTATTGTCATAAATCCCATAAATAATCCCTCCTAATATTCAACGTAAACTGCGTCGAAAGCACAGTTATCCCGGCAGGCGTCACATTTGATACAAACGTCCGGATTGATGTGGTAAGCCTGCTTGCGGACTCCTGAGATGGCGCCCACAGGACAGTTCTTGGCACATTTTCCGCAGCCCTTACAGAATTCGGGATTGATGATATATTTCCTCATGGCTGTACAGCTCTTAGCCACGCACTTATGCTCCAGAATATGCTCCTCATATTCCTTGCGGAAGGTCTTTAGGGTACTGATAACGGGAAGAGGAGCGCTCTTTCCAAGTCCGCACAGAGCCATATTCTTTACCATGGCTGCCAGCTCTTCCAGTGTATCCAGGTCTTCAATTTTACCCTGGCCGTTTACAATCCGCTCCAGAATTTCCAGCATACGCTTGGTTCCCTCACGGCAGGGTACGCATTTTCCGCAGGATTCTCTCTGGGTAAAGCTCATGAAGAAACGGGCTACCTCCACCATACAGGTGTTTTCGTCCATAACAACCAAACCGCCGGAGCCCATGATGGCGTTATATTTTTTTACATTGTCAAAATCCAGACCTACATCCAAATGCTCTTTGGTAAGACATCCGCCGGAAGGACCGCCAATCTGAATGGCTTTAAAGTCACCGCCGCCTTTGATGCCGCCGCCGATGTCGTAAATGATTTCCCGGAGAGTAGTACCCATAGGAACTTCGATAAGACCTGTATTTTCAATAGCACCTGTAATAGAGAAGGTTTTGGTTCCGGGACTTCCTTCTGTTCCGATGGTGCGGAACCAGTCGGCGCCTTTTAAGATAATGCCGGGCACATTGGCAAAGGTCTCTACGTTATTTAAAACCGTAGGTTTTGCCCAAAGTCCCTGGTCTACAGTTCTGGGCGGTTTTACACGAGGCATACCTCTGTCGCCTTCGATAGAGGCGGTCAGAGCGGAGCCTTCGCCGCAGACAAAGGCGCCGGCGCCACGGTTAATGTGCAGGCGGAAGGAAAAACCGCTTCCCAGGATGTTGTCACCTAATAATCCTTTTCCTTCAGCCTGGCTGATAGCCTTTTTCAGCCTGGCTACGGACAGAGGATATTCTGCACGTACATAGATATAGCCGTCATGGGACGCTGTAGCATAGGCGGCTATAGTCATACCTTCGATAAGACGGTAGGGGTCCCCTTCCATAACGCTTCCGTCCATAAATGCGCCAGGGTCGCCTTCATCACCGTTACAGACTACATAGTGGACAGGCTCTTCTTTGTGAGCGGCAACCTGCTTCCATTTTCTTCCGGCAGGGAAACCGCCGCCTCCACGGCCTCTTAATTTAGACTTGTCCACTTCATCCAGAATCTCATCCGGGGTCATTTCAAAAAGTGCCTTGGTCAGGGCATCATATCCGCCGGAGGCTATGTATTCGTCAATGGATTCTGCGTCGAATTTACCGCAGTTCTCCAGTACAATCCGGGTCTGTTTTGCAATAAAAGGAATTTCATCAGGAGAGGCATAGGACTGTCCGCCTTTTTTGTAGAAAAGGTGTTCCACAGGTTCCTTGTTCAGTACCGTGCGCTGGAAGATTTCCAGACAATCCTCTTCCTGTACTTTTACATATTGATAATGGAGCGGTTCAATACGCACCAGGGGGCCAAGTTCACAGATACCCTGGCAGCCGGTTTTAACAGCTCCGATGTGGGGAACATCCTTCTGAAATTCCACGGACACACCGGGAAGGTCCTGACATAATTCCAGCATTTTGTTGTAAATCTTTTCAGAGCCTGAGGCTACGCATCCGGTTCCCGCACAAACCAGAATACGGCAGTCAAAAGAATCAATTTCTTTTTGAGCGTTTTCACGTTCACTTAACAAAGCGTCTCGGTTTTTAATTATCATACATTGTCACCTCTCAGTTCTGCAATCAATTCCAGAGCTTTTTCAGGAGTCATGGAAGGGTGTACTTCATTGTTTACGGTAAGGGTTGGCGCCAGTCCGCAGGCTCCCAGACAAGATACGGTTTCCACAGTAAACAGCATATCGTCGGTAGTATGTTTTTTGCGGCTTAATCCCAGCTCCTTCTGAAGAGCTTCCAAAATAGGAATGGACTTACGCACATGACAGGCTGTTCCGTCACAGACCTTGATAATGTATTTACCCTTCGGTTCAAAGGAAAAATTTTCGTAGAACGTGGCTACGCTGTAGGCTTTCGCCTCTGTTACGCCGATTTCCTTGGCTACATAGGTGAGCAGCTCCCCGGGAAGATACCGGTATTCTCCCTGTATGTCCTGCATAATGGGAATCAGAGAGCTTGCCTTGCGTCCGTAGTAGTCAATAATCTCATCGGCTTTTTCATAATAACTTTGGTCAAGCATGCATGTTACCTCCTCTTACATGTAGTAGAACCTCTGAAAAATATT
>NHCFR01400__coassemble_839_pt1 | contig 19153 bp, 18 predicted proteins | sample NHCFR01400__metabat2_high_PE_048 | metagenome-assembled genome bin NHCFR01400
CTACAGGTGAAAAAAGAGAGGGTGGATACCACAGGAAGAGAAGTTTGGTTTGAGCTGGTTTTGGAATACCTGGAAAATTCTCCTTTGGGAAAAGCCAGAGGTCTGCAGGGGATGGAGGGACTTCTTAGTCATTTAAAGAGAAGAAGAAATCTGGAGAGCAGGACTATAAAAGAAATCTTAGGGGAGAGAGCCTGTGTTTTGCAGTCCAAAGCCTATGATATAAAGGCAGTATCCAAATGGTGCAGAAGCGTATAAATCAAAGGGCAGTTAATTGCTACAAAAGGACGGGTTTTATACAGGAAAAATATGAGGAAGAAGCATTTTTATTTAAAAATGAGATATGGGGTCGGATACATATGTGCCATAGAAGAGAGATTTAGAATGGAGCTATATTCAGCATACAAAATGAAAAAGGTATAAATAGAGAATCCTTGGAAATGTTATAAGCAGAGATAAGCATTTCGGAGGTTGCTATGGAATCTATTTGGAGAAAAACCTGTGAGATAGAAAGCCGGCCCCAGCTATCCGGGGATATAAAAGCCCAGGCCCTTGTCATCGGAGCCGGAATGGCCGGAATTTTAACCGCCTATTATCTGGAACAGGCAGGGGTAAAGACCATTGTGCTGGAAAGCGGGAAAATCGGAGGGGGACAGACACAGAATACAACAGCTAAAATTACCGCCCAGCATGGACTGGTATGCAGCCGTTTGCTGAAAAAGGTAAGCAGGGAGAAAGCCCGGACATACATGGAAGCTAGCCAGAAGGCTGTAGATGCCTATAAAGAAATCATAGAAAGGGAGCAGATTGCCTGTGACTTCCAACAGGCAGGCTCCTATATTTATTCCCAGAAGGAGGAGGAGCTGACAAAAGAGCTGGAAGCTGCCAGTCAATTAGGCGTTCCAGCAAATTATGTCACAAAGGTGGAGTCGCCGGTTCCTTGTGCAGGCGCTGTGAAATTTAAGGGACAAGGGCAGTTTCATCCCCTGAAATTTTTGAAAGCCCTGTGCGGGAGCCTGGAAATTTATGAGAACAGCCAGGTGCTGGGGGCAGAAGACCATAAGGTGTGGACTGCCCATGGCAGTGTGGAGGCAGATAAAATTATTTTTGCATCCCATTATCCATTTTATAATTTTCCGGGATTTTATTTTGCAAGAATGCATCAGGAACGTTCTTATGTACTGGCTTTAGAAAACGCAGGCAAGTTGGAAGGTATGTATCTGGGAACAGGACAAGAGCCTTATTCTTTCAGAGGATATGGGAAATATATACTGTTGGGAGGCTGCGGCTGCCGTACCGGGGAAAATCAGATGGGAGGAAACATAGAAAACCTGCGTCAGGCTGCCAGAGATTTTTTTCCAGAAAGCAGAGAGGTGGCCTGCTGGGCTGCCCAGGATTGTATGACAGCTGACAGAATACCCTTTATCGGAAGCTATGGCAAAGCAAAACCGGACTGGCTGGTGGCCACAGGGTTTGGCAAATGGGGAATGACGGGCTCTATGGTTTCTGCCATGCTTTTAAAAGACTTGGTATGCGGCATAAAAAATCCATACCAACCGGTCTTCACTCCTGCCAGATTTTCTTCCGTGGAACTGCCCCAGATGTTTTTGGACACAGGAAAAGCAGTAAAGGGGCTGTCCAGACAGATTTTTCAAAGACCTTCGGAAAAAGCAGAGGACTTGGCCTGTGGACGAGGAGGCATTGTGAAAACAGAGGGGAAAAAAGCCGGGGTATACAAAAACCAGGAAGGGGAATTGTCCATTGTGAAAGTAAAGTGTACTCATATGGGCTGCCAGATGGAGTGGAATCCTGATGAAAAAACCTGGGACTGTCCCTGTCATGGCTCCAGGTTTGACAGGGAAGGAAATGTGATAGACGGTCCGGCCCAGAAAGCGGCGGTTTTTTCCGATAAAACCCCGCCAAAAGGAAGCATGTCTATGAATTTTGAGAAGCAAAAAACTCCTTGATTTCTCAAGGAGTTTTTAGAGCTGCCTAGCGGACTTGAACCGCCGACCTCCGCCTTACCAAGGCGACGCTCTACCGACTGAGCCAAGGCAGCAAATTTATTTTGTTTCGTGGCTGTTCCGTACCACAGTTATAAACTATACCAAAAAGATGGAAGGCTGTCAACCTTTTTTTAACATTTTTTCATAACTGATTTATTTGTGATTTTCATAACTATTCAGCCATGTGGACTGGAGCAGCCAAAAAACAGCATAAGCTGCCAATCGGAGATATATTATTGAATCGTTAAATCTATATGTAACAGCCATGCCTGTGCCGGGAAGTCTTGATTTTTTTTCAGCATTTGTTATGATAAGAGGCAGAAATGCAAAGGAGATTGATTCACAATATGAGAATAAAAAAAGAGCAGGCTGTTCTGTCCTTTGCAACAACTACACAGGCCATGGCAGCAGAAAAATATTTTCAAGAACAGGGGATACCAGGAAGGCTTATTCCTCTGCCGGGAGAGATTTCTGCTGACTGCGGTCTGGCTTGGGCGGGAGAGCCGGAGCAAGAGCCCCAGTTCAGAGAACTGGTGGAAAAAGGTAAAATAAAAATACAGGGAATCCACAGAGTATATCTTATGGTACAGAACAGTAGCAAAGAAAAGGTATAGGAAGGAAAAGGAGAAAAAATGGAGAAAAGAGAAGAAAAAAGAATTGAGGCCAGAGGTCTGGCCTGTCCCAAACCGGTAATATTGACTAAGAAGGCTATGGACAGCGGTAAGGTTGGGGATGAAATCCTCATTGATGTGGACAATGAAATTGCTGCAGAAAATTTAAGAAAGCTGGCGAAATCTCAGGAAGCGGATTATCAGGTATCCAAACTGGAAGAGAAGCATTGGCTGGTGAAAATCCGGTTGCTGAAAGCAGCAGAAGGAGAAGGTGAAATACCGGCAGATGCTATGTCCTGTGAAGTTCCTTCTGCAAAGGGAGCAGCAGAAAAGAAAACAGTAGTAGTATTTTCTTCGGATAAAATGGGAGAGGGAGAAGATGCCTTGGGAGAGATTCTGATAAAGAGCTTCCTCTACACCCTTACACAGGCAGAAAAACTGCCCCGGACCTTGCTGTTTTATAACAAGGGAGCTTTCCTGACCTGTCAGGATTCCCCTGTTTTGGAGGATTTAAAGGTTCTGGAAAAAGAAGGAGTTCAGATTTATACCTGCGGAACCTGCCTGGATTATTATAAATTAAAGGATAAGCTGGCAGTAGGCGAAGTGGCCAACATGTATGTGATTGCCCAGCAGCAGTTAGAAGCAGATTGTATCATAAAGCCATAAGAATGCTGGACGAGAAAAGAAAATAGGAAAAGAATTACAGAACACATCCCCTGATAGAAAGGGGAGGAAGGAAAAGAGCATGAAACCTATTTTAGTCAGAGGAGGCGGAGACCTGGCTACAGGAACCATACATAAACTTTGCAGCAGCGGCTATCCTGTCATCATACTGGAATGTGAAAGACCTTCAGCTATCCGCCGGTTGGTGGCCTTCAGTCAGGCTGTTTACCAAGGCACTGCAGAGGTAGAGGGAATTACCTGTATCTGTGAACAGAGTATTGAAGATGCATTGGAAAAGGTAAGCTGGGACAGCCCCAGACTGTTAGTGGATGCTGACGGAGAATGTCTTCGCAAGTTTCGGCCGGATGTACTGGTAGATGGTATTCTGGCAAAGAAAAATCTGGGAACCAACAGGAATATGGCGGACCTTACCATTGCCCTCGGGCCTGGATTTATTGCCGGGGAGGACGTGGATTATGTAATTGAAACCAAGAGAGGACATTATCTGGGACGTATTATTTCCCAGGGCCAGGCCATAGCCAATACAGGGGTTCCGGGACTTATCGGCGGCTATGGAAAGGAGCGGGTACTTCATTCCCCCTGTGCCGGGACTTTTTATCCGGTAAAGGAAATTGGAGACTGGGTAGAGCTGGGAGAGCCTGTGGGCTATGTGGAAAGCCAGGGGAACAAAATACCGGTCAAAACAGAGATTCCGGGAGTTCTTCGGGGAATCCTGCCAAAGGGATTTCTTGTGACAGAGCATTTTAAATTGGCAGACGTAGACCCCAGGAAGGAATCCAGGGCTCATTGCGCCTTGATTTCCGATAAGGCCAGATGTATTGCGGGAAGTGTACTGGAGCTGGTCAGCGCTTATGAAAAGGGCGTGTTAAAGAAATGAGAGGAAAGGACGCAATGACAGAACTCTGGGAATGTCTGACAGAGGAAAAAACAGAAAAGCAAGAAAAAGAGAGAGAGAAAGTTTTTGCGTTTCTGGGAGCCGGGGGAAAGACAACCTGTATGTTGGAGCTGGCCCGGTATCTGGCAGACAAGGGAAAGAAAGTTTTGGTTACCACCTCTGTGCATATGGAGGCTCCGGAAGTTTTAGGGGTTCCGGGACTGGTGGACCCTAAGGCGGAAGAGATTATTGAATTTCTTTGTAATCATGGATGGGTAGTGGCCGGAAGAAGCTGCAGCCCATCAGAGAGCCCTAATGTGTCAGAGAGGGGACTGGCGGCAGAAAGCCAGGAGCCCAATGAGGAGTGTCAGGTTTTAGAGCATCCAAGTCCCAGAAAGGTAAAAAAAATTCGGGCTCTGGAGCCTCAGGTTTACCGGAAGGCGGCCTTGGAAGCAGATGTGATTTTACTGGAAGCAGACGGCTCCAGGAAATATCCGGTGAAGGTACCGGCGCCTTGGGAGCCGGTATTTTGGGAGGCTCCGGATGTTATCTATATTTTAGCCGGAGCTTCCGGTCTTTACTGTCCTGTTTCCCGTGTCTGTCACCGGCTGGAATATGTGGAAAAAATTTTAGGAGGCAGAGAAAAAATCCTTACCCCGGATAAACTGGGACTTCTTTTAGAAAAAGGATATGTGGAGCGGATGAGAGAAAAATTCCCCCATGCCCAGCTGCAGGCGATTTTAAATCAGGCCGATGTGCTTCAGGAACCGGAGAATACAAAGAACCAGGTACAGGAGCAGGTTTCCGTACCTCTGTACCTTCGGGGAAAAAGAGAAAAATTTGTCCATCTCATTTTGCTGGCCGCCGGTTTCTCCAGAAGGTTTGGAGAGAATAAACTGCTGTATCCCGTTGACGGGAGACCAATGTATACCTGGCTGCTTCAGGTTCTCTGGGAATTGGCCGGACAGAGGCCCGAATTTTCTCTGACCGTGGTCAGCCAGTACCATGAAATTTTGGAATATGCCAGAAGCCGGGGGGCTTTGGCGGTGAGAAATTTCCACAGTGAAAGAGGGATTTCCTCTTCTCTGCAATTAGGAATCCAGGAAACAGAAAAAGAGTTCCACAAAAACGGAGTTCATTATTTCTGCTTTTTTGCTGCAGACCAACCCTATCTCCGAAAAGAAACTGTGGAAAGTTTTTTACAGGCTTTTTTGGACAGCAGAAAAAAGCTGGGGGCTCTTTCTTTTGGCGGAATACCGGGGAATCCTGTGATTTTTCATGAAGAGTATGTACCTGAGCTTCTGGCTCTTACAGGGGACAGAGGGGGAAAGAAAATCCTTTTGAACCATTTGGAAGAGACTTTTCTCTATGAGGTGGAAAATGAAAAAGAGCTTATGGACTGTGACAGAAAAGAAGGACTGTAAAGCGGCCGCCCTTTTGCGGGGCCCCTACAGTCCTTTTTTGGTCTCTTTTATTCCTGGAAGCAACGAGCCAGGCAGCCATGCCTTTATGGATATTTGGCGGCGCTGCAAGCTTAATGCCATTTCGTTTGCAGCGTGGTATTTTATTCCGGATATACCAGACGGTCCGGTGTTATCTGGTTCAGTACCTCATCCAGATATTTTCCGGCAAGATAGTTGGCCATATTCAGGTTCATGTCCAGATAATTTCCACAGTCCTTAGGTGAAGCGCCCGGAACCTGGCCCTGATACTGGCGGATAAAAAGAAACATTTCTTTTACCAGGTCTACAATATCTTTGGATTCATAATCCCCTGCCAGCAGAAGATAAAAGCCGGTGCGGCAGCCCATGGGTCCGAAATATACGGTTTTTTCACCGAATTCCCGGTGGTTTCGGAGAAAAGTAGCTCCCAGATGTTCGATGGTGTGGACTTCTGCAGTGTTCATGACAGGCTCGTCATTTGGGGAAGTCATACGCAAATCAAAGGTGGTGATTACCTCCTGACCGATATGGTCCTTTCTGGATACATAAACTCCAGGTTTCAGCTTGATATGGTCTATGGTAAAGCTGGCTATTTTTTCCATATGTTTCATCCTTTCTTTATTTCACATTTTTCTCTTATTATAAGCATAACAAGCTCCAGAAGCAAGGGGAAATAACCCCCGGGCGGGGTTGTAAAGCGGGGAAAAAACTGCTATACTTCCCTGAAAAAGCCGGCAGGAACCGGAACATGCGCAAGACTACAGGAAGGAAAAATGAGACATGAAATTACTGAATCAGATAGAAGAATATTGGAGCGGCAGGGCCAAAGGATATTCCCAGGTGAACCAACAGGAACTGGCTACGGAGCAGAAGGAAAAATGGTGGGAGAATCTGAGAGAATACCTGCCCAAGGGAAAACCGGAAGACATTAAGATTTTAGACGTAGGAACGGGACCGGGATTTTTTGCCATTCTCCTGGCCCAGAAAGGGTATCAGGTCACGGCTGTGGATTATACAGAGGAAATGCTGCGGGAGGCCCAGGCTAATGCAGGCGCTTTTAAGGACAAAATTGTGTGGCTGCAGATGGACGCCCAGAACCTGGAGTTTCAGGAGGACTCTTTTGACGTTGTGGTTTCCAGAAACCTGACCTGGAATCTGGAAAAACCGGAGAAGGCATATGAGGAGTGGATACGGGTACTGAAAAAAGGCGGACGGCTGCTGAATTATGATGCCAACTGGTACCGTCATCTGTTTGACAGCCAGAAACGGCTGGAATACCAGGAGGACAGGAAGAGAGTGGAGTCGTTGCAGATGGAGGACCATTATACCTGCACAGATATTGACGCTATGGAGGATATTGCCAGAAAAGTGCCTTTAAGCCAGATTGACCGCCCGGCCTGGGACGAAGGGGTGCTGTCCCCTCTCTGCGGCCATGGTGTCAGGACGGAAACTCAGGTATGGCGCCGGGTTTGGAGCCGGGAGGAAAGGGCCAATTATTATTCTACCCCTATGTTTCTGGTGATTGGGGACAAATAAGAGGTTTGCCTCCTTGCTGACCTGAAAAAAACATGCTAAAATAAAAAAAGGGAATTTGTAGTTTGGAGGACTAAAAGATGTTAAATGACAAAAAAGTTTTGTTTAGCGGCATGCAGGCAACAGGAAATCTTACCCTTGGAAATTATCTGGGAGCCCTGAAAAACTGGGTGACTTTAAGTGATGAATATGAATGTTTTTACAGTGTGGTAGATATGCACTCTATTACCGTGCGCCAGGACCCGGCAACTCTTCGGAAAAGAGCCAGAGCCCTTCTCACCCTTTATATTGCGGCGGGACTTGACCCGGAGAAAAACTGTATCTATTACCAGTCTCATGTTTCAGGACATGCGGAGCTGTCCTGGATTTTAAATTGCTTTACCTATATGGGAGAGCTGAACCGAATGACCCAGTTTAAAGACAAGGCTGCCAAACATGCAGATAATATCAATGCAGGCTTATTTACTTATCCTGTTCTTATGGCTGCGGATATTCTGCTGTACCAGGCAGATGTGGTTCCTGTTGGAATCGACCAGATGCAGCATTTAGAGCTGACCCGTGATATTGCTATTCGTTTTAATAATATTTACGGAGATGTTTTTACGGTTCCGGAAGCTTATATCGGCAAGGTAGGGGCAAAAATCATGAGTCTTCAGGACCCCTCCAAGAAAATGTCAAAGTCCGATGAAAATCCTAACGGAAGTATTTATCTGATGGACGACCCGGATACAATCATGAGAAAGTGCAAACGGGCGGTAACAGATTCAGAAGCCTGCATTGCTTACCAGGAGGAGCAGCCTGGACTGAAAAATCTCATTGATATTTACTGTGCCTGCCTGGGCAAAACTCCTGATGAAGCGGTGAAAGAATTTGAAGGAAAAGGTTATGGAGAGCTGAAGCTGGCAGTAGGAGAAGCTGTCACAAGCGTTCTGAAGCCTTTACAGGATGAGGTGGCAAGGCTGGAGAAAGACAAGGCCTACATTGATTCCATCATTAAAGCAAATGCAGAGAAGGCCCAGTATTTTGCCAACAAGACATTGAGAAAGGTACAGCGCAAAGTGGGCTTCCCGGACAGAATCCGGTAATAACCAGGAGGTGTGGAGGATGACAGTAGAAGAAGTTATTACGGTATTGGCTATGCAGGAGGAGATTCTTCAGTTTAACCATTTTACAAACGAGGATGCATGGGCCCTGGGTAATCTTTTAGTGGCAGAGTCCAGGAAAAGAGGCATGGATACAGCGGTGGAAATACGGCTGAACAACGGTTATACAGTTTTTAAATATGCAGGCAACACCACTAACCTGAACAGCCAGTCCTGGATGGATAAGATGTTTGCTACAGTGCGGAGAATGGAAAAGAGTACGCTGCTGCTTTACAGCGACTTAAAGAAAACAGAAGAGACCTTAGAGGATGTAGGGCTGGATTCCAAAGAATTTTCCTGTATGGGAGGCGGATTCCCGGTACGGGTGGAGGAAGTAGGCGTGATTGGAGCTATACTGGTTTCCAACCAGAGTCATTTTATCAACCATGACATTATTGTAAAGGCGCTCAGCAGATACCTTCACATAGACGAGGTACCAAGGATAAGAGCCTTGTAAAAAAGGCAAAAGTCAAATACCCCGATGCAAGCATGTCCGCTGGACTTGTTGCTCGCAGGAATAAAAAGAAACGAAAGTCCGGAAGAGAACCATGGGACAGGAGCCCAGAAAGCTTTTCCGGGCTTTTTGCATTCTGACCAGATATTAGAGGAGACATATAGCTGACCGGTTTGGTATGGAAAAGGGTTTTATACAGAAAATACATTACAATAGCCCTGTTTTCCTGTATTTTACAACAATTTTGAGAAATCTCTGCAAAATAAATTGACTTTTCAACGCTAGGATTATACAATGGGAGCATCTTTAATAGAGAGGGGAGAAATTTTATGAAGAAAAAAGCACCTGGAAAAACATTGCTTCAGGTAGTAGGAATTCTCTTAGTAGTTTTTGGCGTTCTTTCATTTCTTTTGAGCCTGGTAAACATTGCCACTCTGGGAATGATGGATGGAGAGCTGGGGGATATTATGGAGCAGTCTCTGGCTGCCACTGGTATCACCATGGAAGCCTATAAGATAAGTATTTATCTGACTACGGCAGCTTCTGTTCTGAATCTGATAATCGGTATTATCGGAATTGCCAATTGTAATAAAATCAAGAGAGCGAATATCTGCTTTATATGCGGTATCATCCTGTTGATTTGGCAGCTTGGCAACGATGCATATACTGCAGTTACCACAGGTTTCAGTGGTGCCATGATTATTTCCGTGATTATCGGTTTAATTCTTCCCGTTCTGTATTTCTGGGGTGCAGTGAAGAACCGCCAGGCTCTGCAGGATGGCGTAGAGTTATAGGAAGAGACAAGCAAGAAGGCTGCGGCCTTTGAGTGAGGGAGTAAGGCAGGACGAAACGGGGCACTATCCTGTTTTGGCCTGCCTTTTGTCAGCGGTTTATCAGCATATAATAGAAAAAATAGAAAGGAAAAGCCTATGGAACATCTGATTAAGGTAACAGATTTATGTAAAATTTATAATCCCGGGGAAAATGAAGTGCGGGCTCTGGACCATATCAATCTGGAGATTGAACGGGGAGAGTTTGTGGCTATTATCGGTCAGTCCGGCTCCGGTAAATCCACTTTTATGAACATGCTGGGATGTCTGGATGTACCTACCTCCGGAGAGTATTTGTTAAATGGCACGGATGTGTCTACTATGACGGATAATCAGCTTTCTGCAATTCGAAACAAAGAAATCGGCTTTATTTTTCAGGGTTTTAACCTGATTTCCAATCTGACGGCAGTGGAAAATGTGGAGCTGCCTCTGATATACCGGGGAATTGACAAGAAAACCAGGAGAAAGCTGGCTACAGAAGCTTTGGAAATGGTAGGGCTTCAGCACAGAATGACCCATAAACCTTCAGAAATGTCAGGAGGCCAGCAACAGAGGGTAGCTATTGCCAGGGCCATTGCAGCTAAGCCGCCGGTAATTCTGGCTGACGAGCCTACCGGTAATCTGGATTCTGCTTCCAGCAAAGAAATTCTTGGAATCTTAAAGAAGCTTCACGGAGGAGGAAGAACAGTTATATTGATTACCCATGATGATGGCATTGCAGCCCAGGCTAAGCGTGTGGTGCGTATTATGGACGGAAAAATAGAATCAGATATTATCAATCCTGAATATAACGGAATGGAGGAGAATCATGAAAAAGGGAATGATGAAGAGTAAAAATGCAGTCATGTTTATTACCCTGGGAATTCTTGTGGTAGCTATTGTAATCATTGCGGTTATCGGAAGTCTGGCAGGAGGGGGACAGGAAAGTCTGCCTGCAGTGCAGACCATTCCCGTGACAAAGGGGGATGTAACCCAGGAGGTAGATGCCACAGGAAATGTTGAGAGCGAGCAAAAGAAAACCTTCTATTCTCCGGTAAACGGGGAAATCCAGATAATGCCTGTGGAAACAGGAGACAGTGTAGAGGCGGGACAGAATATTATCAGCTTTAACCTGGAAAATCTGGAGAGTGAAAATCAGAAGGCAGAACTGAATGTGAGAAGCGGACAGTTAGATTTGCAGGATGCCCGGCAGCAGGCAGGAGAGGCCCAGGCTAAGCAGGCAGAGGCAGCGGCAAAGGTTCCGGATTTAGAAGCCAAGATTGAGGAAAAACAGAATCAGATTTCCAGCCTGCAGCAGCAGATAAAAGATGCCCAGGCCGGAGCGGCAGCAGATGCACAGGAACAGATAAATCAGGCCCAGGAAGAGGCAAAACAGAGGTACGAAGCAGCTGTTGCAGAGGCTGAAAAGAAATACCAGGATGAAAAAACAGAGTATGATACAAAAACAAAACCGGAATATGAGAAAAAACTGGCAGATTTGAAAGCTCAGATAGATGCAGGTAATGCACCGGCTTCAGCTCAGGCAGACTATGAATATGCTTTAAACAATCCGCCTAAAGAGCCGGTTAAAGAACAAGTGAATCCCGCAGATTTTGCAGTATCTGCAGACGGTATCACTGCTTCCGCAGACACCTCTGACCTTCAATACCAGATGGAGTCTGCTTCCAGCGAGCTGGCGCAGCTGCAGTCAGAGCTGGCTTCCCAAAAGGCTATTGCAGACGCAGACACAGCAGGGCTTTCTGATGCAGCACAGGAAAAAATGAAGATTTCCAATAACCTGGCTGAGCTGGAAGTGAAGAACCTGCAGGAACTTTTGGAAGAAGGAAGAAAAGGTATCCAGGCAGAATTCCGGGGCGTGATTTCTGATGCCAAGGTAAACCAGGGAGCTACGGTATCCCAGGGTATGGAGCTTTTCACTCTTCAGAGTACAGAACAGGTTTGTGTGGACGCTAATATTTCAAAGTATGATTTTGATAAAGTAAAGGAAGGCCAGAAAGCCACCGTCACCTTAGGTGATAAAGAATATCAGGGAACCGTAAAGAAAATCAGCAAGATAGCTATTGCCAATGAGAAGGGAACTCCTCTGATTGGAGTGGATGTACATATTGATAACCCGGACGATGGTATTTTCATCGGTGTGGAAGCAAAAGTAAGCATCCAGGCTGCAGAGGCTAAGGATGCACCTATTCTTCCTGTAGAGGCAGTGAATATCGGGAAGGAAGGTTCTTTCTGCTATGTAGTGAAGGACGGAAAGATTGCTAAGCAGAATGTTGAGACAGGAGTAACCTCTGATTCCTATGTGGAAATCAAAAGCGGATTAAAGACCGGGGACCAAGTCATTGAAGATATTGGAAACAATGAGGTGGGCGATAAAGTAAGAGCAGAGGAATCCCAGAAATAGTAGAGAAAGGACAGGAAAATGGGGAATATATCAGAATATGTGAAAATGGCTGTTCAGAATATCCTGGCAAATAAAGGCCGCTCTTTTCTCACTATGCTGGGAATTATCATAGGAATTGCCTCTGTAATTGCCATTATGTCCATCGGCGAGGGAACCAAAAATCAGATGAATTCAGAGATTGATGATGTGGGAAGCGGGCAGATATATATTTACTGCAGCAATGACGCTATGACAGAGGAAGAATATATCACCCCGGACGATTTAGAGGCCCTGCGGGAAATTGAAGGGGTAGAGGGAGTCTCTGTCAGCAGTTCTTTTACCGGAGAGACAGTTACAGGAAAAGGTGAATTTACATTGACCATGTCCATGGAAACACCGGACGCTATCATGATAAATAATTCTGTGATGAAGAGAGGCGCTTACTTTACCCAGGGAGATTTGGAAGAAGGAAGAAATGTATGCGTGATTTCAGATACCGACGCAAAACGGCTTTTTGGTTCCGATGATGTAGTGGGAATGGACATAGATGTGCAGGCCTATGACTTGACAAAAACTTACCGTATTGTTGGCGTTACCACCCAGAAGGAAAACGGAACCTTTGTCACCTATACCTATGAGGGAATGCCTGCATCTCTATCTATTCCGTACACGGCGGCTGTTGACTTTTTGGGAGATTCCACAGAGAAATTCACCAATGTTATGATACAGGCAGATAAGAGCCTGGATTCTCAGGATATATCCAATAAGGCAGTAAAGGTTCTGGAGCAGAGACATCAGTCTGCAGGGGAAGATTATTTCCAGATTCAGAGCTTCCAGGATGTGGTAAAAATGATGAATGATATGTTAGGCATGATAACCGCTTTTATTTCCTTTGTAGCCGGAATTTCTCTTCTGGTAGGAGGCATTGGAGTTATGAATATCATGCTGGTGTCTGTTACTGAGCGGACCAGGGAAATTGGTATCCGTAAAGCCCTGGGTGCAAAGACCTCCTCCATTATGCTGCAGTTTTTAGCGGAATCTGCTATTCTCACTATTATTGGCGGAATCATCGGCATTATTGCAGGAATTGCAGGAGGATTTGCAATTTGTTCTGTCATGAGTTCTGGACAGGGTACTACCATTACACCGGGAATCAGTTTGGGAACCATTCTTTTTGCAACCTTGTTCTCCTGTGCGGTAGGTATTTTCTTCGGAATCTATCCGGCGAAAAAGGCGGCTGCTTTAAGCCCCATAGAAGCTTTGAGGAGAAACTAATGGAGGCAAATACGTCAATATTCTAAAGGAAAAAGTGAAGACATATCCCGGGGAAGGGCAGTGGAAAAGTACAGCTCTTCTCCGGTGATAGGGTGGCGAAACTCCAGTGAATAGGAGTGGAGAGCCACCCTTTTTATATGGCTGTAATCCGGGTGATAGAGATAATCGCCTATAAGGGGAGTTCCCAGATATTTCATGTGTACTCTTATTTGGTGAGTGCGGCCTGTTTCCAGGTGCAGCCGCACCAGGGAAAGGTCTCCCTGGCTTGCAATAACCTGGTAGTGAGTAACAGCCCGTTCTCCTGCGGCAAAATCTACCTGCCGTTCTATAGCAGAGCCAGGTTTCCTGGCAATAGGCGCTTCGATTATCCCTTTCGGAGGCTGAGGTATACCGGAAACGGCGGCCAAATATGTGCGGCGAATTTGCCGCTCCTTCATTTGAGCAGATAAAAGAGAGGCGGACAGAGAATTTTTCGCCAATAGGAGGAGACCGGTGGTATCCCTGTCCAGACGGTTGATGCAGCGGAAGACAAAGACCTCACCTTTTTCATGAAAATACCAAGCCATACCGTTGGCCAGAGTATTTTCATAATTATGGATGGAAGGATGGACAGGGGTGTCCGCTGGCTTGTCTACTACCAGAATATCCTGGTCTTCATAAAGAATATTCAGGTCCATGGGGATAGGGATAATATGGGGGGAGGCCTGAGTTTCCCTCAGAAGGATTTTCACACAATCTCCCGGATGCAGCTGAGTCCCTACATAAGCCCATTGTCCGTTTACAGTAATGCCCTCCGGGGTCTTTTTTAATTGTATCAGTATTTGACGGGAGCAGCCCTTTTTTCGCAGGTATTCCCCTGCGGTGGAGGGAAGCTCCTCTTGTTTTACTATATATTCTATGATGCGGTTCATGCCTTGAGTTTCACGTCCTTTGCAGTACCCTTGGCCATGGACTTTTCCCTATGGAATTACCGTTGGCGGAGAGGGATTTTTATCATCAAAATTATTATACTAAAGGGGAAATACCTGTCAATATATAAAAAAAGTAAAATCTTTGGAAAGTACATATAAAAGAATTTCAGGGTAGGTTTTTTCGGTTGTATTAAAAAAAACTTTGTGGTAGAATGTCCCTAGGTATCCCGAAACGGATACAGATTTGTCATGTGGTGAAATAATAAAAAGCAGGAGGGTATTGCATAAATGAAAGAAAAATATGTTGCATATGTCGGAACGTATACCCATGGAAGCAGTATCGGAATCCATCTGTATGATGTCAATGTGGAAGAAGGAACACTGTGTGAGAGAAAGGTAGTTCCGGTCAATAATTCCTCCCATCTGGCCCGTTCTCTAAACGGGAAATATCTTTATTCCATAGCGGATGAAGGCGTGGCAGTGTTTGCCATCGAGCCGGACGGAGATTTAACCTTTATCAATAAGGTAGATATTGACGGCATGAGAGGCTGTCATCTGTCCACAGATGAAGAGGGAAAGTACCTTTTTGTGGCAGGATACCATGACGGAAAAGTAACGGTGGTGCATACCCATAAGGACGGCCGCCTGGGAAGCGTTGTGGACGGTGTGTTCCACAAAGGCCTGGGAAGTGTGGGAGAGAGAAATTTCCGCCCCCATGTTAGCTGTGTGCGCCCTACTCCGGACAATAAATATCTGTGCGCTGTGGATAACGGAATTGACCAGATGAAGGTTTACAGAATTAACAGCAGGACTAAGAAGCTGGAGCTGGTGGATATTTTAAGATGTCAGAGAGAATCCGGCCCTAAGCTGATTAAGTTCAGCCCTGACGGAAGATTTGCCTATCTGAATTTTGAGCTGAACAACACTATTCAGGTGTACAGCTATGACGGCAGCGGCAAGTCCCCGTCTTTTGAGCTTCTTCAGACCAAGACTACTCTGGCCTCTAAAGATGACCAGATTCATGACGCTACCTCCGGTATGTGCTTTTCACCGGACGGAAAGTATATTTTCTGCTCAACTGCAGGAGAAGATACAGTAGCCATGTATAAAAGGGATGAAGAGACAGGACTTCTGGAAACTCAGTTTATTCTTCCAATCAGCGGTAATTATCCCAAGGATTTGGATGTGTTCCCTGATGGAAAACATCTGGCAGTGGTAAATCACGAATCCAATTCCATCACTACCTTTGCCATTGATTATGAGAAGAAGCTCCTGATGATGAAGGGCAGACCGATGAAGGTGGAAACCCCTAACAGCATTATCTTCTCTAAGTGTGAGGGCTAAGGGGCAATAAAAACAGACAGAAAACAAGAATGAAAAGCAAGAATTCAGAAAAGTATATTTAGAAAAAGGAAGTGAAAGTTATGGAAGGCGGGCCTGGTTGTCCTGTGAAATTATGTTTTAAAAGAAAAAAAGAATATATTTCCTGCTGACAGGCCTGACCCTTACGTCTTATGTCCTGTCAAAAGAGGCAGGAGACGAAGGGAGATACCATGATTAGAATTTTTAAGACTATAGAGGGAAAAATCCATCAGGTGGACAAAGCCAGCGAGGGCTGCTGGCTGGCTCTCACTGACCCTACGGCTACAGAGATTTTCGAGGTAGCAAATCAGTACCACATAGAAGTGGACGATTTAAGGGCGCCTCTGGATGAGGAAGAGCGCTCCCGTATTGAGGTAGAGGATGCCTATACCCTGATTTTGGTGGATACACCTGTATTGGAAGAGCGGGGAGGAAAGGACTGGTACGGAACCATTCCTCTTTCCATTGTGGTGACGGATGAGGTGATTATTACAGTCTGCCTGGAGGATACTTCTGTTTTGGGAAGATTCATGGATGGCAGGGTGCGGAATTTTTACACCTACATGAAGACCCGGTTCATTCTTCAGATTCTGTATAAGAATGCCAGCATGTTTCTTCATTACCTCCGTATCATTGATAAGAAAAGCGAAGAAGTGGAGGATAAACTGCAGGCAGCTACGAAGAATGAAGAACTGATTGAGCTGATGGAGCTGGAGAAGTCACTGGTTTATTTCACAACCTCTCTGCGCTCTAATGAGATTGTATTGGAAAAGCTTTTGAAGGTGGAACGGATTAAACAGTATCCGGATGATAAGGACCTGCTGGAGGACGTTATTATTGAAAATAAACAGGCCATTGAGATGGCCAATGTGTATAGCGGAATTTTAAGCGGCATGATGGATGCTTTTGCTTCTATTGTGTCCAATAACCTGAACCTGGTGATGAAGTTCCTTGCTACGGTTACTATTGTAATGTCTATTCCCACCATGATTTTCAGTGCTTACGGAATGAATGTAAATACCGGGGGAATGCCCTTTGCGGATTCGGCAGGGGGATTTTGGGTTGTTATAGTGATTTCCCTGCTGCTGAGCCTGATTGTTGCTATCATCTTTTCTAAGAAAAATTTGTTTTGAGAAGATGAAAATATGTGTTAAGGAGACAAGATGAATTTTTTGAACAAAATGGAGCGGAAATTTGGAAGGTTTGCTATCCATAATCTGACGAAATATATTATCGGGTGCTATATTATAGGGTATATCATTACCTATACCAGTGCTATTTTTGATGTGAACTTGCTGGGATATTTATCTCTGAGCCCTTATCATATTCTTCATTTTCAGATTTGGCGTCTGGTAACTTGGATTTTGATTCCCCCATCCAGCTCCAACATTTTTTTTGTGGTGATTATGCTGCTGTTTTATTACTCTCTGGGAAGCGCCCTGGAGAGAAGCTGGGGAGCTTTCCGGTATAATGTGTACATTTTAGGAGGCATGCTGTTTACAATAGTGGGAGCTTTTGTTCTCTATTTTTTATGGGGGCCTATGCTGAGTACCATGTACTCTCTGATGTTTTCCACTTATTACATTAACCTGTCCATCTTCCTGGCATTTGCTCTGACTTATCCGGATATGCAGGTTTTGTTTATGATGATTATACCTGTTAAGATAAAATGGCTGGCCTGGCTGGATGCCGCCTACATTCTTTATGACTTGGTAAGAGGAAACTGGGCGGTGCGGACAGTAATCATTGCATCCCTTTTGAATTTCGTTATCTATTTTCTTTCTACACGGAATTTCAGAAGAATTTCTCCCCAGGAGATACACAGAAAGCAGCAGTTTAAGCGGGCTGTGCATCCTAAGATGGCTCCGGGAATTACCAAGCACAAATGTGCAATTTGCGGCAGAACAGAGGAAGACGGAGATAACCTGGAATTCCGTTTCTGTTCCAAGTGCAACGGAAATTATGAATATTGCCAGGACCATTTATTTACCCACGAACATATTAAGTAGGAGGAACAAATATATATGCGTAGAACAAAGATTATCTGTACCATGGGACCAAATACGGACAAAAAAGCAACCATGAGGGCTCTGGTAAAAAACGGAATGAATGTTGCCAGATTTAATTTTTCTCATGGGGACCATGAGGAACAGCTTGCCCGGATGAACCTTTTGAAAAACGTCAGGGAGGAGCTGGATAAACCGGTGGCTATTCTTCTGGATACCAAGGGACCGGAAATCCGTACTGGACTTCTGGAAGGCGGAAAGAAGGTAATGCTGAAGGAAGGTACAGATTTTACTTTGTATACCGAGGAAATGACCGGAAATGAAAAGGGGTGTTCTATTACTTACCCCGGATTGGCCAGAGATGTAAAGCCCGGCAATACCATTTTAATTGACGATGGACTGATTGAGCTGAAGGTAAAAGAAATCAAAGGCGGAAAAATCGTCTGTCATGTGGAAAACGGCGGAGAGCTTGGGCAGCGCAAGGGCGTTAACGTGCCAAATGTAAAAGTAAAGCTTCCGGCCATTACAGAGAAGGATAAACAGGATATTATCTTTGGTATCCAGCAGGATATTGATTTTATCGCTGCTTCCTTTATCCGCAATGCCAAGGGAATCAAGGAAATTCGTCAGATTTTAAAGGAAAACCATGCGGAGCATATTTCCATTATCGCTAAGATTGAGAATGCGGAAGGCGTGGAAAATATTGATGAGATTATTGAGGCTTCTGACGGCATCATGGTAGCCAGAGGAGATTTGGGTGTTGAGATTCCGGCTCCTGAAGTGCCTCATATTCAGAAAACAATCATTAAGAAATGTAACGAAAACTATATCCCGGTTATCACAGCTACCCAGATGCTGGATTCCATGATTCGCAATCCCCGTCCCACAAGAGCAGAGGTAACAGATGTGGCCAATGCTATCTACGACGGAACTGATGCGGTTATGCTTTCCGGGGAAACTGCTGCAGGCAAGTATCCGGTGGAAGCTTTGAAGATGATGAACGAGATTGCAGAAAACACGGAGCAGTATGTGAATTACGATAAATACATTATGCACAGAACTATGTATGAAAAGACCAGAATTTCCTGTGCTATCGGAATTGCTTCTGTGCGTACGGCCAGAAATATTGAGGCGGATTGTATCCTGACACCAACCATGTCCGGCAAGACTGCAAGGCTGATTTCCAGTTTCCGTCCTACCATGCCTATTTATGCTATTACGCCCAGCGAGATGGTGCAGCATAAAATGCAGCTTTATTGGGGAGTAATGCCTTTGAAGGGAAACACCAAGGACACCACGGAAAACATTATTTTAAGCGGTATGGAGGTTGTGAAACGGAAACGTTTGGTGAAGAAAGGACAGACTGTGGTAGTGACGGCCGGAGACCCGGCTACCAATGCCAGCAAGTCTGAATCTAATGTAACCAATATGCTCCATGTGATGGAAGTAAGATAGAGAGAAGGGTTTTGATACAGAGCAGTTACAAGTCAAATCTGTTCTATTCCAAGCCTGAAAGTCAAAGGGGACTGCTCGATAGAAGGTACAGGGAGAAGTGCTATCTTTTCCGGACCTTTAGTCAGCAGTCCTTTTCTTTATGATATAGGAAAGTTCTCACTTTCCTATATCATAAAAAGCGCTTTGCGCAG
>NHCFR01400__coassemble_863_pt1 | contig 18519 bp, 5 predicted proteins | sample NHCFR01400__metabat2_high_PE_048 | metagenome-assembled genome bin NHCFR01400
TTTTTTTGTTTCATCCTGGAAATAATAGGCGAATTGCCTTAGAAAAATAGAATAAATAGAAATCAATTTCTGCAAGACATTTGAATGAGGCACACTGGACGTACACCGATTGAAAGTAACGCAGCAGAATTGCATATTCAGCCGTTCCGGCCGTTTGGTTCCTTGTACACTGAAGGTATGGAAGAAGCATACCACATTGTGTCAGGCTTTTCAAGAATTTTCCCGTCTACCCTCCGGTAATCCGGAAAATCCGGTACACTAAACTCTGCAGCGTACCGGATTTTTCCTACCTTTTCTCATTCCGCACAGCCATAGTGTTCTTTATTGAAGCATCGGATTTCGTCATCAATAGTTTTATCTACATTGGGATAAATAGCAAAATCTTTTCCCCCATAGGTAAGACAGGGAATAAAATGCCCTCCCGGTGCATATTCATCGCAGGCCCTTCTTACTTCTCTGCGGATTTCCTCTTCCGTAGAATTAACTCTGTCCACAATAGCCGCATCAATACCGCCCATCAGTACCATTCTGCCATCCAGCACCTTCTGCATTTTGGGTATATCATTACTGGGAAGCACTCCCTGCCAAATATCCACTCCGATTTCTGCCATATCCTCCACAATAGGTTCCAAAAAAGAATCTGCATGGTGCATGACAATCACGCCATTTTCTTTCATATAACTGTAAATTCTCCGGTAATGCTCCTTAAAATACTCTCTCCAGGTATCCGGGCTCATAAACAGGCTGGTCTTGGAGCCCCAGTCGTCATGGGAAAGGATTACATCCGGATGCAGATTATCTACCAACAGCTTAGCATATGTAAAACGGTATTCCCCAATAGCATCCACCAGCTCATGCATAGACTCCGGTTCCGCCAGCAGATTCATCAGCGCATCCTCGAATCCCATAAGGTAATGGCATTGCTCAAAAATCCCTGTTCCCATAAAGGCCATAGCCAAATTTCCTCTGGCCCTGATTTCCTCCTGAAGCTTACGAACTTCCTCCCAGCCCTGACTACAATTAGCTTTCAAATCCGGCACTTTTACATATTTTCTCCACTCTGTCACATCCGGACAGACCTTGTTCTCCTCCGTTACATGGGGCATAGGCCCGGGAGCGTCCTCCGGGAATAGAATACATGTTCCCCATTTATCATAGGAAGTTACTCCTTTTTTTCTGTTGCCTCTGCAAAACTGGTTTATAGGGTCCGTCATCATTTGCTCAAAAGGTTCATACTGTTTCAACAACCGCTGTGGCCTGCCATCCTTCTTCAACAGCTCCAATAAAATCTCTTTTGCTGAACTCATACTATACCTCCTCCTTTGTCTTAATTCTCCCGCAGAAATCATGGTATATTCTATATATTTTATTATAGTATTCTGAATTTATAAGTCAATATGTAAGAATTCCGGACAAAGTTTTTCCTTTATTGCCTGTATGATTATTTTTCCTTACTTGATTTTCTTTAAATTCTCCATAGTAAGGATTTTTTTGATATTGCAGGCAAAAAGCAGACTTGCAAGCAAAGCGGAAGTAATATCTGCTGCAGGCTCCGCATAATATACGCCCATTACCCCGAAGAAATGAGGGAAAATCAACGCCAAAGGCACCAGCAAAATTACCTTTCTCAAAAGAGCGATAAACAGGGATATTTTCGCTTGACCCAAAGCCAGAAAAGTAGGCTGGATTCCGTTTTGCAGACCAAAAATCAACATTCCCATCATAAACACTGGCATTACCTTTCCAACCAGTGTAATCAGCTCTGCCTCCCCGGTGAAAAGTCCGGCATAAAATTCAGGCAGGACCATGGCTGAAAGAGCCGCCAGAAAAGAAATCACAAAGCTTCCCCCTATCATCCAGCGATATGTGGTCTTTACCCGGTCAAATTTAGCCGCTCCGAAGTTGTAGCTGACAATAGGCTGTACTCCCTGGGTAAAGCCCTGGAGCGGGGCAGAAAAAAGCTGCATAACACTCTGCATGATAGTCAAAGAACCTACATACAAGTCTCCCCCGTACTTCTGGAGCTGATGATTCAGTACTATAGATACCAGGCTTTCTGTGGAACGCATGATAAAGGGAGAGACCCCCAGAGAAAAAATCTGTGCCATCATCCGCAGGCTGGGGCGAATGTAGGCAGGCACAATACGCATCTGTGCATTTTTGTCCATAAGCGCCCTTACATTCCAGGCAGCACTTACAGCCTGAGAAATCACGGTAGCTATAGCTGCTCCCTTCACGCCCAAATGAAAGACAAAAATAAACACCGGGTCCAGCCCGATATTTATAACAGCACCGATGACAATAGACATCATAGCCGTTCTGGAACGGCCCTGGGCAATGATAAATGGATTCAACCCTAAGGCAAGCTGAACAAACACCGTGCCAATCAGATAAATGGTGAGATAATCCATGGCATAGCCGATGGTAGCGTCGCTGGCCCCGAAAGCATAGAGAAGCGGCTTCTGAAAAAGAAAAAAGGCTGCCATAAGCACAACAGAAAAGCACAGCAGCATAAACACTCCGGTTCCCAGAATTCGCTCTGCATGTTTCCTGTCCTTCTTTCCCATCCAGATAGCTGCCAGTGGAGCCCCTCCGGTTCCCACAAAAGCGGAAAAAGCAGAAATCAAGGTGATAATGGGAAAGGTCAGCCCCACTCCCGTAAGAGCGGAGGCTCCTACACCGGAAATATGTCCGATGTAAATCCTGTCCACAATGTTATAAAGAATATTTATGATTTGTGCGATAATAGAAGGCACTGCCATCTGCATCATCAGCTTGGGAATCTTTTCCGTTCCCATTACTTTATTATCTGTCTGACTCACAATTTTTCCTTCTTTCCTATTACAATATAGTTAAAGCCAATATCACTTACAGAAACAGCGTATACGTTTACTCAACGATATTCTGCAGCCATACCCCTTTTTTCACCAGGATAAAGCCAATGACACATTTGATAATATCCGCAAGCTGTATCGCCGCAAATATAAACACCACATAAAGAGCTGTATAATGGCCCAGGATATAAGCCAGAGGCACACTGACACAGCAAATAAACACACTGTCAAAGAAAAAGGTAATTATGGTTCTTCCTCCTGAACGCAGAGTAAAGTAAGCTGCGTGGAGGAAAGCATTCTGAGGCATGAAAACCGCTGTTACCATAATAAAATACTGGGCGAATTCCCTGGATTCAGGGCTGGTATTGTAAAGTCTGGGGAAGATTGGAGATACCGCTAAAAGCAGCAAGGCTATTACTGTACAGCATGCCACGGAAAAAGCAATCATCTTCCGGTCCGTATCCCTGGCCTCCTCCATTTTTCCCGCTCCCAAAAGCTGTCCCACCACAATGGCCACCGAGTCACCCAAAGCAATAAACACCACATTAAAAACATTGGAAATCGTGTTGGAGATATTCATTCCCGCAACCACATTCATTCCCCGCACAGAATAGCACTGAAGCAGCAGAGCCATACCTGCAGCCCACAGAGTTTCATTGACAAGCAAAGGCGTTCCCTTGATTAAAATCCTCTGGATAAGCCATCCGGGTATCTTCAGCGTTGCGTACAGGCCTTTTACAAAAGTATTGATTTCTTTGTGTTTATGGGTCCAGGTAATCACAATCACTGCCTCCACATATCTGGACAGCACAGTGGCTATGGCCGCACCTGCAACGCCCAGTTCAGGGAAGCCAAACTTTCCGTAAATCAAGAGATAATTAAATACCAGGTTTACAAAAACCGCCATCACCCCTGCCTTCATGGGAATCACGGTTTGACCGCATTCCCTCAGAGTGCTGGCATAAACCTGAACCAGCATAAAGGGCAAAAGCCCTGCCAGCATAATTCTCAGATACTGCTTTCCGTATCTTAAAGCGGCCGCCGGGTCTCCCCCGTCCTGGGAGCCCTGGAGATACATGGCAATCAAAGAATCTCCTGCCGCCAAAAAGACAAGAACCGTAATTCCTGTCAGCAGCACAGCCATCCACAATTTAAAGCGGAAGGTATTTGCCACTCCTTCATCATCTTTTTGTCCGAAAAACTGGGCGGTAAAGATTCCCGCTCCCGAAACGCCGCCAAAAATACACAGATTATAGACAAAGATTAGCTGGTTTACAATAGCCACCCCTGTCATCTGCTCTGTACCCACTTGCCCCACCATAATGTTGTCCAGCATACTGACAAAATTGGTGATTCCGTTCTGTATCATAATGGGCACAGCAATCATTAAAACCATTTTGTAGAACTTCTTGTCCCCTATAAATTTCTCCCGCAATCCTGCTGTCACTTATTTCCCTCCTGCTCCTTTTCATTTGTCATTCTATAACTATACACTACTTATGCAGAGTGGGACAAGATGTGTTCTTGCTAATTTTCCACAGATTTCTTCTTGACGGTCCTTTGGTTGGAACCAAAAAAGCCCGCCCCCGCTTACAGCAGGGGCAGACCCTTTTGGTTTACTATGTTTTTTCTCAGAGCAGTAAGCTCCGTTTCCGGCTCTTTTCTGAAGTGTCTGTTGACGTCAACACTGTTGTCCTATTTTTTCAAGGAGGTTTATCTGCGTTTCCGTCTTCTGGCTGCAGCGGCCCCTCCTAAAATCAGAGCTGAAATACCGCCTGCCGTTATCCAAAGCATAATGTCTGTTTCGTCTCCTGTTTTCACACGCTTTGCCGGCTTAGGTTTATTATCTTTCTTAGGCTCTTCAGTCTTAGCAGGCGTTTTGTTCTCCTCTTCCGGTTCCTTGGGTTCCTCAGGCTTCTGATACTTATTGTTAAATACCAGAGGCTTATCACCTAAGTCTACCTCTGCTTCCAGATAGCCCTTCAGACTGTCTGTGACTGTAATTTTCACCGTATATACCGTGTCGTCATAAGTCACATACTCTGCGTTTCCTTTTTCCTCGGAAAGTTTGTATTCATAGCTTCCCGGCTGGCTGAAGCTGAGATTTTCAAATGTAACAGCTCCAGTCTTGTCGTTTACGGCCTTTGCCACAACGCTGCCGTTACTATCTTTTAACAGGAAAGTAAATTCTCCGTCTTTCAGCTCTCGTCCGCACAGAACTTTAGAAGCTCCTAATGTCACCTCTGTGCTTCCGCTGTAGCTGTATTGGTTCTGGAAGACAATAGACGAAATCTCCTGTCCTTCTTTATCTTTTACTATCCATTCCACGGAAAGCGTACCGTCGCCTTTATCTGTTACCGCAGCTGTAGCCATGTAAATGGTTCCGCCATAGGTAATGCCTCCTAAATCTCCTGCTATTTCTTTGATTTGATAGCTGTAGGTTCCCGGAGCATCAAAAGCAATTCCTGAAAATCTTACCGTTCCGTCTCCTGCATTCTTGCTCTCTGCTACTGTCTGTCCATCCTTGTCTGTCATCACAAAGCGGAATTCCTCTGCATTTAAGTCACGGCCTGTTAGCTCTTTATGGATAGTCACGGCTCCGTCCGTAGGAGAAGTTGGCTCCAGAGGCGTTACAGTATAAGTATTGGTAAAGGTAAACTGGGCACCCGGCGTCTGGGAACAAGCTGCGCTTAAAGTTCCGTCTCCGTTATCCGTTACCGTTACGGTAAAGCTTCTGGAAGCTTCTGCATCATTAGTCACGCCGGGAACACTTCCGGATTCCGTCACTGTATAAGTAAAGATTTTGCTCCTCTTTGCGCTCAACTTCTCTGTAGCCTGATTTCCGCTCTGAGCCTTTGTCGCTTCTATAGCAGCCGCCTTTTCTGAAGATTGGGAAATGCTGTCTGTCTGACCGCCTGCTGATTCCCCGGTTCTGCTGTCAGCAGCACCCAAGTTTTCCATCTGCTGGTCCTTTTCTTTTTCTGATACAGCACTCTGCGCACTTCCCTGGGCTGTATCTGCTGCTGAGGCAGAGTCCTCATCCTGGTTTTTATCTGCACTCTCTGGGGTTCCTGTTTGCTCTCCCTTTGTATTGTCAATCTCCTCTGTACCTTCTCCTGCAGTGACCTCTGCCTGATTCTGCCCCTTGGTTTCTGTACCTTCTGTCTGATTGTTGCTGCTCTCTGTCTCCATATCCTGGGAAACAGCTTCTCCAAATACATTTTCCATAGTATAGATAATGTCTCCGAAGGTTACGTTTCCAGCCTCGTCGTTTACGGCTGTGGTCTTTTCAGGCATAGGCGCTCCCTCAGAACCTGAAATCTCAAAGGTATATTTTCCGGTAATATCCGGCGGATTATTTCCGGATTTCACTGCCAGCTTCTTAGAACCGGCCACATGGATAGATGCCTCTGCAGATGCACCGTAAACATTCTTAAAGATAAGGCTGTCGCTGCCTTCCGGATAGGTAACAGCAATATTCAAAGTACCATCACTGTTGTCCGTCACTGTTACAGTAATCTGGAAAGCTGCTGTCTGCTGACTGACGCCTTCTCCCAATCCTTCCTGGGACTCTTCCACTGTATACAGATAAGTAAAGGTATCTTTTCCCTCTCTCTTACTGTATTGAGCGGCACCTGCCTTCACGTCTGCCAAAAGTTTTTCTGTGGTGTAGGAAATGCCGCTGAAGGCTATGCTTCCATCAGCTCCGTTGGTTCCCTGGGAAACCTGACTGCCATTTCTGTCTGTCACCGTAAACCTGAACTCACCGGCTGTCTGCGGACGCCCTGTCAGTTCTTTAGAAGCCTGGATACTCACGTCTCCGCTGCCTCCAAGCTCTCCCTGGGCACTGTAGCTGTTTTCAAAGAGAACTGCAGGAATATCCTGCGCCTCCTCTGTGTTACGGTAAGTATAGAAGGTTTCCTCTCCCTTAGAGCTTGTAACATGGGTCACTGCCTGTAAAGTTCCCTTACCATCGTCAGAAACCTGGATTTCCACAGTGTATACTCTGTCATCATTGACATATCCATCCTGTCCGCCTTTGGATTCAGAAACCGTATAGGTGTATACAGCTCCGTCGTCCTGCTGGGTAAAGGACATCTGACCAAAAGCCGGAAGAACCGCTTCTGCAGTACCCTCCTGATTCATTGCAGCATCCTGATTTACCTCTACCGTCTGTCCCTCCAGAGCAATGCCTGCTTTTTCTGCCGATGCATCATCCTGAGGAACTACAGTAAATGCAAATTGTCCTGCTGCCATATCATGCCCTGTCAGTTTCTTTATGATTTGCAGTCCTCCCTTATTCACATAGTCCAGGCTGGTATCATACACATTAGTAAATACGGGAGCAGCCACATTTACAGAAGCCGTATAGCCGCCGTTTAAATTATCTGTTACGGCTACTGTCACTGTAGCTTTATGTCCGTCATAGCTGATGCCGGCATTTTCTCCGGCTTCTTCGGCTACCTCATATACATAGGTGCCTGCCTGGGTGTAGGTAATGGGGCCAAAGCTAAAGACTGCCATATTCCGGCCCTCCTGGTCCTGTCCGGAGGACTTGTCTACGGTTACCACAGTTTCCTGAGGCATTGGTATCTGTTCTGCCGGAATAAGGGCTCCGTCTGCAGCTTTTCCGCCCTGAGGTGTAAGGCGGAAAGTAAAGCTGTCATCCTCCCAATCCTTTCCTTCCAATATTTTAGTAAGCTGGAAGTCTTTGTCCGTAGGTTCTACCACTACTTCTCCCTCCGGCTTATAGGTATTGGTAAAGGTCAGTCCTTCAGCCGGGGAAATCACCCCTGCCTCTGCAGTCAGTACGCCATCTAAATTATCCTGAACATTGACCTCCACTACCCTTACCTCTTTGTCATAGGTAAGTCCGCTGTGGTTTTCACCTTGTTCTGTAATGTGGAATACATAGTTTCCTTCCCGGGTAAAGCTAATGTCTCCAAAGGCTGCCTGGTAGCTGTCCTGTGCAGCCTCTTTCTGATACCGGATGGTGATTCCGGCAGCATTTTCCGGTAGTGTAATCCAGCCGTCCTCCACTGCTTTTTGAGTAACTTCATCTCCTGCTGCCAGAGTAAAGGTAAAGCTGTCTCCGTCTTTCCAATCACGTCCGGAAATCATCTTCTTCACCATAAGGTTTTCCTGTCCTGGAAGTGTAACTGACTCCGTATCGTATACATTGGTGAAATTGGTATCACCGGAAGCTTCCGTCACCGCTGCTTCCAGCTGCCCTCTCTTATTGTCAGCGACGGTTACCGTTACTACCCGCTGGTTGGTACTGTAGGTAATACCGGAAATTTCCTGTCCTTCCTCCGGCTTCTTCTCTGTCATCTTAAAGGTATAGGTTCCTTCTGCTTTAAAGGTAATATCTCCAAAGGCAAAAGGTACCTGCTCCTGGTCTGCATAGTTACCATTAAGCGTAATCTCCGTTTCGCCTGGCATGACTATCATATTTTTACTGATAGCCTCCCGGGTGATTTCGTCTCCTGGCTCCAGGACAAAGGTAAATCTGTCACTGTCTGTCCAGTCACGTCCGGAAAGAGTCTTGGTTCCCTGCAGATTAGCGCTGCCGTTCAACACAGCTTCCTGAGGCTGCCCATAACGGTTGGTAAATACTACTGCCTTATCCGGGGTTTCTGTAAATACACCGCCTTGTTCTGCCTTCTCCACGGTATAAGACAGGCTGCCATTTTGGGCTACATGTACAGTTATCCGGTACTGCGCTGTATCATACTGAATACCGCCCTGTCCGTCATTTACTTCACGGATAAGGTAAATATAATCACCTGCAGAAGTATATCTGACCTCTCTCAGCAAAGGAATTTCTCCTGTATATATGCCGTCATGGTCCTCATCTGCACCCTGCCCGTTAAAGGCTGCCGGCAGACTGCCGCCCATGGGTGCATTGTCCTGAGCCTCTACCAAGAAGGTAAACTGGCTGTCTTTCAGCTCTGCGCCCTCCAGGTTCTTAGTTCCTGTGAGATTGAAGGAAACATCAATGGTTTCTTCCCAGCTATTGTTCCAGATAAGAGTATCGGCTCCTGCCGTAATCTCTGCCTCCAGGTTGCCTTCCCCATCATCTACCACAGTAACAATCACTGAACGCTGAACTGTGTCATAGATAACACCCGGAAGAGTACCCAGTTCCTCTGTCAGGTAATATACATATTCTCCTGCCTCTTTAAAAGTAATGGTTCCGAAATCAATTTCTGTACTTTGTCCTGCATCCGGAGTAATGGTAACCTTGCCCTGGGATGCTTTATCCGGCATAGGACCATTGTCTGCTGCCACCACATCGAAGGTAAAGGAATCTCCCTGACGGAAATCCCGTCCCGTAATATTTTTGGTTCCTTTAAGCTCCAGAGTACCTTCAGCTTTATATACATTAGTAAAAGCAGAAGCATCTGTCACAGCCTGGTCATCTGCTGTCAAAGCCTGACTGTTGTCGTAAGACACATGGGCTTCCAGTTTTCCCTCAAGCTGATTCTCTGCTATGGTTACCCGTACAAAGGCCACATGCTTATCATATGTAATACCTGCAATAGATTCCTCTGTTTCGGTAATTTCATATACATAATCGCCTCGCACAGAGAAGGTCATATCGCCGAAAGCTGTCCTGTTAATATTTCCCTGACCTGGTTTTCCTACAGTAACTGTGTCCTGCTGAGGCATAGGAGCTTCCTGGGCTTCATCTGGTTTGCTTACATTCTGAATGGTAAAGGTATAAGCTTCGTCATCTTTATCCCAATTCTTCCCTGCCACTGTCTTCTGTACCTGTATAGCGCTGTCACCCCCAAGGGTTACAGACTCTGGATTATAAGTATTGGTAAACACAAGACTCTGGCTGCTGCCGCTATTTATCTCTGCTTTCAAAGTACCGTCAAGCTGGTCTGTTACGGTAACCTGGAGGGACCTCTGACTCTGGGCATCATCAGTGATACCCTTAATACCGGAAGGCTGCTCTGTCACCAGGAAAGTGTAGGTGCCTTCCTGCGTAAAGATAATATCTCCAAAGGATGCTGCATGGCCGGCAGTGTTTCCGGAAATAATCAGTCCGTCCGCATTATCCGGAAGAATAATCTTTCCGTCTGCAATGTCCCCAAGTGTAGCCTCATCTCCTCCTGCCAGAGTAAAGGTAAAGCTGTCCTCACCTGTCCAGTCTCTACCTGTCAGGTGCTTGGTCACCATCAGATTTGCAGAGCCTGAAAGTTCTGTAGAACCAGTCTGATAACTGTTGGTGAAGGCCGCTACATCAGTTGCTTCCCTATCTGCCTGGCTAGGTGCATCTGCGTTGGTATAACCTATGCTGGCTGTCAGTTTTCCTGCTGCTGTATCGTCTGTCACATGAACAGTTGCTACAGCCACATGGCTGTCATAAGTAAGACCGCCTGCACTGCCCTTTGTCTCGGTTATGGTATAGACAAAATCTTTTTCCATCAGATTGCCCATATCAGCCTTCGTAAAGGTTATGTCACCGAAAGGCATCCTGACAGAAGTTCCGTCCTGGGTTCCCTGCTGCTGGTCTATCGTCACAGAAGCTTCATCAGGCATAGGCGCTCCAGGTGTCACAGCCGCAATGGTAAAGGTAAAGGTGTCTTCCTCCAGCCAGTCTCTGCCTGTCAAGGTCTTCTGTACCTGAATAGCTGTATCTGTATCCTCTGACAAGGTAATGCCGTCTGGTGTGTAGACATTGACAAAATCAATCGTTCCTATTCCCCCTGCAGCACTCACAGGTTCTCCGTTAATGGTTACCTCTCGCTTCAGTACCGGGGTTCCTGTGCTGTCATCTACAGTAATGGCAACTACAATAGTGTACTCCTGGGTGTCATAAGTAATATGTCCGTCCTGACCTGCCTGCTCTTTCACCACAAAGGTATAAGTACCGGTATGAGTGTAGGTATAGGTGCCGGTGTTAAACCGATAGGTATTTCCGCTGGCAGTGCTGCTTGGCGTAATGGTAATGCTGTAGGAATATCCATCCCTATTATCATTAGGCGTTACCTGCGTCAATTGTCCGCCTGCATCCAAACCATCCGGCTGCGGAATATCGTCATAGTCCATAGGCTGTCCCTGCTCATCCACTGCCGTCACGTTCACATCAAAGGTGAAGCTGTCCCCTGCCTGGAAATTCCGTCCCTGAAGCTGCTTCAAAATATTCTGTCTTCCTGTAATTTCATCGGCATTATAGGTATTGGTAAAGTCCAGCATGCTCATGTCAGCCGGTATATTTTCAGTATCTCCCGGCTCCAGCTCAACTGCACTTGCTTCAACGGAAAGCCGTCCAGTAGCCTGGTCTTCCGTTACACGGAAGGTCACGGTATAAGTGGTTTCGTCTCCGCTTACCCCAGCCTGCAGATTAGAAGTTTCCTCAAAAATGTTATAAACATAAGTTCCCGGACCAGTAAAGGTAAGTTCTCCAAAGTCGTATTCCGCCTGATTGCCCTGAGTGTTGGTATTGGTTACGGAAACAGCCGGAAGCCTTCCGTCCATAACAATCTCTGTTACTCCATCGCCTTGGGGCAGCGGATTCTCCTCGTCCTGGGCCCTCATATAGAAAGTGAACTGTCCGTCTGCAAAGCTATAATGTCCGGTATCGTCCACCATATACTTATGCCCTCCTAAAAGAGTATCCAGTCCATAAGTAACAGGAATCGGCTCATACTGGTTAACGAAATCCGTACTCTGATTTTCACCGCCCTGACCAGTCTGGTCTGTGCCGTGGGTCACTTCTGCCTCCAGCTTTCCGGCAGCTGTATTATCTGTTACAGCTATCGTAATAAGTCCGGTATGTCTGTCATAAGTCATTCCATTCCCGTCAGCAGGTGCATTTTCTGTCACCTGGAAGGTATAGGTACCTGCCTCACGGAACGTTATATCTCCAAAGGAGAAGTTCTTCTGTACTCCATCCTCCAGCCCATTCACCTGAGACTCTGCGGTTCCCATCGTAATGCTTCCCTTGGCAATGGCCTCTTCAGTAGCAGTATCTCCTGCTGAAAGGGTAAACTGGTAATTCTCATTTTCCAGGGAATTTCTGCCTGTCAGTGTCTTGGTTCCGGTAAGTTCCACTGCTCCTGTTACTGTCACGGAATCCGGAGAATACCTATTCTCCCATTCAAGGCTCTGGACCTCTGTGGGGTTCTCTCCTGTCAGCATATAGGCTGGTGAGGATACCTGCAGTGTGCCATTGCCCTGGTCTGTAACTGTATAAGATACAGTATAAACCCGGTTATCCTTAGATACGCCGTCAATGCCGGTATCTGTCTCAGAAATTGTATAGGTATAGGTTCCAGGTTTGGCAAAGGTAATGGTACCAAAGGAAATCTCTGCTGAATTTCCTGTGTTCGGCCGGATAGTAACTGTTCCTGATGCCGGATTCTCTTCATCTGCAGTCACGTCTTCCGGAAGAGGAATCGTCACATCCTGTACACTTCCTGTATAGGCACCTGAAATCCGGAAGATAAAGCTGTCTCCTTCCTGATATGCCCGGCCGGTAATTGTCTTAGTACCCTCAAGTTCAGCGGAAACTCCTGTTGCCGAATATTGGTTGGTGAAAGTCTGATTTCCTGTAGTATTGCTCCGCACCGCTGTAAGCTGCCCGCTTCTGTCTGTCACAGTAAAGGTACTGGAAACCGCATGGGTATCATAGGTTACACCATCCAGGATGTAGGCACCGTCTCCATTATCTGTGGCATTCTCCGGTATCTGCTCCTTCACCTGAATCACATAAGTGCCTGCCTTAGTAAAGGTAATGTTTCCAAACTGTGCCTTACCATTCTGGTCGTTGCTTATCTCTGTTGTTTCCGGCAGCTGTACACCGTCTGCAGGATTTGCAGATGCTACGCTAATCTCAAAGGTAAATTCTCCTTCTGCCAGCGGAGTATTTCGGTCTCCCAAAAGCTCTTTTGTAATTTCCAATGGCATTATGACTGCGTTTGCCGGACTGTAGGTATTGTTAAATACAACTGCATCCGTCTGTGGCTGCTCTGCCGGCGTAAAGCTCTGGCCATCCCAGGTTCCCTTTTCAATCGAAGGAGCTGCAGCACTAAGTGTACCCTGTCCGTCGTCTGTCACAGTAACGGTCACCTGATAAGCAGTATTGTCATAATCCATTCCCGGAGCCTGGGGCTGTGGAATCTGTTCTGTGATAATATACACAAAATCCTTTGTCATTTCTCCGCCCATATTTTCCTGGGTATAGGTAATCTGATTCAGGAGATTGGCAATGTCTGCAGTATAACTTCCATCCTGTCCGGTTCCCTGGCTGTTGCCTATCAGATAAGAAGAGGCTCCCGGGTCTACCGAAGCACTTCCTGTAGGTGCATTGTCAAGAGGCGTTACCCGGAAAAAGAATTTATCTTCATCTAAGGTTTCTGAAGAGTTGCCTCCCACTGTCAGATGCTTAGTACCGTTCAGGGTTACGGCTGTATCAGAATCAAATACTGAGGTATAAGTATTGGTAAATGCAGCTGCTGTTGTCACTGCTTTATCGCTGTCCGTATTGGCCTGGGTATTATCATAAGAAACTGCTGCACTTAAAGTTCCGGTAGTTCTATCTTCTGTCACCGTCACTGTCACAGTTCCTACATGGCTGTCATAGGAAACACCTTTTAAATCTCCTGGCGTCTCTGTAATCTGGTAAACATAAGTTCCAGCCTGATTAAAAGTCATGTCCCCAAAAGTAGCCCTGTTCATCTGTCCCTCTGCTGGTTTTCCTATGGAAATCACAGAACTCTCTGGCATAGGTGCAGTCACATCTGCCGGAGCAGAGGTGCTGGCTATGCTGTAGGAAAAAACATCATCCTCTGTCCAGGGACGTCCGGTAAAGGTCTTCTGCACTTGGATAGAGTCTGAAGTATTATCACTAATTACCACCGGTTCAGGTTCATAAGCATTTTCAAAAACAAAATTTACTCCGTTCTCATTTGGACTTACCGTAGCCACCACATGCTCAAGGCCTCCCTCAGCGCTGCGGCTCACGGTTACCTTTACTATCTTCTCTGCAATGTCATAGGTAATGCCGTTCTGGGTAGGATTCTGTGCATCCACTCCCTCCGGCAGCTTCTCTGTAATCTTATAGCCGTAGGTCTTTCCTATCATATCCTGGGTAAAGGTCATGCTGCCAAAACTTACATTTCCATTGGCTATATTTCCCGCCTCCAAATTTTCCGGCATAGGCTGACGATTATCTTCTGTAAAGTTATCGCTGCCGTCAGTATTGGAACCCAAAGCCTCTACTTTAAAAGTAAACTGGTTGTCTTCAAGGCTTCTGTCGCTGTTGGTAACCTGGAAATCCTTCACGCCGTTTAAAGAAATTGAGGCATCTGTCGCACTGTAGATATTCTGGAAGGCTATCTGGTCTGCCTCTTCCATGTTTCCGTTTACATATTTCTGTATCAGTGGATTACTGGTATAGGTAAGGCCGCCTATGGCATCCTGTATTTCATCGGCTTCTGCCAATGCAAGCGTCCCATCTCCCTTATCCTTGATAACCAGACTGATGCGGTATATCACAGAATCATAGTCAACACCCGGAAGGCTGCCTGGCGCTTCCTGGATAATGTAGCGGTATTCGCCCGGCTTGGTAAAGGTAATCTCGCCATCAAAATTAAAATCCGCAGAATTGCCGGAAGCCGGAGTTATGGTTACCCCGTTCACTACCTCTCCATCCTTCATAGGCAAAGGTGCGTCTGGTGTGGCCTGGGCTGCTGAGATAGTAAATTCAAAGGAATCTCCTGTCTGGAAATCACGCCCGGTAATACTCTTGTTGCCTTCAAAAGGCAGCTGAAGCTCTGTGGATGTAACAGGTTCCACAGTATACTGGTTTGTAAAGCTTATCCTGGTGTCCTCTGAGCCTAATGTACCGGCCACTGTGTCAGTGTCAGGGTCAAAGGTTCCCGCTCCCTGCTGGTCAATGGTTGCACTTGTCAGGGAAAAGCCATCTGGCAGAGTATTCTCAGTAACGGAATACTCCGTACTGTCCATACCCGGAATTTCTAAGGCCTGTCCAGCCTTCAAGGTAAAGTCAGCCTGTCCCTCATCATCAAAGGCTAAGCTGTATTCTGTCTCCGTTGCTGCCCCTCCTCCCGAAGCCGGGGTATAAAGAACAGCCGTAATATTCTGTCCTGCCTTTGCCTCTGCTGTCACAGTAAAGGAAAACTCTGCGTCAGGAGCTGTCAGCCCTTCGCCTGCCGTTACCTGCTTCTCAATAGTCAGAGAAGCGGGAGCATCCATCTGGAGCAAACCATTATTTCCAAGATAGATGACAAACTGTCCATTGGCTGGGTCTGTCCCCTCAAAAGTAGGATAATACCTGCTTTCTGCTGTATTTGTACTGTTAGAGTCCTTGTTTGCCGTAAACTGCTGCAGGTTGCCTAATCTCGGAGCCCCTTTCCGTATATAACAGCCATCACCGTCAGACTCTACATATCCTGCCATGGTAGAAGCCTGACGCAGTACATATGTAGTTACCTGATTGTTTCCTTCATAATAGGTGATAGGTAAATAATAACTACTGCTGGGGTCAAACTCCTGAACCTGACTTTGTCCATTTTCATCCATATAAATAGGAGTATTCTCCTGTATGAAATAAAAGGGATTTGTGCTTGCAGGAGTAAAGTTTACAGTGGCATCACCCACTGTGGTGTCTCCCTGTTTTTCTCCGGAATAAAGATTGCTGTAGAAGTTCACTACCTTCTTTCCGGTATTGTCTGTAACAGTGTTTGCTGCAATGTATGTATCGCTTACACCTTCCAGGGTGTCTTTGTCAATATCGTCCTGCAAGCTGACACTATAAATCAGCCGCAGCGGATAGGCTCCGTTTGATACATTGCTCTCTACACCGCCTTCACTGTTCAGCGTGATAGTATTTACCCGAAGAGGAATAGCAGAAGCAGGGATTTCTACTGTCAGGGTTTGTTTCCCGTCGTCTCCTGCGGATACCTGAATATGAATCTCGCTGACATTATGAATATCATAAGCCGGGCTGTCGATTTCACCCCGGAAGGTATAGGTGGTTGTATTTCCGCTCACACTCTTCTCAGGATTTGTGAATTCCTGCCCCGCCCATATAAGAGTCTTTACATCATCCACCTGCATGTACTCCCCTATAGGGTCTGTATAGGTGATGTAACCGGATTCCACCGGATTATTCCCCGCAATATGGGTAGGCGCCTGCGGCGCACTTAAACTTATACTGCTGACAATGTCTTCAAACACATCCGTAACATCCGTAGCCGTAGTGGCATCATAGTATGCATCATTGTACTGAAGGCCTACGTCTATGATGTCATACTGGCTGGGATGAGTTAAGGTGTATGTATTATTCCTGCTAACATCAATCTCAGGAGTACCATAATCACCGTTACGGTCCTGCCTCGTATATCCGTAATGAGTTGTCTGCCATATCCCTGTAGTCCAGGTCTCTTCCCATTTCTGCCGGATGTTATTGGCCATAGTATTGTTGTCATTCCAATGGTCCTTAGGGTTTAACGTAATATCAGCCAGATTTTTATCACTGCCACTCAACTGAGAGGTACCGATACCAATGGTATAAACCGTTGTCTTATATCTCTCATCTGATACATTGTAATGCCGGTCAATAGCCTGCTTCATGTAAGAAGCCGTCATCATGGCTTTCATACCGTTTCCGTAATAAGAGTCGCTTCCTGGCCCCTGGTCATGGTTGTTAGCCGGACTCCACCAGGAACTACTGCCGGAAGAATAAGTAGCCGCACCGTCAGAGAGAAGAATTACAGAAGGTACTCTCTGAACCTCTTCCTCGTCTATTTCAATAGTAGTGGGAGTAGCCGCTGCCAGCATATTCATTCCCTGGTATACGCCGGTCTGTACATTGGTACCTCCCTCAACATCGAATGTTTCCTCTATTTCCCTTCCGCTGCTGGTTTTAGCGTGAACAGTTAATTCTGCATAGTTTCTGTTGGGAGTTTCTCTATTCAGACTAAAAAAGTCCTGCTCCTGCCCCCACCAGTCTTCCGTCTTGGTGTAATGGTCCAAAGAGAGAATAGTCTGTGCATCGCTGCTGTATCCCACAACTCCAATCCTGGTATTGGGATTCATGGCCATCAGTTCTTCCACAGAAGCATTGAGAGCATCTACTAAATTAGCGATACGGCTTCTGCCGTCACTCATCCCGCTATTCTGATTACTCATTGACCCTGAAAGGTCTATAACGAAAACCACGTCCACCGGCACCTGGCTTTCACCGCTTACCTGAGTGGATGTAGCAAGAGCAGAATATGTTACCAGGAAGTCCTCATCTTCTCCCTTTTCCACTGTGATTCCATTCCCGCCAAGGTCTCCTGTAAAGGTTACGTCACCTGTGTTTACGGACTTATCCGTCCACACTCGCCCGTTATACCGGGTGGAACTGCTGTTTCCCAGTGAGCTTGTGTATTCTGTCCTGGTATCCGGGTCTGCACTCTGCCCGGCCGCATACACTTCTTCCGGTCCTTGCAGGACCATCATGCTTAAAATCATGGACAGCACAAGCAGCACAGATAACAGTGCCCCTCCTAAAGCCCGTTTTCGTCTTCTGTTATGGGGGCTTCCCCTTTTTTTCTTTTCGTTTTGTTTCATCCTTTCTTACCCCTTCATCAAAAAAATTTTGTATAAAGGTAGAAGGAAAATTCTGACTATTTCACAGAATACTTACTTCTGCGAAAAAGGGGATAAAAGATTTAACTGCTCCCGCTTATATTCCAAAGTTGTATGGCAGTAATAGTTCAGGGTCGTTTTCACGTCTGCATGCCCCAGCAGCTCGCTGAGGGTCTTTGCATCCATCCCGGACATCAGACAGCGGGTGGCAAAGGTATGACGCAAGGTGTGAAACTTTCTGTAGGGAACCCCTGCCTCCCGCAGATACTTTTTATAACGGTACTGCATGGTTCTGGGGTCCATAGGCTTTTGGGGAATATCCGATAAAATATAGCCTCCCTCTCCTCTTTTGGGCACATAGGGATAAAGGACTTCTTTAATGAAATCGGGAATGGGGATAGCACGAAGCGAGCAGTCAGTCTTAGGCGGGGTGATGAAAAGAGCTGTAGACTCGGACTGGTTCTGGTCTTTCAACCGCTGTACGGTGCGGTTTACATACAGAACATCCTCCTCCAGGTCAATATCCGACCATTTCAGGCTGCACAGCTCCCCAATCCGCAGTCCCGTATACAGGCAGAGCAGCACACAGACCGTACTGATATTAGGATGAGTTCGGAGATAATCCTCCAGCTTTTCCTGCTCCGAAGAGGAGAATACCTGAACGTTATTCCGGCTTTTCTTCAACCGGATATTCAACCGCAGGTTATGGGAAAGCATATGCTCCTTCTGCGCCAGGACCAGACACTGGTTTACCAGCATGGAAATACAGCGCACAGTTTCGCTGGACAGATTATGGGAGCCCTCTCCGTTACATTTGGATACAAGAAAACGTTTATAAGATTCCAGCAGTTCTTCAGAAATTTGGGACACAGGTATGTTCCGAAAGAATGGCCGGATATACTTATAAAATAATTGATGATATTTGACGCTGGATGACATGGCAAGATTTGGTTCGTTTAAAAGGAACCACTGTTCCATCAACTGATTGTAATACGTTTTCTGACACATAATAATTCTCCTTTTCGTTTCTTTCCATTATATATATGGCTATACTGCAAAACGCCAAAAATAG
>NHCFR01400__coassemble_868_pt1 | contig 18349 bp, 13 predicted proteins | sample NHCFR01400__metabat2_high_PE_048 | metagenome-assembled genome bin NHCFR01400
TGGATTTTTGTGTTCGGCGGAGTATTTTCTCTAATAACAGTATTTATTAGCTGCAGAACACCTGCTAAAATCGCAGGAAGGGTATCTCCTGTGGAGGCTCTTCGCTATACTGAGGGAAAAAGCAGGCGGAAGAGGAAGAAAAAAGGAAAGAGAGGGGCCAGGCTTTCCAGGATGGCTTTAGCTAATTTGGGAAGAAATAAGAAAAAGACAGCGGTTGTGATTTCTTCTATTTCCTTGAGTATGATTTTGCTGGCGCTGGTGGCTACCTTAGTAGGCAGCTTCCGCATGGACCAGTACCTGGAAATCAGGCTGGTGGGAGATTATATGATAGGAAATGTGAATTTTACCAGAAGCTCCCCCATAAGCTTGGAATATTCCATAGATGAGGCTTATATGCAGGGAGCCCTGGAACAGCCGGGCATCACCGGGGCCTGTGAGCTCTGGGTGGATTACAGCAGCCATAACCTGACTGCAGAAGGGATGGAGCGATATGAACAGATGTATCAACAGGGGAAGCTTACCACAGAATATGAAGAAGACAGAATCCGGCAGGTTTTAAAGGGAGAAGCTCCTTTAGTAGAAACCAGATACGGGTATTCACAAGAGCTTTTGCAAAATCTGAAGGCAGTGAAGGGAACCATTGATGAGGAGAAATTTCAACAGGGCGGTTATGTGCTGATACAGCAGTGGGAGGAAACAGAAAACTGCCAGGAAGAGGACACCCTGTACGAACCCGGGGAAAAAATTACTCTTAATTTTCTTACAGAGGACTCCCAGGCAGTACTGGAATACAACCAGGAGGGAGAAATCATTGGACAGCATTATACCAATCTGGAGCAGCGGGAATATGAGGTAATGGCGGTAATTCAGGAAATTCCCTTTAGTATGAACAAACATAGTTTTAGCTCCAATGCCCTGACAACAGTAGTTCCCCTTTCGGATATAGAGGATAAAATGGGCAGCCAGATGTTTGCCATGTCCTTCCAGGTGGAAGAGGAATATCGGCCAGGTTTTGAAGCCTTTCTAAAGAGCTATACCCAGGAGGTTAATTCCTCTATGGGGTATTTGTCAAAGGATAGCCTTATCAAAGAATTTTCCGGGTTAATCAATGCAGTGGCTACAGTGGGATATGCCCTTTGCCTGGTGATTGCAGTGATTGGAATACTGAATTTTGCCAATTCTATGTTGACAGGAATTCTCTCCAGGAGACAGGAGCTGGCAGTGATGCAGAGTATAGGCATGACTAAAGTACAGATAAAGAAAATGCTGCTTTTTGAAAGCGGGTACTATATTTTGATTTCTGCAGTTATCAGCATTCTGTTGGGAAGCTGGGCCGGCTATTCCATAGTTGGCGCCCTGAATCATATCATATTGTGCTTCCAATACAGATATACGGCACAGCCATTCTTGATTATGATACCTGTGTGTGCTGGTCTGGCTGTTCTTATATCCCTGGCCGCTTACAGCCAGACCCAGAAAAAAAGCGTGGTGGAGAGGCTGAGGGATAGTGAATAAATTGCCAAGCCCGGTGTCAGGAGGAAGGTCTGTCTGCAGAAGAGGCATTGCTTAGGATACAGAAATCTTTTATAGAGAAATGATGAAACCCATGGTATAATACCCCTCGTAAAAAGAAAAAGCGAGGGGTATTTACATGAAAAATTATTATAGGAAAAATAGGAAGATAATTTTGGCCGGGTTTTGTTTTACCCTGCTGTGTTTTGGTTTTATGCTGACTACCCATACCGTGGGGATAGATGAAGATACCTGGATTTTGGAAAGCCAGCCTTCTCTTTTGTGGCTGCTCCAAGGCAGATTCGGAGTCTATCTGATGAATCTGTTTCTTACAGATAACGGGAGATATATTCCTTTTCTCTGGGATTTTCTGGCTGTGGCAGCCTGGTATGCTTCGGCCGTTGTTTTCAGCTTTGGATTGTTTGGGAAAAGAGAAGGCGGAACGAGAAAGCTGCCCTTATTTTTCTTTTTGGCGTATTATTCTTCTCTTCCTTTCGTGGCGGGGGAAATGCTGAACTTTTCTAATTTTAATTTTCAGGTTTCTCTTGGAATGTTGTGCTGTGCATTTGCCTTTGTGCTGGCTTTGCCGGCAGAGAATGAGAAAAGGCAAAAGCTGCTGCCGGCTCTTCTTCTTTTGGTCTTGTCTTTCAGCGTTTATCAGGCTAATATCTGTTTATTTGTCACAGCCGTTGTGGCCTGGTGTCTGCTGGGCTATCTTGAGCATGAGCAGAATGTATGGCAACAGGCAGGACGTTGTGCCGTCCTTTGCGGTGGGGGAATCCTGCTTTACTACAGCATCAATATGCTGCTTACCAGAGTAGTAGGAAGCGCTGGTTATCTGTCTGATAATTATATAGGCTGGCTGGAGGAATCCAGTATTTTGAAAGCATTATTTCTGGCTTTAGCTAATATTGTCCGGGTTTCCTTCGGAATCACCATCCAAGAAGAAACCATCTATGGAGGAGAGGTTATCTGTGCCGTTTCTGCAGGATTTCTGGTATGGGGCTTTTTATGGCTGCTCAGAAAGCAGCCAAAGGGAAGAAGGGCAGGCTTTGCCTTTTTCTGCGGTGCCCTGATGTGCGCTCCTTTTGTGCTGTACGTTATATTGGGGACTTATAAAACCCATGGCAGAGTGTTGCTGGCCCTGCCGCTTGCGGGGGCTGTGGAGCTGTGGCTTATCCTTACCTTTGTCAATAGCTTTCTCTGGAAAAGGCTATGTGTGGCTGCAGGGGCTTACCTTCTGTTTTTGAATGCCAGAAATATGAATTGGCTGTTTTATGAGGCAAAGCTGGTATATGATTATGACAAAGAAACAGCCAATCAGGTAATGTATGATGTTTTAAGGGCAGGAATGGATTACCATGAAAAACCGATAGTGTTTATCGGCTGCCGTACCCTGGATAAGCTGCCCATAGAAAAGGCCGGAACCATAGGCGGTTCTCTTTTTGCATGGGATGACGGGAATAATTACCGGATGTGGGATTTTATGGAGACCCAGGGATATGTGCTGCTTCCGGCTTCTGCTGAGCAGATGGAGGAAGCCCTGCAGGCAGCGGAAGATATGCCTGTCTGGCCGGCAGAAGGCAGCGTAAAGGAAACGGAAAATACTATTGTGGTATATTTTTCCCAGCCTACCCAGAAGTGGTACTCCGTAAATAATGTACCACCGGAGAATTTGCCATAAAACCAAGTCTGCTGACGCAGGCATAGCCTTATGAAAACCAGATGGTTTGCGCATAATGCTTTAAGAATAATAAGGAGCAGTAGGATATGGAATATTATTTCGCCCCTATGGAGGGCATAACAGGTTATATATTCAGGAGGACGCATCATAGATTTTTTCCGGGGATAGATAAATATTTTTCTCCTTTCATTTCCCCGGGAAGTAAAAAGGTAATGACTCCCAGGGAGAGGAGGGATATTCTTCCGGAAAATAATGAAGGCTGCAGACTGGTACCCCAGATTCTCACCAACAAAGCCCAGGAGTTCTGTCAGGCAGCCAGAGAGCTTTGGGAGTATGGGTACAGAGAAGTCAATTTAAATCTGGGCTGTCCATCAGGAACTGTAGTGTCCAAGGGAAAAGGAGCCGGATTTCTGGAGGAACCGGAGAAATTAGACCGCTTTCTGGCAGAAATTTTTGAAAATGTTCAGGGAGAGATTTCCATTAAGACCAGAATCGGTACAGAGAATCCGGAGGAGTTTGACACACTTCTGGAAATTTACAAAAAATATCCGGTGAAAGAGCTGATTATCCATCCCAGACTTTTAAAGGATTATTACAAAAACCAGCCGGATTGGAAGGCCTTCCAAAAAGCAGGACAGAAGCTGGATTGTCCCCTTTGCTATAACGGAGATTTGTTTACCCTAAAGCGGTGCCGGGAATTTACGGAACAATTTCCAGAGACACAAAGTCTGATGCTGGGCCGGGGACTTCTGCGGAATCCATGTTTAATCCGGGAGCTGAAGGGAGAAGAGAATTTGACAAAGGAAAAGCTGAAAGCTTTCCATGATGCCCTGTGCAGCGAATATGAGCAGGTTATGAGCGGAGACAGAAGCACTCTTTTTAAAATGAAAGAATTGTGGTTTTACATGGGCGATTTGTTTCCGGACAGCAAAAAGTATCTGAAAAAAATCAAAAAGACTCAGAAGGTGACGGAATACAGGCAGGCTGTGGAGGAACTGTTTCGGGAGAGAGATTGCGACACAACTTTTTTTATGTTATTCTAAATATGAGCAAATTATGAATGTTTTTGAGGATTGCGGGAGCACACCGTGCGGAGCAATCCGGTATCAAAGGGGGTCAAAATACCTTTTGTCCCCAACATCAATATGAGAAATTGGGAGCTGTGGCGGGAAACATAAAATAGAAAGCCACAGCCCCTATGAAGCCCAAGGAGGGGAACAAAAATGAAACAATTGAAAGATTTATTAGAGAATCTGGAATATACATGCCTTCAGGGGAGTTTAGATAAAGAAATCCGGGAAGTTGTTTTTGATTCCAGGAAGGCAGGAGAGGGTTCTCTTTTTATTTGTATTAAAGGGGCCGTGTCCGACGGCCATACCTATGCCAGGGAAGTAGCGGAAAAAGGTGCTGCGGTGCTGGTCGTACAGGATACGGTACAGGTGCCGGGAGAGGTGACAGTGATTCAGGTGGAGAACAGCCGGTATGCCATGGCCTGTATTTCAGCGGCCTGGTTTGACCATCCGGCGGAAAAGCTGAAAACAATAGGTATTACGGGAACTAAGGGAAAAACTACCACCACATACCTGGTAAAATCTATTCTGGAAAACGCAGGACATAAGACAGGGCTTATCGGTACCATTGAGACCATTATCGGAGATGAGCATATACCTGCGGCCAATACTACCCCGGAATCTTATCTGGTACAGAAGTATTTTGCCCAGATGGCAGAGGCCGGGTGTGACAGCGTGGTAATGGAGGTTTCCTCTCAGGGACTGATGCTCCACCGTACCGCTGGCTTTACTTTTGACATCGGTATTTTTACTAATATTGAACCGGACCACATAGGACCTAATGAGCATAAAGATTTTCAGGATTATCTCCACTGTAAAAGCCTGCTGTTTCAACAGTGTAAGATAGGTATTTTTAACGGAGATGACCAGCATTTAGACAAACTTCTGGAAGGGCATACCTGTCAGGTGGAAACCTTTGGATTTTCTCCGGAAGCAGATTTGCGGGCTGAAAATACTCATCTGGTAACAGGAAAGGGTACTCTGGGAATTGCCTATCAGGTAAAAGGCCTTATGGATTTTCCTGTGGAAATTGACTTGCCGGGAAAATTCAGCGTCTATAATTCTCTCACGGCTATAGCGGTGTGCCGCCATTTTGGAGTAACAGAAGAAAATATTCAGAGGGCCTTGAAAAATGCCAAGGTAAAGGGCAGAATCGAAATGGTGAAGGTTTCAGAAGAGTTTACTCTGATGATTGATTATGCCCATAATGCCATGAGCCTGGAAAGCCTGCTGATGACGTTGAAGGAATATAAGCCGAACCGGCTGGTCTGCCTTTTCGGCTGCGGCGGAAACCGTTCCAAACTGCGCAGATATGAGATGGGAGAGGTGTCGGGAAAACTGGCGGATTTGACCATTATCACGTCAGATAATCCCAGAGATGAAGAACCACAGGCCATTATTGACGATATTAAAACCGGTATAGGCAGAACAGAGGGAAAATATGTAGAAATCATTGACCGCAAAGAGGCTATCGCCTATGCTATTCATCATGGACAGCCAGGGGACATCATTGTTTTGGCAGGGAAAGGCCATGAGGATTACCAGGAAATTAAGGGAAAGAAGTATCCCATGGATGAGAGGGTGCTGATTGGGGAAATCCTGGAGGAAGACAAAAAAAGAGGATAAATGAAGGTTTATTACGCAGATATTATTGTGGACATTTCCCAGGAAAAATTAGATAAAAGCTTTCAATACAGGATTCCCCCCCAGCTAGAGAAAAAGGCAGTGTTGGGAAGTCTGGTGCGGATTCCTTTTGGAAAGGGAAAGCGGGAAATTACAGGGTATATCATAGGAATTTCTCAGGAACCAAAGCTGGACCCCGCCAGAATCAAGGACATTAAGGCTGTGGAGGAGCGGGGAATTCCCATTGAATCCCGGCTTATAGCCTTGGCAGGATGGATAGCCAGAAACTATGGTTCAACCATGAACCAGGCTCTGAAAACCGTACTGCCTGTAAAAGAAAAGTCAGCGGCCCAGGAGAAGCGGCTGCTCTGTCTGAAGGCAGGGGAAGAGGAGTGTAAGGAGCTTTTGGCCCGGTACGAGAAGAAACATTATAAAGCCAAGGCCAGGCTTTTGGAAGCCCTTATGGAGGAGGGAAGCCTGGAATACAGCCGGGCTCTGAAGGAACTGAAGATTTCCTCTTCCGTGATACAGGGATTTGAAAAGGAAGGTCTTGTGGCGCTGGAAAGGGAACGCCTCTTTCGGACGCCTCTTCCGGAAGTATTGCCAAAAGCCTGTAAAGTCAGCCTGAACCAGGACCAGAGCCGGGCTGTAGAGGAAATTCTGGAAGAGTGGGACAGAGAGGCTCCCAGACCCTGCCTTATCAAGGGAGTGACAGGCAGCGGAAAGACAGAAGTATACATGGAATTGATGGACAGAGTGCTGGCCCGGGGAAAACAGGTAATCCTGCTGATTCCGGAGATAGCCCTTACTTATCAGAATGTGTCCAGGTTCTATGCCAGATTCGGAGACTGCGTGTCCCTGATTCATTCCAGGATGTCCCAGGGAGAGCGGTTTGACCAGTTTGAGAGAGCCAAGTCAGGCCGGGCATCTATTGTTATCGGCCCTCGGTCTGCACTGTTTACGCCATTTCCCAACCTGGGATTGATTCTCATAGACGAGGAACACGAAGGCTCCTATAAAAGTGAGAAAACCCCTTGCTATCATGCCAGAGAGACTGCCATCCAAAGAGGGAAGACGGAGGGTGCCTATGTTGTTATGGGCTCTGCATCTCCCAGTGTAGAAAGTTATTACAAAACCCAGACAGGGGAGTACCGGCTGGTTCTGCTGGAAGGAAGATATGGGGGAAGAACCCTGCCTCAGGTTTCTGTGGTGGATTTGAGGGAAGAGCTAAAGACAGGAAACCGTTCTATTTTCAGCAGTCTGCTGACAGAGAAAATCAGAGAAAGGCTTGGACGGAAAGAGCAGATTATCTTGTTTCTCAACAGGAGAGGATACACTGGTTTTGTCACCTGCCGTTCCTGCGGCCATGTGATGAAGTGTCCTCATTGTGACGTATCTCTTACTTCACACAGAAACGGGAAGCTTATCTGTCACTACTGCGGCTATGAAAGACCGGATGTGAAGGCTTGTCCTTCCTGCGGCTCGCCCTATATCGGAGGCTTTAAGGCCGGGACACAGCAAATCGAAAGTCTGGTGCAAAAAAGCTTTCCGGGAGCCAGAGTGCTGCGAATGGATGCAGATACCACCAGAAAAAAGAACGACCATGAAAGAATTCTGGCGGCCTTTTCCCGGCATGAGGCTGACATTCTTATTGGTACCCAGATGATTGTAAAAGGGCATGATTTTCCCCATGTGACCCTGGTAGGGGTATTGGCAGCGGATTTGTCTCTGTGCAGCGGCGACTACCGGGCAGCAGAGAAAACCTTTCAGCTTCTTATCCAGGCGGTAGGACGTTCCGGAAGAGGACAGCAGCCGGGGGAGGCAGTGATTCAGACCTACCATCCTGAACATTACAGCATAAAAGCTGCAGCAGCTCAGGATTACCAGGCTTTCTATGAGGAGGAAATAGTTTACAGAAGCCTGTTGAATTATCCGCCAAAAGCGGCTATGGCTGCCATACGGGGCAGTGCCGGGGAAGAAGAGTATCTGAGAGAGGCTATGGAATACTGCCGGAAATTTATAGAGAAAATCTATCCCAATGAGGATTTGGTACTGATTGGGCCGGCTCCGGAAGCAGTGTCAAAAGTGCAGGACATGTATCGCATGGTGCTTTATATGCGTCACCAAGACAGAGAAATATTAGTCCGGCTGAAAAATGCGCTGGAAAGATATATAGAGATAAACAGCGGATTTCGGAAGATATATATACAATTTGATTTTAATGCATAGAAAAATTAAACCATAGGAGAAAGGGAGACCAAGAAAATGGCGCTTAGAAATATCAGATTAGAGGGAGATTCTATTTTAACTAAGGAGTGCAGGAAGGTAGAAAAAATGACCCCTAAGATTCAGGAGTTGATTGGGGATATGCTTGATACCATGTACGATGCCTACGGGGTAGGGCTGGCTGCCCCACAGGTGGGAATCTTAAAACAGATTGTGGTTATCGACACTACAGGGGAGGACCCCCATGTACTGATTAACCCGGAAATCGTGGAAACCTCAGGGTCCCAGACCGGAGATGAGGGCTGCCTCAGCGTTCCGGGAATGAGCGGTACTGTTACAAGACCAAACTATGTGAAGGTAAAAGCTCTCAACGAAAACATGGAAGAAATTGTTCTGGAGGGTACAGAGCTTCTGGCCAGAGCCATCTGCCATGAGACAGACCATCTTCACGGAAAACTATATACAGAGCTGGTGGAGGGAGAGCTTCGCCGCAACAATTATGAGGAGGACGATGCATGAGAGTAGTCTTTATGGGAACCCCGGATTTTGCCGTGGGAACTTTACAGGAACTGATAGCGTCAGGCCATCAGGTTGCGGCTGTGGTAACCCAGCCTGACAAGCCCAAGGGAAGAGGAAAAACCCTGCTTCCAACTCCTGTGAAGGAGGAGGCTTTGAAGCACGAAATTCCGGTATACCAGCCCAGACGGGTGAGAGAACCTGAGTTTGTGGAAGCTTTGAGAGATTTGAAGCCGGATGTGATTGTGGTGGCTGCTTTTGGACAGATTATCACAAAAGAGATTCTGGAACTTCCCAGATACGGCTGTATCAATGTTCACGCATCTCTTCTTCCTGCCTACAGAGGCGCCGCACCTATTCAGTGGGCGGTTATCAACGGAGAGAAGGAATCCGGTGTAACTATTATGCAGATGGATGAGGGGCTGGATACAGGAGACATGCTGGATAAGGTAGTGGTGCCTTTGGACAGAGAAGAAACCGGGGGCAGCCTTTTTGATAAATTAAGCCAGGCAGGTGCCAGGCTGTGCGTAAAGGTTTTGAAGGATTTGGAAGAGGGCAGGGTTTGCCCGGTGAAGCAGCCTGAGGAAAGCACTACGGCATATGCTTCTATGATTGATAAAAAAATGGGAGAGGTGGATTGGAATACCTCTGCACAAAAGATAGAGCAGCTTATCCGGGGACTGAATCCCTGGCCCAGCGCCTATACCAGGCTTCACGGAAAAACCTTAAAGCTGTGGAAAGCATGGGCCCAGGAAGGGGACAGCCCAAACGGACAGCCGGGCCAGATTCTTCAGGTGGACAAGGATGAATTTTCTGTCCTTACAGGAGATGGAATCCTTCATATCCAGGAGGTGCAGCTTGAAGGGAAGAAACGAATGGACACCGCAGCCTTTCTCAGAGGATATACCCTGAAAGAAGGGGAATGTCTGGGCTAAGGTTATACAAAGGGAGTATGCCAACAAGAGACAGGGGTAGGATAAGATATGATGAATAAGGTAAATACAAGAGAATTGATTTTGGAGATTCTGCTGGAAATCAACAGAGAAGGACGCTACAGCCACCTGGTTATCCGCAGTACCCTGGAAAAATACCAGTACCTGGAGAAACAGGAGAGAGCCTTTATCACCAGAGTCTGCGAAGGGACCCTGGAATACCGGCTGCGGCTGGATTATATCATAGACCAGTTTGCCACAGTGCCGGCAGAGAAGATGAAGCCTGTAATCAGAGAGCTTCTCAGAAGCAGCGTGTATCAGCTGCTGTATATGGATAATGTGCCGGACAGCGCTGTGTGCAACGAGGCTGTAAAGCTGGCCAGGAAGAAGGGATTTTACAATCTTACTGGTTTTGTAAACGGAGTTTTAAGAAAGATTGCCAGGGAATACGGCAGCATACGTTTTCCTGGAAAAGATAAGCCTGTGGAATACCTTTCTGTTATATACTCCATGCCAAAATGGCTGACAGAACGTTTTTTGGAGGAATATGGCTTTGAGACAACAGAGAAAATTTTAGAGGCCTTCCTGGAGGAAAGCCCCACCACAGTTCGTATTCGGGAATACCAGGTAGAGGAAGCTGCGGTATTGGAAAGTCTGAAAGAAGAGGGGGTAGAGACAGAGCCTGCGCCTTATGTAAAGAGGGCTTATTATCTGAATGGCTATGACTACCTCCCAGCACTGAGGGCTTTCCGGATGGGAAATCTGCAGGTTCAGGATGTAAGCTCCATGCTGGTGGGAGAGGCAGCGGACCCCAAAGAGGGAGACTATGTGATAGATTTGTGCGCTGCGCCGGGAGGCAAGGCGCTGTGTGTGGCTGACAAGCTTCACGGAACAGGAAGGGTAGAGGCCAGAGACATTTCCCGGGAAAAGACAGAGCTGATTCGGGAAAACGCCATCCGCCAAAATTTTCTGAATGTAGTGGTTACAGAGAAAGATGCTACAGAGCTGGACGGGGAATCTCTGGAAAAGGCAGACATTGTGCTGGCAGATTTGCCCTGTTCCGGCCTGGGAGTCATAGGACGGAAAAAAGACATCAAATATAAGATGAGCCCCGGTAAAATTCAGGATTTGGTAAGCCTCCAGAGAAAAATACTGGAGCAGGCTTCCACTTATGTGAAACCGGGAGGTACTTTGATATACAGTACCTGCACCATAGGAAGGGAGGAAAACCTGGACAATGTGCGTTGGTTTACCCAGAATTATCCTTATGAGCTGGACAGCCTGGAGCCATATTTGTGCCAGGAACTTCTGGGTGATACTGCCAGGGAAGGTTATCTTCAGCTTTTGCCCGGGATTCACCAATGTGACGGGTTCTTTATCGCAAGATTGAAGAGGAAGAAAGAATGGAACAGTTAGATATAAAATCCCAAAGCCTGGAAGAATTAAAGGAAACCATGGCCATCCTTGGAGAAAAGGCCTTCCGGGCCAAACAGCTTTATGAATGGATGCACAAAAAGCTGGCGGCAGATTACGGGGAAATGACCAACCTGTCCGGGGCTTTAAAAGATAAATTAAAAGCCGGATTTCCCCTGGTATCTCTGAAGGCGCTGGAAGTTCAGACTTCTAAGCTGGATGGGACCCAGAAATATCTTTTTGCCCTGGGAGACGGTAATGTGGTAGAAAGTGTGCTGATGAAATATAAGCATGGGAACAGCGTATGTATATCTTCTCAGGTAGGCTGCAAAATGGGCTGCAGGTTTTGTGCCTCCACTATCGGAGGCTGGACCAGGAATCTGACACCCTCGGAAATGCTGGACCAGGTATATAAAATTCAGAAGCTGTCCGGGGAGCGGGTGTCCAATGTAGTAGTCATGGGAACCGGAGAACCTTTGGACAACTATGAAAATCTCCTCCGCTTTGTCTATATGCTCACCGACGAGAATGGCCTTCATATCAGCCAGAGAAACATTACGGTATCTACCTGCGGCCTGGTGCCAAGAATTTATGAGTTGGCAGAGGAGGGGCTTCAGATAACACTGGCCATTTCTCTTCACGCCTCCACTCAAGAAAAAAGAGAAAAACTCATGCCCATTGCAAAGAAATATTCTATAAAAGAAGTGCTGGAGGCATGCAGGAAATATTTTGAAAAAACAGGCAGAAGAATTACTTTTGAGTACAGTCTGGTGGGTGGAGAGAATGACAGTCAGGAGGACGCTTACCGCCTGGCCATGCTGCTTCAGGGGCTTTGCTGCCATGTAAATCTGATTCCCGTAAATCCCATAAAAGAGCGGAATTTCGTTCAGTCAGAGAAAAAAGTTATAGAGAAATTTCAAAATAAACTTGAAAAATACCAAATAAATGTTACTATTAGAAGAGAAATGGGCCGGGATATAGACGGGGCCTGTGGACAATTACGAAAAAGTTATATTGATAAGAAAGAGGATTCCTAGGATGAAATCATATTCTGTAACGGATGTGGGACAAAAACGTCAGGTGAATCAGGACTACATATTTTCGTCTGAGGAGCCGGTGGGAAATCTGCCGAATCTATTTGTGGTTGCAGACGGAATGGGCGGGCATAAGGCAGGCGATTTCGCCTCCAGCTTTGCAGTCCAGACTTTGCTGGCGGCAATCCGGGAGGATGAAAATCAAAATCCGATAAAGATAATCCGTCATGCCGTGGAGGAGGCTAACCGAAAGGTTTTAGAGGAAGCTAAGCTCCATGAGGAAATGGCTGGTATGGGAACCACTATGGTTCTTGTTACCATTATTGACGATTATGCCTATGTGGCAAATGTGGGAGACAGCAGACTGTATTTGATAGAAGATAAGATTGTCCAGATAACAAAAGACCATTCCCTTGTGGAGGAGATGGTCAGAAGGGGTTTGATTACAAAGGAAGATGCCAAGCACCATCCGGACAAAAATATTATTACCCGGGTGATTGGAATCGGTCCTCAGGTGGATGTAGATTTCTTTGACATTCATCTCAAGGAAAGCAGCAGGCTTTTGCTGTGTTCCGACGGACTTTCCAATATGGTATCTGACGAGGAAATTTGGAGAATCGCCAATACAAGCAGAGATTTAAGAGAAATGGGCATGCGCCTGGTTTCTCTTGCCAATGAAAACGGAGGCAAAGATAATATAGCAGTGGTACTGGTACAGCCAGACACAAAAGAGGTGGAAGTATGTTAAATGTGGGAGTTATAATAGGAGAAAGATACGAGGTTGTAAGCCGGATAGGTTCCGGCGGTATGGCCGATGTATATAAAGCCAAAGACCACAAACTAAACCGGTTTGTGGCCATGAAGGTGCTGAAGCCGGAATTCAGCGCAGATACTAATTTTATCCGGAAATTCCAGAGAGAAGCCCAGGCAGCAGCAGGGCTGGCCCACCCCAACGTGGTAAATGTGTTTGACGTAGGGGAGGACAAGGGTGTTAATTATATTGTCATGGAGCTGGTAGAGGGAATTACCCTGAAAGAGTATATTTCCAAAAAAGGCAGACTTACAGTAAAGGAAGCCACCAGTATTGCTATTCAGGTTTCCATGGGTCTGGAAGCTGCACATAACAGAAATATTGTACACAGGGATATTAAGCCCCAGAATATTATCATATCAACAGACGGTAAGGTAAAGGTGACAGACTTCGGTATTGCCAGGGTAGCTTCCTCCAATACCATCAGCACCAATGCTATGGGTTCCGTACATTACAGCTCTCCGGAGCAGGTGCGGGGAGGATACAGCGATTTTAAGAGTGACATTTATTCCCTTGGTATTACCATGTACGAGATGGTTACCGGCCGGGTACCTTTTGACGGAGATACAACGGTAGCCATTGCTATCAAGCATCTTCAGGATGAAATGGTGCCTCCTTCCCAGTATGTGCAGGAGCTTCCCCACAGCCTGGAGGAGATTATCTTAAAATGTACCCAGAAGAGTCCCGACAGGAGATACAGTACCCTGGCGGAGCTGATAAATGATTTGAAACATTCCCTTATTGACCCTAACGGGAATTTTGTAAATCTTTCCCCTCTCAGCAATCATGCCCAGACTATCATGATTAGCCCGGAGGAAATGAAAGAAATCCAGAACAGAGCTTACCAGCAGTCGTCAGGATATGATGACGATGAGGATGATGAAGACGATGATTATGAGGAGCGTTCCTCCAGATACCACCGCAGAGACGAAGACGACGAGGATGATGAGGACGAGGATGACGACGATGAGAGAGGCGGTATCAACACTAAGGTGGAGAAAGTCCTGACTATCGGCGGTTTGATTATCGGTGCTATTATTATCTGCATTTTGATTTATGTTGTGGCTTCTGCCGCAGGAATTTTGGATTTCGGCGGAGGACAGAAGAAGGACAATAATACACAGCAGGAAGAGAGCATAGATGAGGTTTCTGATAAGGTAGAGGTTCCGGATTTATCCGGAAAGACGGAGGAAGAGGCACAGGAACTGGTAAAAGAGCAGAGTCTTGGCATGCAGAAGGCCGGGGAGGAAGCCTCTGAAACCATAGCAGAAGGGCTTATCTGCCGTCAGGACCCGGTTGCGGGAACAGAAGTGGATAAAAATACTCAGGTTACCTATTATATCAGTACCGGAAAGGCCGCTGAAGAAAAAGTGACCATTCCCACAGGACTTATTGGAAAAACTTTAAGCGAGGTTCAGTCTCAGCTTCAGGCTCTTGGACTGAACCCAAAGATTGAGCAGCAGAAAAGCTCCGATGTAGCAGTGGGAAATGTAATTTCCCTGAATCCTGGGGAAGGGACCAGTGTGGCGAAAAACACAGAGGTTACTATAACCGTAAGCGTAGGAGAGGGAGATACCTATGAAACAATACCAAATGTAAAGGGTATGCCGGAAGACCAGGCTGTTTCAGCAGTTAAAGCAGTGAACCTGATTCCTAATGTAGAATACGGAGACAGCGATAGCGCAGGAGTGGATTATGGTGATGTGTATGAAATCAGTCCCCAGGCTGGCAAGAAGGTAGAACAGGGAACTATCATTACTTTGAAAGTCCGCAAGGAGCAGACGGAAACCACTGAGAATAACGGCCAGGAAACAGAGAGCAACACCCAGACCGGAAGCGACCAGAGCGGCCAGAAGGATTTGAAAATAGAGCAGCCCAGCAATTATGACGGACAGCAGCTAGTACGCATAAGGCTGGTTTCCGGAGCAGACAGCGCCAATGCAGGTGCGGATGACGGTACTGTGCTTCTTCAGGACCAGGTAGTAACCTTTACAGAAGATACAAATGGAAAGATGGTTTATAACCTGGGCAAGGTGGAATATAATTCCGGGGATGTGCTTTATTTTGACGTACAGGACAGCAGTGGAGATTACAGCGCTATCTGGAGCTATAACCTGTAGAATCCGCAGGAAAACCAGTTTTCAGTACAGAAAAGCAACAGAAAAACGGAAGCAATATCATGGCTTAGGCCTTGCGGGAGATATAGGAAACTCCTGCAGGGCCTTTACTTTTGGTTGCCTTTGGAAAAAAAACAGTATATAATGGATACAGCGTAAAACCCGGGGCCTCTGGGCCCAAAGGTAATTAAAAAATTGCTGCAGATAATGGAATGGCAAATTTGCAGCATTGTACAGCAGCGCCCAATGCTTGTTCAATAGTTCTGATTGGCTGGCTGCTGACAGGAAAAAACTTACAGGTAGGTATCATGCAGGGAAGAATTATAAAAGGAATAGCCGGATTTTACTATGTGTCCGTGGAGGAAAACGGAATCTATGAGTGCAGGGCCAAGGGGATTTTAAGAAAGGAAAAGCTGAAGCCTCTGGTAGGAGATTATGTGGAGATAGAGGTTTTGGATGAAGAGAATAAGGTGGGAAATCTTATAAAAGTGCTCCCAAGAAAGAATGTACTGATTCGTCCTACAGTAGCAAACATTGACCAGGCTTTGGTGATATTTGCGCTGCGGGAGCCAAATCCCAATTTTATGCTGTTAGACCGTTTTCTGGTGTCCATGGAAAAGCAGGGGATTCCGGCTTTTATCTGTATCAACAAGCTGGATTTAGCCGGGGAAGAAGAGCAGAAGGAAATAGAGAAAATATACAGCTTCTGTGGCTATCCGGTTATTTTTACCAGTGCCATACAGGAGAGGGGACTAGAGTCTCTAAACGAGATATTGAAGGGCAAGACCACGGCTGTGGCAGGTCCTTCCGGGGCGGGAAAGTCTTCTCTTACCAATCTTCTTTCTCCCCATATTCAGATGGAAACCGGAGAAATCAGCAAGAAATTGGGGAGAGGGCGGCACACCACCAGGCACAGTCAGCTTATTGAACTGGAGAAGGATACTTATCTTATGGATACGCCTGGATTTACCTCCTTTTATGTAGAGGATATGGACAAGGAGGAACTGCGCCACTGTTTTCCGGAGTTTGTTCCCTATGAGGGGACCTGCCGGTTTCAGGGCTGTACCCACACCCATGAACCCGGATGTCAGGTGAAAGAGGCCTTGGCGCAGGGGAAGATAAGCCCCCAAAGGTATGAGAGTTATAAAGAAATGTACAGGGAACTGGAAGAGAAAAGGAGATATTAAGGAATGGAATATCAATTAGCACCCTCTATTTTGGCAGCGGATTTCTCCCGGCTGGGAGAGCAGGTGCGCCAGGTAGAACAGGCTGGAGTAAAATGGCTGCACATTGACATTATGGACGGACAGTTTGTCCCTACCATTTCCATGGGAGTTCCTGTGGTAGCGTCCCTCAGGAAGGTTTCCTCCTTGTTTTTTGACGTACACATTATGGCTCAGGAGCCGGCTCATCTGGTAAAGGAGTTTGCCCAGGCAGGAGCAAATATGATTACGGTTCATGCAGAGGCCTGTGTTCATCTGGACAGAACCCTGCGGCTGATTCGGGAACAGGGCTGTCAGGCGGGAATCGCTTTGAATCCGGCCACTCCGGTGGAAACCTTGGAACATGTGTTGGAGCTGGCGGATATGGTTCTGATTATGACAGTTAATCCCGGCTTTGGAGGCCAGAAATATATTTCCTACTGTACGGAGAAAATCCGCAGACTTAGAAGGCTTGCCGCAGAGAAAAACCCCGGACTGCACATAGAGGTAGACGGAGGTATCAACCGGACCACTATCCATGAGGTGCTGGAGGCCGGGGCAAATATTATCGTGGCAGGTTCTGCTGTATTTAACGGAGATATAGAGGCCAATGCCAGAGAACTGAAAGGAATTATGGAGTAGGATGGATACCATATTGGTGTGTGGAGGCCCCATTAATGAAAATTTTGCCAGAAAGGCTTTTGAGAGAATAAAGCCGGATTGCATCATTGGGATTGACAGAGGTTTAGAGTTTTGCAGGAGAAACCAGATATATCCCAATTATATTTTGGGAGACTTTGACAGTATTATTCCTGAAACATTAGAGTATTATGAGAATCAGAACCAGATTCCCGTAAAAAGATATAAGCCGGAGAAAGACGCTTCGGATACCAGAATCGGTTTGGAACTGGCATTGGAGCTGAATAGTGACCGGATTTTTCTTCTGGGAGCTACGGGAGGAAGATTGGACCATTATATGGCTAATCTTCAGTCCTTGCAGGTTCCTCTGGAGAAAGGAGCCCAGGCTTGGATTTTAGATGAACAAAATGTGATTACCGTACTGGATAAAGGTATGGAAATTCCCAGGGAAAAGCTGCCGGGTACTTATATTTCTTTCTTTTCTTTAGGAGATAAGGTGGAAGGTCTGAACCTGGAGGGCTTTAAATATCCTTTGGAGAACTATACCATGTACAACTGGGACGGCATTGGTGTCAGCAACGAAATAGAGGAGAAAACTGCCCGGGTTACATTTCGAAGCGGACGGCTGTTGATGATTATGTCCCGGGACAAATAAATAGAATAGTGCTATACTCTATAGTTGCGGTAGACTGTTTTTTGATATAGAAAATACGGCGTCGGCCTGTAAATAACATAGAAACATAACATGGGAAAGGCGTTTACCCCTTTGTATACGGAAGGGAGAAACGGCGCAGATAAAATTTAGAGAAAGGCAGAAAGCCAGTAAAATCAAGGCTTTCTGGATAGGTAAAGCATAAAATGAAATTAGGAATCGTTGGACTGCCTAATGTAGGCAAAAGTACATTGTTTAATTCTCTGACAAAGGCAGGAGCAGAGTCTGCCAATTATCCTTTCTGTACCATTGACCCTAACGTGGGAATCGTGGCGGTACCGGATGAAAGACTGAAGCTTTTAGGGGATTTTTATCAATCTAAAAAAGTTACTCCGGCGGTAATTGAGTTTGTGGACATTGCAGGATTGGTAAAGGGGGCCTCTAAGGGAGAGGGATTGGGAAACCAGTTTTTAGCCAATATCCGTGAGGTGGATGCCATTGTACATGTGGTAAGATGTTTTGAGGATGAAAATGTAGTCCATGTGGACGGCTCCATTGACCCTATGAGAGATATAGAAACCATCAATCTGGAACTTATCTTTTCTGATTTAGAAATTCTGGAGCGCCGTATCGCTAAGACTGCAAAAACAGCCAGAATGGACAAGGAGGCAGGAAAGGAGCTGGAATTCTTAAATAAAATTAAAAAGCATCTGGAAGATGGACGCCCTGCTTCCACTTTAGAACTGGAGGACGAGGACCAGGAAGCTTTTATGAAGGAATACAACCTGCTGACCTATAAACCGGTTATTTATGCGGCTAATGTGGCAGAGGAGGATTTGGCAGATGACGCTCAGTCCAATCCACATGTGCAGAAGGTGAGAGAGTATGCGGCCCAGACGAACAGCGAGGTTTTCGCTC
>NHCFR01400__coassemble_900_pt1 | contig 17754 bp, 15 predicted proteins | sample NHCFR01400__metabat2_high_PE_048 | metagenome-assembled genome bin NHCFR01400
TCGCTGCGCAAAGCGCTTTTTATGATATAGGAAAGTGAGAACTTTCCTATATCACAAGAATTAAGGACTGCCGCACAAGCGGCAGTCCTTATCACCTGTCTCTTAATTCTTTATTTTGTCTCCAGGTCAAATCCAAAGTAGCGAACTGCGTTGTTGTAAGAAATTCCCTTCACAATTTTTTCCAGGTTCTTCATATCCTTAGGATATTCTCCGTTCTCAACCCATCCGCCGATAAGCTCGCACATAATTCTTCTGAAATACTCATGTCTGGGATAGGAAAGAAAACTTCTGGAATCTGTCAGCATTCCGATAAAGTTACCCAGAAGACCTAAGTTTGCAAGAGAAGTCATCTGTTTCATCATGCCTGTCTTGTTGTCGTTAAACCACCATGCAGAGCCCTGCTGAATCTTGCCCACAGCATCGCTGTTCTGGAAACAGCCGATAACCGTTCCGATAAGCTCATCGTCTGCAGGGTTCAGGCTGTATATAATAGTCTTAGGAAGATTTCCCGCCTCATTTACTGCATTCAGGAAATCAGCCAGCTGGTCTGCAGGAGTATAATTGCTGATACAGTCATATCCTGTGTCAGGACCTAACTTTCTGTACATAGCCTTATTGTTGTCTCTCTTACAGCCGTAATGAAGCTGCATTACCCAGTTCAGCCGCACATACTCTGGTGCGATAAACAGCATAAAAGCAGTTTTAAACTTAGCTGCAGCCTCCTTGCAGATTGGCTGACCTGCCAGACGGGCAGCAAAGATAGCTTCTACTTCCTCATCGGAAGCCGGAGCATACATCACATAGTCCAGTCCGTGGTCAGATATGGAGCAGCCCATGGAATTGAAATATTCCATTCTGTTTTTGATAGCTGTTTTTAAGTCGGCAAAGGTCTTGATTTCTACACCGGAAACCTGTGAAAGCTTCTGGATATAATCCAGGTATTCCGGCTTCTCCAGATTCATGGCCTTGTCCGGTCTCCAGGCCGGAAGAACCTGTACGTCAAAGGTCTCGTCCTCTTTGATGGCCTTATGCCATTTTAAATCATCTACCGGGTCGTCTGTGGTGCAGAGCAGGGTTACGTTAGACTGTTTAATCAGATTTCTCACGCTCATGGAGTCTTCCTGCAGCTTTGCGTTGCACAGGTTCCATACCTCCTCAGCTGTATCCCCGTTCAGAACACCGTTGTACCCGAAAAATCTCTGCAGCTCCAGATGACTCCAATGGAACAGTGGATTTCCAATAGCCTTCTCCAGTGTTTCCGCCCATTTCTGAAATTTTTCTCTGTCAGGAGCATCTCCTGTAATATAATACTCCTCCACACCGTTAGAGCGCATCTGACGCCACTTATAATGGTCGCCTCCCAGCCATACCTGTGTGATGTTCTCGAATTTTCTGTCCTCTGCAATCTCCTGAGGATTGATGTGGCAGTGGTAATCCAAAACAGGCACCTGGGCAGCAAAATTATGATACAATTCCTGCGCTGTCTCTGTGCTTAATAAAAAGTCTTTGTCCATAAATTGTTTCATAGTGTCATTAACCTCCTTTTATTATAATCTACTAAATGTGCCTGCTGGATGTCAACAGGCACATTGAAATTTATTTTACTAACTACTCTGCCATAGGGTCTGGAACACCTAAAATTTGTAGCAAATTTGCTTGCAGAAGGCTTTTGGTGCTTCAGAGCATAGGGCTTAATGGTTACTTATTTTATACATATCCCATAAGTCCTGGCAGCCACAGGCTCAGCTGCGGAATGTAGGTTACCAGCATCAGCACGATAAAGATAGCCAGGAAATACCACAAAAGCTGCCGGAATACGGTTTCAATCTTCACCTTTCCTACCTTAACGCCTACAAACAGGGTAGTTCCCACCGGCGGGGTGATGGTTCCGATACACAGGTTGAAAATCATCATGATACCGAAATGGATGGTATTCATACCAAGAGCCGTACACACCGGAAGGAAAATCGGTGTAAAAATAAGGCAGGCCGGAGTCATATCCATAAAGGTACCAACGATTAACAGGATAATATTGATGATAAACAAAATCACAAACTTATTGTCACTGATAGACAGTAATCCATTTGAAACCAGAGAAGGAATGTTGGTAAAAGCCATAACCCAGGACATAATACTGGACACACCGATAAGGAAAATAATGATACCGGTCATTTCAGCGCTCTCTATAAGAATTTTCGGCAAATCCTTCAATTTAATAGACTTATAGCCAAACAGAGACAGCAGCAGACTGTATACCACGGCTACAACAGAACCCTCTGTGGCAGTGAAAATACCTGCGATGATACCGCCGATAACAATGATAATCAGCAGCAGGCAGGGAATAGCCTGAAGAAGAACATTGATTTTCTCTTTTCCGGTAAACTTACTTGTGCTTCTGTACCCTCTTTTCTTTGCAATAAAATAGATAACAGCCATACAAGCCAGACCCCAGAGAATTCCCGGAATATAGCCGGCCATGAAAAGAGCCGCTACGGAAGTTCCTCCGCTGACTAAAGAGAAGGTAATCATAACATTGCTGGGCGGAATCAAAAGTCCTGTAGGTGCTGTTGCAATATTGGCTGCTGCAGAGAAATTCGGGTCATAGCCCTCGTCCTTCTCAATAGGTCCGATAATGGAACCCATAGCAGAAGCAGCGGCTGTACCGGAACCTGAGATAGCGCCGAACAGCATGTTTGCCACAACATTTGTGTGAGCCAAAGCTCCGGGAGCCCGTCCTGTCACTAATTTTGCAAGGTTAATCAGGCGGACTGCAATACCGCCCTTGTTCATAATATTACCGGCCAAAATAAAGAAGGGAATGGCCAGCAAACTGAATACGGAGATACCAGAAAAAATTCTCTGGGCTCCTGTCAAAACTGCTACACTGGTATCCATAACAGGCAGAATGGCACAGATAGAAGAAATTCCAAGGGCCACTGCAATAGGTACGCCGGCAATCAGCATGATAACCAGAAGTACCAGAATAATTAAACCTGAAAGTAATGCTGTACTCATATCTTTTCTCCTTTCCTATGCTTCTTCCTCTGTAACTCTCTCATATCCTGCTGCCAGGTCAATAATATTTAAAATGGAATACACCACAACCAAAATACCGGAAAGAGGTACAATGATATAGACAATACCCATGGGTATTCCCAGGGAAGCTGTTGTCTGTGTCATGGAAAGCTGCATAATGGTATAGCCTCCCCACACCATAACACTTCCTGCAAGAGCCATAATTAAAAGCTCAATAAAGATTTCCAGAACTTTTTTCGGTACTCCTGTCAGCTTGTCTGCAAGAAAGCCCATACGCATGTGGTCTCTTTTTCCAAACACAAGAGCGGAAGCCAGCAGAGCCATCCAGGTAAAGCTGTAGGTCAGAAGCTCTTCCGACACGGTACTGGGACTATTGAAAAAATAACGGGTTACAATCTGATATGTACCTACGATTACCATAAGTGCAAATACAATGGCGCAGGCATAGCTCAATACAACATCAATTACTTTTCTGATACTATGTAATACCTTCATTTTTATTCAGCCTCCCCATCCGTATATTTTGCATTGATTTCCTGGATATGGTCATAAATATCCCCGATATGAGGATTATCCGCCAACATTTCATCCTGCACATCGGCTACTTTGTCCTTAAAGGCCTGTACATCCACGTCAATGAATTCCACACCCATATCGTCCTGGGCAATTTTCTTTGCTTCCTCAACCTGGGTATCCCATTCTTCCAGCTCCACTTCTGTAGAGAGTCTGGCAGCCTCTTCGAACACCTCTCTTTCCTCATCGCTTAAGCTGTTGAGGAATTTCAGGTTTCCGATAAGCATATCCGGCACCATCTGATGCTTATTATAAGAGAAATACTTGGCAACCTCTCCGTGCTTGTTGTTGGTCAGCGCCAGCTCATTGTTCTCAGCTCCGTCAATTACACCCTGCTGAATAGCTGTATATACCTCGCCAAAGCTCATGGGAGAAGCAGCCGCACCAAAGGCCTCCATCATCTGAACACTGGCCGGGCTTTGCTGTACACGGATTTTCATGCCTTTTAAATCCTCCGGGGTATTGATAGGAGTTTTTGCATAGAAATTACGGGTACCTGCATTATACCAGGTCAGCACACGGAAACCAGCTTCGTCGGTGGACTCGTAAATACTGTTCATATAATCTGTATCACTCATCACCTCATGGTAAGCCTCCTCTGAAGTAAACAGATAGGGCATACTGAAGATTTCATAGACATCGGCAAATGTTTCCAGATTGGCGGTACCTGCCACAACAAAGTCAATGGCTCCTGTCTGTGTCAGCTCAATAGCCCTCTGGGCAGCGCCTAAGATTTCATTGGGGAATATCTGTACTTCATACTTATCTCCCAGATTTTCCTCCACATATTCTTTGAATTTCAAAAGCCCCAGATGCTCCGGGTGAGTCTCTGACTGGGCGTGAGAAATACGGATGATACGTTTGCCTCCTGTTACGGAAGAACAACCGCTCATGCCCAGAACCAGAATGCCGCACAATGCTGCAGCTATTATTCTTTTAAAACCTTTCATCTTACTTTTCCTTCCATTTTTCTTAGAAATTTGTAGTGCGGCGCTTTATCAGCCGGCAGGGTACAACCTTCTTATGCCTTACCGTATGGCCGTTTAACACCATCATCATAGAGTCCACAGCCGTCTTGCAAAGCGTCTCACTGCGGCTGTCAATACTTGACAGCTCCGGTTCACAGCAGACCGAAAGCTCTGAATTATTAAAACCTATGATATTCACATCTTCTGGAATGGAGAGATTGTTCATCCTTGCATATTTCACTGCTCCCACGGCAAGTCCGTCGTCTGTGGCAATTGCAGCGTCGAATTTCAAATCCTTCTCCGCCAGAAGCCTGTCACGCACCTTCAGTATTTTATTCTGTTCAAAAATCTCAAGTTCCTGAAGTACCGGAAGGCCGTTATCCCGCAGTGCGTCCTCATAGCCCCTTAATTTTCCCATTGCACTGTAGGATTTTGAGTCATAAAGAAATAAAATACGTTTTCTTCCGGCTTCTGTCAATGCGGAAACCGTATCGTACATAATCTGATAATTGTCAGAAAGCACACAGTAAACACCCTTACAGCGGATATAGCCGTTAATTAAAAAAACAGGAACCTCCTGGGCCGCTTGGGCAATATACTCCGTGGTATCCTCTCCTCCATCGCCGGCATAGTGGGAGCCTACTAAAAGGAGAGCGTCAATACGCTTCTGAAGCAGCAGATGCACAGCGTTTACCTTATCCTCATATTGGTAGCCGCTGCAGTACAGGATACAGTCATAGCCATAGGTACGCAGTCTCTTCTCCAGATATGCTACAGAGCCTGCCATGTAATCATCTGAAACATCCGGGCAGATAATCCCTACTGTCTTCATAGAATTTAACCCCAGACCCCTGGCGAACACATTTGGAGTATAATTATTCTCTTCCATAATAGCCCGCACCCTGGCTTTGGTCTTCTCGCTTACTTTAGGGCTGTCATTGACCACTCTGGATACCGTGGCAATGGATACGCCCGCCAGCTCTGCTATATCATAGATATTCATATATTCTCACTTCCTTTGCTGGAAATTGATGTAAGCCCTTACATCTTTTTCTCATTATACAAGAAAAGATTCTCAATTGCAAAAGGTTTTTTTCTGAAATAATTCACAGTTTTTTTCTTTACTTTTTATGCATACTGGATATTTTTCTGATTTTTTCAAAATATCTGTTGACGAAGTAGGTTTTGGGAGTTACATTAAATGTAAGCCCTTACATTATTCATTTTCGCTAGGAGGAATACCTAATATGCAGAAATACATTAAAATTCATCCTTCAGATAAGGTAGCTGTGGCCCTCTCCCCTCTGAAAGCAGGGACTCCGGTTACCATTGGCCAGCAGGAGCTTACCTTATCCGAGGACATTCCCCAGGGCCATAAATTTGCCCTTACAGACCTGGAAACAGGGGAACAGGTTATCAAATACGGGGAGCCCATAGGACTGGCCAAGGAATCCATAAAAGCAGGTTCCTGGATTCATGTACACAATATGAAAACCGCACTGGGAGATTTACTGGACTATACTTATGATAAGCAGGAAACTTCTCTGGCTCCTACAGAGGAACGCTTTTTCAACGGATATAAAAGAAAAGACGGCAAGGTTGGGGTACGCAATGAAATCTGGATTATTCCCACTGTAGGCTGTGTCAATAATGTAGCCACAGCTATAGAAAGAAAAGCCCAGTCTCTGATAAAGGGCAGTATCGAAGCCATTGCAGCCTTCCCCCACCCCTACGGCTGTTCCCAGATGGGCGATGACCAGGAAAATACCAGACAAATTCTGGCTGATTTAATTCAGCATCCAAATGCAGGCGGAGTGCTGGTGCTGGGTCTTGGATGCGAAAATAGTAACATTCCCGTACTGAAGGATTATCTTGGAGACTATGACGAAAACCGGGTAAAATTCCTGGTATGCCAGGAATCCGAAGATGAGATAAGCGACGCCCTGAAGCTTATCCGGGAGCTGATAGATTACGCAGCCCCTGCCAAAAGAGAGCCAATCAGCTGTAAGGAATTGATTATCGGTATGAAATGCGGCGGTTCAGACGGCCTTTCCGGCATTACCGCTAACCCTACTGTAGGGACATTCTCCGATTTGTTGATTTCCAAGGGAGGAACTACAATTCTCACAGAGGTTCCGGAAATGTTCGGTGCAGAAACCCTGCTGATGAACCGCTGTGAAAACAAGGAATTATTCCACAAAACCGTAAATCTTATCAATGATTTTAAGAATTACTTTAAAAGTCATAACCAGACCATCTATGAAAATCCCTCTCCAGGGAACAAAAAGGGAGGTATTTCCACTCTGGAGGATAAGTCCATGGGCTGCACCCAGAAATCCGGAAGCGCTCCGGTTCGGGGAGTTCTGGCCTACGGTGAGAGGGTTCAGGAAAAGGGTCTGAATCTTTTAAGCGCACCGGGCAATGACTTAGTGGCTTCCACAGCTCTGGCTGCTTCCGGTGCCCACATTGTACTCTTTACTACAGGGAGGGGGACTCCCTTTGCTTCCCCGGTCCCTACAGTGAAGATTTCCAGCAATTCTTCTCTTTATGAGAAAAAAAGCAATTGGATTGATTTTAACTGTGGTACCATGGTAGAAGGTACAGACTTAAACAGCTTGGGAAATCAGCTTTTTGATTATGTAATGGCGGTAGCCTCAGGGGAAGAAGTAAAATCCGAAAAAGCAGGCTTCCACGATATGGCGATTTTTAAACAGGGTGTTACACTCTGATAGAGAAAGGAGCAAGATAATGAAAAAATTAAGCTATGAAACTCTGAAAGAGCAGGGCTATGACGGTTTCCTTTTAAAGGACGCCCCGGAACGGGTGCTGCAGTTCGGCGAGGGAAATTTCCTCCGTGCCTTTGTGGATTATTTTATTGATATGATGAATGAGAAGGCAGGCTTTAACAGCAAGGTAGTTCTGGTGCAGCCTATTGCCAACCACACAGGCTTTAGTCTGGCCGATGTTATCAATGAGCAGGAAGGCCTGTATACCTTATATCTGAGAGGTTTTGAAAACAACCAGAAAGTAAACGACAAGCGAATCATTTCCTGTGTAAGCCGCTGCTTAAACGTACACAGCGACTATGAGCAGGTTATGGCTTGTGCCGACAATCCGGAGCTGCGTTTCATCACCTGTAATACCACTGAAGCAGGAATTGCCTATGACCCGGAATGTAAATTTGACCAGACTCCTCCTTCCAGCTATCCGGCCAAACTGACCCAGTTCTTATACCGCCGTTTCCAGAAATTCGGTCAGGAAGAAGGAAAAGGCTTCATTATCCTGGCTTGTGAGCTTATTGACGACAACGGCAAAGAGCTGGAAAAGTGTGTGTTAAAATATGCACGTCAGTGGGAACTGGGAGAGGATTTCATTCAGTGGATAGAAAAGGAGAATATCTTCTGCTCCACCTTGGTAGACCGTATTGTTACCGGCTATCCCAGAGCAGAGGCTGCTGCCATCAATGAGGCCAACGGCTATGAAGACAATATTATCGACACAGGAGAAGTATTTGGTTTCTGGGTTATCGAAGGACCGGATTCTCTGAAAAAAGAGCTTCCCTTCGCTGAAGCAGGACTTCCTGTGCTGATTACAGACAATCACAAACCTTACAAACAGAGAAAGGTGCGTATCTTAAACGGCGCTCACACCTCTATGGTATTGGGAGCTTACCTGGCAGGACAGAATATCGTAAGAGACTGTATGCATGACGACACTATCCTGAAGTTTATGAATAAGACCATCTATGAGGAAATCATCCCTACCCTGTCTCTTTCCGAGGAAGATTGTAAAGACTTTGCCGCAGCAGTAACAGAGCGCTTTAAAAATCCTTTTATTGACCATGCCCTGCTTTCTATTTCCCTGAATTCTACCTCTAAATGGAAAGCCCGTGTCATGCCATCCCTGGAAGGATATGTGGAAAAATTCGGCAAACTTCCCAAGTGCATTACTGCTTCCTTTGCTTTCTATCTGGAGTTCTATCACCTGGGCCGTGAGCTGACAGAGGCCGGACTTGTGGCCAAACGCAGCAACGGAGATTCCTACACTATTTCTGACGACAGAGCTGTGCTGGAATTCTACTACGCTCACAGAGACGACAGCCCCAGTGAACTGGTACATGCCGTATGCACCAACCAAGATTTCTGGGGAAGAGATTTAACAGAGCTTCCGGGCTTTGAAGAAGAAGTAACCAGAATCCTGGAAAACATAGAAGCCAAGGGAGCCTGCCAAGAAATGAAAGAATGCTTATAGGAGCTCTTCAGCACTCGGTCCGAAGCACTGAAAATCTGCAGTAAGCCTGCTGTTACTGTTTACACAGAGGCTTGCTTGAAGTAACAGTTCAGCCTCTTGTTTTTCTGGTGACTTTTTCACAGGAATGTGCTAAAATATACAGGATAATTTTTTACAGAAAAGAGGTTTTACATGATGAAAGTACGCATGGCTGAAAATCAGGATATTCCCAAAATCCATCAGCTTCTCTCCCAGGTATGCCTGGTGCATCACAAGGGACGCCCGGATTTATTCAAATACGGAGCCCGGAAGTATACGGACGAAGAGCTGATGGACATTCTTCAGGACCCGAAAAAGCCGGTTTTTGTAGCTGTGGATGAAGACGGACAGGTAGCAGGATATGCTTTTTGCATTTTTCAGCAATATCCGGACCACAACATTATGACAGATATTAAGACCCTATACATTGACGACCTTTGTGTAGATGAAACAAAAAGAGGACAGCACATAGGAAAAACCCTCTATCATGCTGTCCTTGCTTTTGCCAGGGAAAATCAATGTTATAATGTAACCCTGAACGTATGGAGCTTAAATGAAAGCGCTATGAAATTTTATGAATCCTGTGGTCTGAAGCCTTTGAAGGTAGGCATGGAGACCATTCTGTAAAACTTACGCCTGCCCCGGATGCCTTGGCGGCAAAGCAAAACTGGCCGCAAAAGCATCCGGGGCAGGACTCTATTCTCCCGTAAATTTTCTTTTCTCTTTTTTCCTTTTTACCACTGGAGAAGAGCCGCACCCCAGGTCAGACCTCCGCCGAAGCCTGAGAGAATCAGCTTCTCCCCTCTCTCCAGCATCCCCTTCCGGTTCATTTCATCTAACAATATAGGAATACTGGCTGCAGAAGTATTTCCATAGAAATGCAGATTCATAGGGAATTTTTCTTCTGGCTCCTTCAGTCTCTTTGCCACACTTTCAATAATCCTGCTGTTGGCCTGGTGGAGAACATAATGCTTGATTTCCTCCTTGGAAACCCCGGTTTTCTCCAGCACCTCTTCTATACATTCCGGCACCTTCCGTACTGCAAATTTAAATACAGGCTGTCCTTCCATTTTCAGGTAATCCGTGGTCTGGTCTCCCGGAGTAAGCAGGTTTCTGGTCTCCCGGGCTTTGCAGGTCAGCACATGACCCAGACCTCCGTCTGCATGCTGGACCATGCCCAGCATTCCCTCTTGGTCTGCCTGTACTACAGCGGCTCCGGCCCCGTCTCCGAAAAGCACACAGGTTGCCCTGTCGTTCCAATCTACCAGTTTAGACATAGTCTCCGCTCCCACAATAAGGGCAGTTTTATACATGCCCGCCTTTATGTACGCCTGCACCGTGTTCAGGGCAAACACAAAGCCAGAGCAGGCTGCGCTTAAATCAAAGGCCACTGCCTCTGAGGCTCCTAATGCCTCCTGTACCTGGCAGGCTGCGCTTGGAAAGAAAGAATCCGGAGAACAGGTTGCTACGATAATGATTTCAATATCCTTGGCCTGCATTTCCGCATTCTCCAAAGCTTTTTTTGCCGCCTCCACGGCCATGGAAACCGTAGTCTCCTCCTGTGCGACTCTCCGCTCCCGGATACCCGTGCGGGTAGAAATCCATTCATCACTTGTTTCTATTACCTTAGACAAATCGTCATTGGTTACCCTTTCTGCGGGAACAGCGCTTCCTGTCCCTATAATTCTAGCTGTCATAGCTTTACCTCTATATACCTTATTCTTATTTTTTTGTTTTTTATATCAAATATTTTGTATATCAAAATATTTCTCACTAAGTATACATGAGTTCTTCCGGTTTGTCAATTCTATCCCTGATAATTCTCGTCTTCATAAATTTTTTGTATTTCCTGGGAAAGCTCCCGGCTTAAATCATCTAAGTCTACAGCGCCGCTTACCGGGCTGGAAGAAGTTCTCTGTTCTCTGCTGTATACATCCTGTCCATAGCCATACTGCCGGGCCTGCTCCATATCTCTTTTTCTCTGGGCCTTTCTTCTGGCAGCATAGATTTCCTCTAAGTCCTCGTCATCATAGTCCTCAGCATCCAAATCCGGTACCGGCTTCTTTTTTGCGCTGCTCTTTTTGGAACTGCTTTTCTCCTCCTGGACCGGTGCATATTCTTTCACCCGCTGTACCTTGGTTTTCCGCTTTACGGCTTTTTTCTTTTTCTTTCTCCTTGGAAGAGAAACCCTGGGGCCTCTGGGAAGGGAAAACTCCTCTTCCTCCTCATCTCTTCTCCTCTTTAAAAGGGGAAGAGCCTGGATAAAAGCCCCCAGAGCAGCCAGTGCCAGTCCCAAAACCACCTTGGCTCCCATAGAATCAATGCCCGTCAGAGAAAGTATCAGATGCATACCTCCTATACCTCCGCACAGGGCGGTAATGGCTATAACCAACTGCTGCTCATAACCCAAGGCCAAGGTTCCGGCAAACACACCTGCCACAAGGGCGATGCCATGCTGTACCAAATCCGGTTCTCCTAAGAGCGAAGTAATGGAAAAATAAACCAGTCCGGCACACATAACAAACACACCCAGCTTATAAAACACCCAGGCCAGCAGCCCCAGCAGCAAAGCCCCTCCCAGACCTCCGAAAAGAGACAGCAGCATATCCTGGGTAAAATAATAGCCTGCCACACCTCCTGCGGCTCCTCCTGCTAATATGCCCAGAATACAGCCCCAGACCTTTCTCAGCCGGTATCCCATAAAACAGTTTAAAAGCGCAAATACAATTCCTCCAAGGGTTAGAATTATCATATACTCCTGGGGAATCTCCTCCCACAGGCCCTTCAGCCTGGCAAGAATCTGATTTACCTGTACATCCATAATTCTTTACTTTCCTTTCAAATAAACCTGCTTGATATATCTCAGTGTTTCCTTTTCCCCCTTCTTGGCCAGCATCCGCAAAAGCAGTTCCAAATCTCTGTTGGTACTTTCATGTACAAACCAAAGCTTGTCCTTGCTCCATAAAAAATAATCCAGAGGCGCCCTGTCCGTATAGGTATCCGGATGATAATTCCGGGAGGCACTGATTCTGTCCGCCACCATCTCCGCAATATACCGCCGGGGCATAGGCACCCCCTGTATCACAGTATCACAGTCAATACCATAATCCACCCAATGCTCAAAGTGGTGCTTGTTTCTTCCGTAATGGTGAATCCAGGAGGTAGAAAGGCCAGTGGCCTCTCTCTCTGCATTATTTGGACTCCTGTCTCCCTGGTAATACCGGCAGCCTACAGAAAACTCTGTCCAGGAATACTTGGACAAATCATGTACCAGTCCCTGCCAATACAGTCCCATTTTGAAGCAATACTTCATCACTAAAAGCTTGTGCCTTGTAATCGTCTTAAAATGTTGCCAGACCCGCATGCTCTCTCATCCTGCTTTCCTGTTAATATGATTATTGTCCTGGGAGGAATCTCTATAGTCTTCCCCTTAATCTTTTCCTTTTTCTCACAAAAGCCTTCTTCTTCATCAGTGCGCATAACTATCTGCCAGGAAATCTCCTCCAGGATTCCCGGCAAAGCTATGTTGTGAGACATCCAGTGGAAATTGCAGGCTACAAAGACAAATTCCCTGTCCTGTCCTGCATAATCTCCGCAATACATAATGCCAAGATGGCGGTTGACGCTGTCCCTGGACACATACCAGGCCTGTTCTCCGTGGTAGGATATGTCCGGATACCCAAGGGCTTTATAATCTGCTCCCTTAGGCTCCTCTTCCATATGGAATACCTGATTTGCCCTGCGGAAACCAATGGCTTCCTTCACAAAGGCCAGCAGCTTTTCGTTTTTCCTGGCTCCGGTCCAGTCCAGCCATCCAATCTCATTATCCTGGCACCACGCATTATTATTCCCCTTCTGGGTGCCTGCCCATTCATCTCCTTGATAAATCAAAGGTGTTCCCTGGGAAAACAAAAGCAGACAGAAAGCATTTCTCAGCTGTTTCCTTCTCAGGCTCACAATAGCCTGCTTTCTGGTGGGACCTTCAGCCCCGCAGTTCCAGGTGCAATTGTACTCCACGCCATCCTGGTTATCCTCTCCGTTTTCCTGGTTATGCCGCTCCTCATAGGAAACCATATCTCCCATAGTAAAGCCATCCTGGTCTGCCATATAATTTATCACGCCGTTGCAGGAAGGATTTCTTTTGCTGCGGAACATCAGCTCATCCAGCATCTGTTCATCCCCCTTCAGCACCCGGCGCATACAGTAGAGAAAGCCTTCGTTATATTCTGCACTGTTTTTAAAAACCGGCCTGCGTCCCTCTAAAACAGCAGCCCCGTCCACATCATGGAACATCAGCTTGGTCCTGGACAAAAGAGGCTCCTTTATAAACAGCTCCTGGCAGATTCCCTTTCCCATCAGATGGAAGCCGTCAATGTGGTATTCTGTTTTCCAAAATTTTACAATATCCAGCATAGCGGAAGGCGCTGTGCTGCCGTCAAAATAAAACTCCATCAGGCATTCCAGCCCTTGCCGGTGCATGGCCTCTACCATATGCTTAAATTCCCGCACCGGATTGGCCGTGGCGGCAAAGGCAGCCTTAGGGGCAAAATAACAGGCATCTCCCGTATAGCCCCAGCAGTTTACTTTCACATTTTCCTCTTTATCTTCCTCATATCCGTACTGCTGTCCTCTCTTTTTTACACCTACACGTTCTCTGTATTCATAGGCAGGCATCAGCAGGATTCCTGTGACCCCCAGCTCTTTTAAATAGGGCAGCTTCTGCTCCAGACCTTGAAAGGTTCCCCTTTTTCTCACTTTAGAGCTTTTATGCATGGTAAAACTGCGGACCTGCACTTTATAAAACACAGACTCGGAAAAGGCTCTGGGCTGAAAATCCCCCTCTTCCCAGACATATTTATCCTTTTTCCACCCACAGCACAGATTCTGGGAAGGCTTTTCCCCAAAAGCCGGGGCATGGCACAGATACCTGGCCCGGGAATCCAAAACCACTTGTTTATCTATGCGGTAATTATACCGGATTTCCTCCCGAAGCCCCTTTACAAAAATGGAAAGCAGGTCTCCCTGTCTGCTTTCCTCAGGAAAAGGAAGCTCTGTTTCTTCTCCCTCTTTTCCGTATATAACCAGCCAGGCCCGGCTCCCCATAGGAACCTGAGCCGTAAACTCCCAGCCATGCTCTCTTCTTCTAATGCCCGGCTGCCTGGCCTCTCCGGCCTCAGCCTGCAGTCCATCCTTTTTCCCTTTATCTAGTTTGTCCAAACCGGCACCTCATTTCTCTCCCTTATGGATTTTTATTTTATGTCTCTTCTTTCCGCACATGCCTTTTCCATATAATCATATACAGCCGGCGCATCTGCTTCATCGCTCATAGTCACAAGGGTGTCCCCTGCCATAAGTATGGTCCTCCCCTTGGGAATCAATTCCGCTTCATTTCTTTTTACTGCTACCAGCAGACAATTTCTGGGCCACTGTATCTGCTGTATCATTTTTCCCTGTAAAACGCTGTTGTAGCTCACGACAAACTCCTGGAGCAGTTTTTCCCCTGTCTTTCCCGGTACTTCCTGGCCCCGGCGCTTCAAAAGACCATTAAGCAGGCTTTCATAGATAGGCTCTGATTTCAGGGCCGTAGCCACCAGGTAAGCTGCAATAGATACCAGAGACATGGAAAGCATCTGGCTGACCTGCCCCGTCATCTCAAAAATCAAAATAATACCGGTAATAGGAGCCCTGACAATGGCCGTAAAATATCCCGCCATGGCCAGCAGCACAAAATTGCTGATATAGGAGGCCGGAAGCCCCATAAATTCCACTGCAAAAGTGCTGTATACCCCTCCAATCAAAGCTCCCAACACCAGCAGGGGAAAGAAAATCCCCCCCGGGGCACCGGAACCGAAGCACAGCAAGGAGAAAATAAATTTCACACCCAGCAGCACCAACAAAGTAGTTAAAGCCAGGCCTCCTCCTGCAGCATTTTCTATCAGCTCATGTCCGCTGCCCAACACCTGCGGCATAACAAGACCCAGGATTCCCGCCAGCAGAAAGGGCAGAAAAAGTCTGGTGGTCTCATTAAGACCTTTTACTTTATAGTACAGGTTCTGGACCCAAAGAGTCATCTTATTATAAAAAGCTCCCAGAAAACCCAGGATAACTCCCAGAATCAAAATATGCCAGTAATAACCGGGCTGTACCTCCAGTCCAATATCAAAACGGAACACAGAGGAAAACCCCAGAAACTGGCTGGAAATATAATCCGCCGTAATAGAGGCAGTCATAACTGAAATCAAAACAGACACGGAAAAGTTTTTATGTATTTCTTCCAAAGAAAACATAACGCCGGCCAGCGGGGCATGAAAGGCTGCCGCCAGCCCTGCACTTGCCCCGCAGGTCAGCAGATACCGCTCCTCGGTCTTTCCCCTGTCCAAAAGCTTTGATACTGCCTTTCCGGTCATGGCTCCAATCTGAATGGAAGGGCCTTCTCTTCCCAGGGACAATCCGGCAAAAAGAGAAAGAAATCCTCCCAAAAATTTGGCTGGAATCACTTTCCACCAAACCTGTTCCAGCTTTCCCATCATCTCTCCCTCTACCTGAGGAATCCCGCTTCCGGAAATCATGGGCTCATATTTTACCAGTCTTCCTACGATACAGGCCAGTCCTGCCAGAACCAAAAACCAGGCAATGGCTGCAGCCGGATATTTTTTTCCGTATTCTAAAACAAGCTCTGTCCCTGCCCCGGCATACTCCAGCAAAACCCTGTAAGCCAGAACTACCAGGCCCGCCACAGCTCCTACCAGAAATCCCTCTGCGGTCAAGGTTGCCTTGAAATGCTCGGCCCTTCTGATAGTGTAAGATGTATCCTTTTTCAAAGCAGCTTCCTCCTTGTGTAGAATTAGTTTCATTATAAGGTTCCTTACCTGAAAATGCAAATCCTTTCTGGGTTCCCGGATTGCATTCCCTCCCTGTATCTGGTAGAATATTTTTAACGGCGCCAAGCCCCGGCCCTTCTCAACGGTCCCTGGGTTTCTTGTCTATGTTCTGTACGGACATGCGCCATTACATTCTGAAGAAAGAACGAGGTTATAAAAATGAGTGAAGAAACCTACAGCACAGATATTGGGGCATGTAAGCCCAGCGACTGTGCTTCCTGTACAGCCGACTGTTCCAGTGCAGGCGCCGGCAAAGGCACCATTCCCAAAGTGCCAAATCCTACGATTAAACTGACCCTGGAGGATGACACTGTGCTGGAATGTGCAGTGCTTACCACCTTTCCGGTAGAGGGCTTCGGTGAATATATTGCCCTGGTTCCTCTGAATAAGGATGGAAAAAGCCCGGATGGAGAGACTTATCTGTTCCGCTATGCAGAAGAAGGTGACAATCCTGTGGTAACAAATATTGAGAGGGAGGATGAATATATGGCTGCCGCTGAGGCGTTCCATGATTTCATCGCAAATCTGAAAAGCGAAAAGGATTTATAATCCCCTGATACAAAAAGCTGCCTCAGGACCGGAACATCCCGGTCCGTGAGACAGCTTTTTTGTTTCCCAGACATTCAGCCGGACAGCTTTCTAAAGCAAAGCTTTCCAAAGGCCAAAGCCTCTTTTATTCTGCCAGGCTGGGGATTGCAGTTTCTATTTCAACATCTTTTCCATAGTCGATATTATCATAGTGGAAACCGAACATATGATAGAAGTCATCCCAATATCCTTCAATATCAGACAGCTCTTTTACATTCTCTGAGGTTACCTGCTTCCAAGCCTTCTGTACCTGCTCCTGTACCGGCGCAGACAGCTCCCAGTCATCCATACGGATTCTTCCCTCTTCATCTGTAGGTACCTGCTCTGCCAGCAGCTTGTCCTTGAAGAGTCTGGCAATCTGCTCAATACATCCCTCGTGATTTCCCTGGTCTTTCATCACCCGGTAAAGAATGGCAAAATACAGCGGCACAATGGGGATAGCTGCACTGGCCTGTGTAACCAGAGCCTTATTTACAGAAATATAAGCCTTCACATCCTCATATTTCTCGTTGATGTCTCCTGCTGTCTTTGTCAGATGGCGCTTAGCCTGTCCGATGGTTCCGTCATAATAAATAGGGTATGTAAGCTCAGGACCAATATAAGAATAGGCTACAGTCAACGCATCCTTCTCCAGTACATCTGCAGCTTTCAGTGCGTCTATCCAATCCATCCAGTCCTCGCCGCCCATTACCTTAATGGTGCCTTCCAGCTCCTCTCCCTGAGCCGGCTCCACGGTCTTGGTCACAATAGTATTTGTCTTTAAATCAAGGCTCTTCTCTGTAAATTCTTTATCTGTTGTCTTTAAAGAAGACACCCATGTTTTTCCCTGAGCATCTGTTCTTCTGGGCGCAGCTAAGCTGTAGATAACCATATCCACTTTGCCTAAGTCTTTCCGAATCATATCTATGGCCTGCTCTTTTACTTCTTTAGAGAAAGCATCTCCGTTAATGGATTTAGCATACAGTCCCTCTTTGGCTGCCTCTTCCTCAAAAGCTACAGTGTTATACCAACCTGGTGTGGCGGTTCTTTTTCCGTTTGAGGGTTTTTCAAACATAATTCCCAGTGTGGCCCCATGACATCCGAAAGCGGCAGTAATTCTGCTAGCCAGGCCATACCCTGTGGAAGCTCCGATAACCAGAATCTTCTTCGGTCCTCCGGAAATTCCCTGTTTTTTTACATATGCAATCTGTTCCTTCACATTTTCCCTGCATCCCTGGGGATGGGCTGTAGTACAGATAAACTCTCTTACTTTGGGTTCTACAATCATGATACAATCCTCCTGGAATTTAATCTTTTTCTATCTCCCTGCAATTATTTTGAGTCTCAAAATATATTATCACAAGAAAAAACAATATGCAAGAGTTTCCTCTTGCATATTGCATTCCACCGTAACAGTTCAGCCTTGCTGAACCGTTACAGGCAAAATCCATGCAAAATCG
>NHCFR01400__coassemble_907_pt1 | contig 17605 bp, 15 predicted proteins | sample NHCFR01400__metabat2_high_PE_048 | metagenome-assembled genome bin NHCFR01400
GATAAAAATCCTTTTACAGACTATCAGATTCAGGGGGTGTTTACGGGAAAAAATGAGACGGTCACAGCAGATGGATTTTATGACGGAAATGGAATCTATAAAGTACGGTTCATGCCGTCCTTTGAAGGAGACTACAAATTTCAGGTGACTGGCAGTTTTTCAGAGGAAAGTTACGAAGGAAACTTCGAAGTTACTCCTGCATCTTCGGAAAATCACGGTCCTGTAAGAGTAGCAAATACTTGGCATTTCGTTTATGAGGACGGTACTCCCTATTATTCTATAGGAACCACCTGTTATGTGTGGGACCTGCAGTCGGATGAACGGATTGCCCAGACACTGGAAACTTTAAAAAATAGTGCGTTTAATAAAATACGTTTCTGTGTATTCCCAAAACACTATGACTACAATTTAGGAGAGCCCAGGTCTTATCCATATGAAGGAACTCCTGTGGACTCCAGTGTTCTGACAAAAGAAAATTTTCTGGAATATACAGGAAAAACAGAGGGGAATCATTGGGATTTTACCAGATTCCATGTGGAACATTTCCAGCATATTGAGAAATGTATTCTTGCTCTGCGGGATATGGGGATAGAGGCTGATTTGATTGTCATGCATCCTTATGACCGCTGGGGATTTTCGCAAATGACAAAAGAGCAGGATGCCCTTTACTGGAAATATGTGATTGCCAGATTCGCAGCCTACCGGAATATCTGGTGGTCTTTGGCTAATGAATACGATTTATTTGAGCATAAGACAGTGGAAGACTGGGAAGGTTATGCAAAAATTATCTGTGAAAAGGACCCGTATAATCATCTTCGCTCTATCCACAACTGCCGTCCTTTCTATGACCATAACCGTCCCTGGATTACTCACTGCAGCATACAGAGACAAGATTTATATAAATCCGCAGAGCTGGTGAATGAGTGGAGAGAAAAGTACAGAAAACCAGTAGTGCTGGATGAAATTGCTTATGAAGGAAATATTCAACATGGATGGGGCAATATTACAGGTGAGGAAATGCTGCGGCGTTTCTGGGAAGCTGTGTGCAGAGGGGGGTATCCGGGCCACGGAGAAACCTATATGAATGAAGACGATATTTTATGGTGGTCTCATGGTGGTGTTCTTCACGGAGAAAGCCATAAACGTTTTCAATTTCTGTACGATATTATGTGTCAGACACCAGGTATCGGCCTGAGACCCTATGAAAACTGCCGATGGGATGAGGTATGTGCAGTGCCAGAAGCGACAACTCAGCAAATGAAAGGGGTAAAGGATTACTATTTAATTTATTACAGCTTTATGCAGCCCTCTTTCCGGGAATACCATTTTGACGATGAGACAGAGTTTGAGGTAAGGGTGATAGATACCTGGAATATGACCATAGAAGACAGGGGAGTAGTGAAGGGGAAATTTAAGGTAGAATTGCCTGGAAAACCCTACATGGCTGTACAGATTCGAAAAGTTCAGTAGAAATCGGGGTGAGACGGTGAAGGTAAATATCAGAAAAATATCCGAAAGAACAGGGTTTTCCCCGGCTACGGTATCCAATGCCCTAAACCACAAACGGGGTGTAAATAAAAATACTGCAGCGGAAATCCTGAAAACAGCCAAAGAAATGGGATATGTGATGGAATCTGGAATTACTAAAATAAAGTTGGTGATTTACAGGGATAGAGGCCTGATTGTGGGAGATACGCCATTTTTTGCTCTGGTTGTAGACGGATTTGAAAAGGCTTGCAGAGAAGCAGGATATGAGATGGTATTGTTTTATTTAGACCGTCGCTCAGAAGATTACGGCAAACAGGTGGAGAATCTGCTGCTGGACAATTCTACAGCCATTGTTTTGTATGGCTCAGAACTTACTGACGATGAGGCGGCGGTTTTCAGAAAAGCCAAAACACCGTTTTTGGTGTTGGATTATTGGAATCATGATATGTCCTTTAACGGGGTTTTTATCAATAATGCAGATGCGGCCAGGATGGCCGGGGAGTACCTGATAAAAAAAGGCCATACTAAAATAGGGTATCTCAGAGGAAATTACAGAATAAAAGCCTTTGGTTCCAGGTATGTGGGCCTGCAGATTGCATTGAGCAAGCATGGGCTGGAAATGCGTCCGGAATATGTAGTCACCCTGCCGGTGACTATGGAGGAGGCTTATCAGGAAATGCTGCACTATCTGAAATCTAATCCGAAACTGCCTACCGCATTTTTTGCAGACAATGACAATATGGCGCTGGGAGCCATGCAGGCTTTAAAGGAAGCAGGGTTCCGGGTGCCTCAGGATGTATCCCTTATCGGCTTTGATGATTTGCCTTTTTGTGAAATTGCCGTGCCCAGACTTACCAGCCTGAGAGTACCAAAACAGGAAATGGGAAGACTGGCCGTCAGAGAAATTGTAGATATGATTCAGGGAAAAAATATGACCAAAACCAAGATACAGATATGTACAGAGTTTATGGAGAGAGACAGCGTATGGGATTTAAATGGGAGGTAGATAGACCATGAAGACAATCAAATTAGGCTTTGCGCCCACCAGGAGAAGTATTTTCAGCGCTCCGGACGCAATCAAATATGCCAATCTCACAAGAGAAAGACTGAACCAGTTAGGGGTCAGCTATGTAGATATTACAGACATAAATCAGGAAGGCCTGCTGTACAGTGAACAGGACAGAATAAAGATAGCGGAAAAGTTTAAGGCAGAAAAGATTGACGGGCTTTTCTTCCCACACGGAAATTTCGGAACAGAATATGAATGCGCCAGACTGGCAAAGGAGCTGCAGGTTCCGGTACTTTTGTGGGGGCCCAGAGATGAGAGACCGGATGAAAAGGGTATCCGTTTAAGAGACAGCCAGTGCGGACTTTTTGCTACAGGGAAGGTGCTGCGGAGATTCCAGGTTCCCTTTACCTATATGACGAATTGCCGCCTGGAGGATGAGGCTTTTGAGAGAGGAATCAGGGATTTCCTGGCCGTATGTAATGTGGTGAAGGTATTCCGCTCCACCAGGATTCTGCAGATTGGTCCAAGACCCTTTGACTTCTGGAGTACCATGTGCAATGAGGGAGAATTGCTGGAAAAATTCAATATCCAGTTGGCCCCCGTACCTATTCCGGAGCTGACCGCCCAGATGAGGAAGGCAAAGGAAGAAAAGACAGAAGTGGAAGCAGTAATCCGGTATTGCAGAGAAAATATGAAGATTGAAGTCAAGGATGGGGAACTGGAGAATGTGGCGGCTCTTAAAGTAGCCATGAAAGCTTTGGCAGACCAGTATGGATGTAATGCCATTGCTATCCAGTGCTGGAATGCTCTCCAGGGAGAAATCGGCATTATGCCCTGTGCAGCCAACTCTCTTTTAAATGAGGAGGGGCTTCCGGTAGTGTGCGAGACGGATATTCATGGAGCTATCACCGCAGTTATGGCAGAAGCAGCAGGCATGGATGAAAGCAGAAGCTTCTTTGCAGACTGGACAGTGCGCCATCCGGACAACGAAAACGGGGAATTGTTGCAGCACTGCGGCCCCTGGCCTATTTCCGTGGCAAAGGAAAAACCATCCATCGGTTATCCTCTGGCTTTTGACTATCCGGGAGCAGTGGAGGCAGAGGCGAAACACGGACCCATGACACTATGCCGTTTTGACGGAGATAACGGAGAATATTCCCTTCTTCTGGGCCATGCCACTGGAATCGACGGTCCTTACACCAAGGGAACCTATGTGTGGGTGGAAGTAGAAAATCTTAAAAGGCTGGAAGCAAAGCTGGTGGAAGGCCCCTACATTCATCACTGTGTGGGAATTCATAAAGATGTGGTGCCGGTATTATATGAGGCATGCAAATACATAGGAATTAAGCCGGATTTATACGACCCGATTGAAGAAGATGTGAAAGCATATTTAAGAGGTGAGTGAGTATGGAAAATTTAAAGGCAAAGGCTTTTGATTTGCGAAAAGATGTAGTAGATATGATTATCGCCGGAAAGGGAGGCCATATCGGAGGAGATATGAGCGTTATGGAAATTCTGGTGAGCTTGTACTTCTGTCAGATGAAAGTATCTCCGGAAAATCCGGACGACCCGGACAGAGACCGGTTTGTTCTCAGCAAGGGACATTCTGTGGAAGCCTATTATGCAGTGCTGGCAGCCAGAGGCTTTCTGGATATTCAGGATGTGATTCAGAATTTTTCCAAATTCGGTTCCAAGTATATCGGACATCCTAACAATAAGCTGCCGGGTATCGAGATGAATTCCGGGTCCCTGGGACATGGGCTGCCTGTTTGTGTAGGTATGGCATTGGCCGGGAAAAAGGATGGCAAAGATTACAGGGTTTATACCGTTATGGGAGACGGGGAACTGGCGGAAGGCTCTGTGTGGGAAGGCTTTATGGCAGGCCATCAGTATAAGCTGGATAATCTTTGTGCAGTAATTGACAGGAACCGGCTTCAGATTTCCGGAAATACAGAAGACGTTATGGGCCATGACGATTTGGGAGAGAGAATCCGCTCCTTTGGCTGGCATGTAATTGAGGTAAAGGATGGAAATGATATAGACCAGCTGAACCAGGCATTCCAGGAAGCCAAGGCTGTAAAGGGACAGCCTACGGCAATCATTGCAGATACAGTGAAGGGCTGCGGCTCTCCTGTTATGGAAAATAAGGCTAACTGGCACCACAAAGTTCCTACCCAGGAAGAATATCAACAGATTATCAAGGATTTTGCAGCAAGGAAGGAGGCTGTTCTTCATGAATAAAATTCCAAACAGACAGGCTATCTGTAATGTACTTATGGAAAAGGCCGGGGAAGATAAGGATATTATGGTATTGTGCAGCGATTCCAGAGGCTCTGCCTCATTGGCTCCTTTTGCAGAAGCCTTTCCGGAGCAGTTTGTGGAGACAGGTATCGCAGAACAGAATTTGGTGAGCATTTCTGCCGGACTGGCAAAATGCGGAAAGAAGCCTTTTGCAGCTTCTCCCGCCTGCTTCCTCTCTACCAGAAGCTATGAACAGGCTAAGATTGATGTGGCCTACTCCAACACGAACGTAACCTTGATTGGTATCAGCGGCGGAATCAGTTATGGAGCCCTGGGTATGAGCCATCACTCCGCCCAGGATATTGCAGCCATGTCCGCCATCCCCAATATGAGAGTTTATCTTCCCAGCGACCGCCATCAGACAAAGTGCCTGGTGGAAGCTCTTCTTCAGGATGAAAAACCTGCTTATGTGCGGGTAGGAAGAAACCCGGTGGAGGATATTTATACAGAGGACAATTGTCCTTTTGAAATGGATAAGGCTACCCTGCTGACAGAAGGACAGGATATTGCCATTATTGCCTGCGGGGAAATGGTAAAGCCTGCCTTAGAAGCGGCAGAAATACTGAAAGAAAAAGGAATTTCAGCTACTGTTTTGGATATGTACTGTGTAAAGCCTCTGGATGAGGAAGCGGTGATAAAAGCAGCAAAAAGCGCCAAAGCAGTCATCACAGCAGAGGAACATGCTCCTTTTGGAGGTCTTGGTTCTATGGTTTCCCAGGTGGTTTCTGCAAGCTGTCCGAAGACAGTCGTAAACCTGTCTCTGCCGGATGCGCCTGTGATTACCGGAACCTCTAAGGAAGTGTTTGACTACTACGGCCTTAACGGAGAGGGAATTGCTAAGAAAGCAATGGAGCTGATATAAATGGGAAAATATATAATAGGTATAGACCAAAGCACTCAAGGCACCAAGTCCCTGCTGTTTGATGAAAACGGAGAGCTTTTGGCAAGGGCGGATTTACCTCACCGGCAAATCGTCAATGAAAAGGGATGGGTGGAACACGACCCGGAAGAGTTCTACAGAAATGTGATACAAACCGTGAGAAACGTGGTAGAAAAAGCCGGAATTTCAAAAGAAGAGATTGTAGGGGCAGGCATCAGCAACCAGAGGGAAACCGCCTTGTCCTGGGACTGGGAAGGAAGACCTGTGTACAATGCTATTGTATGGCAGTGTGCCAGGGGAGAAGCCATATGCCAGAGATTAAAGGCCCATGAGGCTATGATAAAAGAAAGGACAGGTCTTCAGCTGTCTCCTTACTTTTCTGCCGCAAAACTGGCCTGGATTCTGGAAAATGTAGAAGAAGCCAGGGAACTGGCAGCAAAAGGGCTGCTGCGGTGCGGTACAGTTGACAGCTTCCTGGTATACCGCCTTACAGGAGGAAAAGTATACCGGACAGATTACTCCAATGCTTCCAGGACACAGCTCTTCAATATCAGCACCCTGTCCTGGGATGAGGAAATTTGCGCTTTGTTTGGGATTTCTCCTAAGCTTCTGCCGGAAGTTACAGATTCTGACGGCTATTATGGAGAGACAGATTTCGAAGGGTTTCTGGAACGTCCCATCCCCATACATGGAGTGCTGGGAGATTCCCACGGAGCTCTTTTCGGACAGGGATGTCTGGAAAAGGGCATGGTGAAAGCTACTTATGGTACCGGCTCTTCTGTGATGATGAATGTAGGAGAGCAGCCGGTATTCAGCCAGCACGGGGTAGTCTCCTCTCTGGCTTGGGGGATGAACGGCAAGGTTCATTATGTGCTGGAAGGCAATATTAACTATACGGGGGCTGTCATTACCTGGCTGGAAAAGGATTTAAAGCTTATTGCATCTGCCGGTGAGACAGAGGAGTTAGCCAAAAAGGCGGCGACGGAAGACCATACTTATCTGGTGCCGGCTTTTACCGGACTGGGGGCGCCTTACTGGGACAGCGGTGCGGAAGGGATTTTGTACGGTATTACCAGAACCACAGGAAAGGCAGAAGTGGTCCGTGCTGCCCTGGATTGTATTGCTTATCAGATTACCGATATAATCAGAGTTATGGAGACGGATTCCGGTATACCAATCCGTGCGCTCCGTGCTGACGGAGGCCCTACCAGAAATGAGTATCTCATGCAGTTTCAGAGTGACATAGGAAGGATTCCTATACAGGTGCCAAAAGCAGAGGAATTGTCCGGCATCGGAGCAGCCTATGCGGCAGGTTTGGGGCTGGGCCTTTATTCCAAAGAAGAACTGTTTGCTAAGATGGAGCGAAAAGCCTATGAGCCCCGGATGGACAAAAAAGAGGCTGACAGAAAATACCAGGGCTGGAAGGCAGCAGTGGAGACTGTTCTGGAGAAAAAATGAGAAGATTAAATAGGGGAAGATTGGATAGCGGTAGTAGAAGAAACTATAGAAAATTGAACTTTGCGGAAGGGAGCAGTTTAACTGGCTCCCTTCTGTTGTATGTTGTGATATTCCGGGGATTCCCTAAAAAGGCATTTTATGATAAGATGAAAGACATATCTGTTTAGGGAAAGAGAGAAAGGAAAATGAATTACCAAGAAAAAGAAAAGAGAAGTATTTTGGATAAGCTCTGGGTGGCCAGCCTCCTGGCTGTTTTATGCAATGGACTATGGGGGAGCGCCTTTCCTTCTATTAAAATAGGTTATCAATTGTTTCAGATACCTTCGGATAATCCGGCTTCCCAGATTCTGTTTGCAGGCCTGCGTTTTTTTCTGGCAGGGGCTCTGGCCGTGGTGTTTGGAAGTCTGATACAGCGGCGCTTTTTATTTCCTAAAAGAAGCTCCTGGGGAATGGTAATGAAGCTGTCAGTATTTCAGACTATCCTGCAGTATGTGTTTTTCTATCTGGGACTGTCCCATACAACCGGGGTGAAAGGTTCCATTATCGTGGCCTCCAGTTCTTTTATCACTATTTTGACAGCCAGTCTGGTTTTTCGCCAGGAAAAGCTTACCTCACGAAAACTCATTGCCTGTGTCATAGGATTCTCCGGGGTGGTGCTGGTGAATTTAAATGGCAGCGGATTGGGCCTTAGCGCCAGGTTTGACGGAGAAGGTTTTCTGTTGATTTCCGTGGTGGGCTATGCAGTAGCTTCCTGTCTGCTGAAAATCTACTCCAAGAATGAGGACCCGGTAACCCTCAGCGGGTATCAGTTTATGCTGGGAGGTCTGGTGATGATTGGAGCCGGCCTTCTGATGGGCGGCAGAATCTCTGGGATAAGTCCGGAGGGCCTGGGAATTCTTTTGTACCTTGCCTTGATTTCATCTGTGGCTTTTTCGCTGTGGGGCGTGCTTTTAAAGCATCATCCGGTTTCCAGGATTGCCATTTTCGGTTTTACCAATCCGGTATTTGGCGTTATGCTTTCAGCTCTTATCTTGGGAGAAGAAAACCAGGCCCAGGGCTGGCAGATTCTCCTTGCCCTGGTTTTGGTGTGTCTGGGCATCTGTCTCATAAACAGGAGAGGGAAGCTACCCGAAAATCCAGAAAGCGCTGTGGAGTAAAAAACATATAAGGAAACCCAGAGCAGTGGGCAGGCAGAAGGCCAGTGCCGTCCACTTCAGGCTTTGGGTTTCTTTTTTTATGGTGAGCAGGGTAGTGGCGCAGGGCCAGTGCAGCACGCAGAGAACCAGCACACACAAAGCAGTCTCTGTTGTCCATCCCTGGTTCATAAGAAGAGTGGAAAGTCCTGCCAGATTTCCTAAGCCAGTAAGGGAGGTTTGGGCTGTATAAGCCATGATTAAAATAGGAAGTACAATTTCATTTGCCGGTATCCCCAGCAAAAAAGCCAGAAGAATAGGACCGTCCAGCCCCAAGAAGCTTGCCAGGGGGTCCAAAAGTCTGCAGGCGTGTGTCAGAAGGGAGACCCCGCCTAGACCGGTGTTTGCCAGAAGCCAGATGAAAAGTCCTGCGGGAGCGGCTGTTTTTAGGGCTCGCAGCAGTATTTTCAGGGTTCTGTCCGTAAAGGACCGGAAAATAACCTGGAGAAAGGGAGGCCTTCGGTAAGGAGGCAGCTCCAGGGCAAAAAAGGAGGGAACTCCTTTCAGAATGGTTTTAGACAAAAGCCAGGAGGAGAAAAAAGTCATACAAATGCCGAAAACCACTACACCCGTAAGTAAGAGTGCCAGCATAAGTCCGGCTGCAGGCCCTTCTGCGGAAATGGAGAAAAACATAGTAAGGATAGCCAGGATAGTCGGAAAACGTCCGTTACAGGGAACCAGACTGTTGGTCAGGATAGCAATAAGCCTTTCTCTGGGAGAATCTATAATGCGGCATCCCGTAACTCCCGCTGCATTACAGCCAAAGCCCATCATCATGGTCAGCGCCTGTTTCCCGCAGGAATTACATTTGGCAAAACAACGGTCCATGTTAAAGGCTGCCCTTGGAAGATAGCCGAAATCCTCCAGAAGGGCAAAAAAAGGAAAAAACAAGGCCATAGGCGGCAGCATTACGCTGACAACCCAGGCAGTGACTCTGTAAATGCCGTGAATAAGCAGTTGACATAATGTCTCTGGAAGGAGAGAGGAAAGCCCATGAAAGAGCAGGGGTTCCAGGGAAAATAACAGCCTCTGAAGTATATCCGAGATATAATTGGCGCCAGTAAGGGTTATCCAGAAAATGCAAAACAAAAACAGTATCATAAAGAAAAAGGCCGTGATTTTTCCCGTAAACAAGGCGTCCAGCCGTTCTTCCTTTTTCATGTAATCCGGTCTGGTATAGCGGACGCTCTGACGGCAGAGGCAGGAGCAGCAGGCCAGGCAGTCCCCGGGAGTATAGAAAGTTTCGGGGGTATGAAGGCTGCTGCAGCCACAGCAGTCACGGCGGTCACAGCAGTCACAGCAGCCACAACAGTCACAACAGCCACGACAGTCACAACGGTCATGGCAGCAGGCGTTTTTCTCTGTCTCGTCATATGGTTTGTGATTCTCATGGGCTGGTTTTTCCAGAGTCTCTAAAATCAAATTTTTTAATTTTTTTATGTCTCCCTTCTTTCTGGCCGTAATTCCCAGAACAGGGATATGGAGAGATTTTTCCAGAGAGGTGCAGGAAACCTGGACCCCTTTTTTGGCTGCCTGGTCCATTAGGTTGACGCAGAGAATTACCCGGTTTGTAAGGGCCAGAACCTGGAAGAGAAGTCCAAGATTCCGTTCCAGGCATAAGGCGTCGCAGATGACTACTACCAGGTCTGCTTTATTTTGGGTCAGAAAATCCCTGGCAATCTGTTCCTCCTTGGAACGGGGCTGCAGAGAATAACAGCCGGGGAGGTCGGTGACGGATAGGAGCGTAGAACCTAGTCTGCATGTGCCGGAAGCCAGAGAGACAGTTTTTCCGGACCAATTCCCTGTGTGCTGGTGCAGTCCGGTAAGACGGTTAAAAACAGTGCTTTTTCCTACATTTGGATTTCCGGCCAGTGCAATGGAATAATCTGGGGCGGAGGGGTGAAAAGACATGGACCTCACCTCCCGGATTCACTGCAGGAAGTGACGGTTTCAACTAAAATCATAGATGCGTCCTCGTTTCGAAGGGCAATTACCGTGCCCCTCAGCCGGTAGGCATGAGGATTTTTGAAAATACCGGTGTTTACACAGGTAACGCTGGTGCCTTCACAGAAACCCAGCTCCAGGAATCGGCAGAGAACAGAGGCGTCTTCAGGGGAAAGCTTCTGACTGCCGGAAAGCCTTGTAATTATTCCGGTTTGATTCTTTTTCAGACGGGACAGTGGAATTTCGGACATTTTGCCACTCCTTTCAGGCAGCAGAGAAATATAGTTTATTCTATGCCGCCTGAAAAGGGATGGTGCAAAAAGCAGTTTATAAAAATCAGGAATGAGATTACATAAAATGGATTACAGCTCTAATACCAATACCTGGTATCCTTCCATTTGGATTTCTCCGGAAGAGATTTCCGTGGCCGGACAGTTGTTTAACAATACCTTATAGCTGGAAGACGGCAGAACCACGGACTGGGCGTCTTTCTGGAAATTGCCCAGAACCAGCAGACTCTTCTCGCCCTTTCTGTAATAAGCCATAAGATTTTTCTGCTCCTCAAGATAAGGAATCACATCCCCGTATACCAGGGTTTCCTTGTATTCCGGATTTTTTCTCAGGCTAATCAGCTTCTTGTAGAAGGACAATACGGATTCAGGGTCATTTTCCTGAGATTCCACATTGATGGCAGTGTAATTGGGATTTACCTGAAGCCATGGAGTGCCCTGGGTAAAGCCGCCGTTCTTCTGTGCGTTCCACTGTACCGGAGTTCTGGCGTTGTCACGGTTATAAACGGAAACAATTTTTAAAGCCTCCTCAGGAGTATAGCCGGCGTCAATACATACCTGGTACTGGTCCAGAGCGCTGACGTCATCAATCTGTTCCAGAGGAACTATGCCCAGATTTTCCATTCCGATTTCCTGTCCCTGATAGATGAATGGAAGACCTCTCATCAGGAAGTACAGAGCTGCCAGCATTTTTTTGCTTCTGTCTGTAACTTCTCCTTCCGGCAGATAGTAGCTTACCCCACGGGGCTCGTCATGATTCTCGATAATATTGGAGTAGAAGCCGTGATTGCCGATTTTTTTCTGGGACTGGAAATAACATTTCTTATAATCCTCTGAACCAGGTCTCTTGCTGGCGTACCAGCCTTTGTCATTCTTTCCCCAGGAAGTAGTGGTGAAATCGAAGATAGAAGAAAAATAGCCATTGTCTCCTACGAAATTGGGGAATTCCTCGTCCTTTATATTAAATACTTCGCCAACAGAGAAGGCATCGTGAGGGCCAAAGGTTTTCTGCTGCATTTCTCCCAGGAATTCGCCAACGCCTTCAGCGTCTGCCAGCATCTGGGAAATATCGCTGAGACCATCCTCACGGTCAGCCGGATAATCTTTGTATGGCAGCTTCTTTTTAATATTGATGATGGCGTCTACACGGAAACCGCCCAGACCTTTATCCAGCCACCAGTTAATATTTTTGTATACTTCCTCACGGACAACAGGGTTCTCCCAGTTTAAATCCGGCTGTTTTTTATGGAAGACATGCATATACTGCTTGTCCGGATGGCCGGGAAGAGAATCCCATACAGGGCCGCCGAAATAGCTTCTCCAGTTGCAGGGCAGCTCTCCCTCTTTTTTATCCTCTATGTAGAAGAAATTACCGTACTCACCATCCGGGTCCTGGCAGGCTTTTTCAAACCATTCATGTTCATCAGAGCAGTGGTTTACCACCAGGTCCATAAGGATATACATATCTCTTTTCTTAGCTTCCTGAATCAAAAGGTCCATGTCTTCCATAGTTCCGAAGGCAGGGTCAATGCTGTAATAATCGGAAATATCATAACCCTGGTCTGCAAAGGGGGATGGATAAATAGGAGAAATCCACACAATATCCACGCCTAAATCCTTCAGATAATCTAATTTCTGTATGATACCCTGCAAATCTCCGATACCGTCTCCGTTGGAATCGTAGAAGCTCTTAGGGTAAATCTGATAGGCAACCTTATCATGCCACCATTTTTTTTCCATAAATCAAATCCTCCATAACATATAAAATTTGTTGTCTGCATCGGGGCTGTATAGAATAAACCGCCGTTTCTGAATCCATATTATAATGGACAGAGACGGCGGAGTCTAATACATATTTGATTAAAAACTACGATATTATGACTTTTTATTGGAATACCGTTTGCGATATTGCAGGGGAGTCAGTCCGGTGTCTTTCTTGAATTCTCTGAGAAAGTTTCCCAGGTTATTAAAACCACAGTCCAGGCAGACGTCCATAACAGGCAGGTCTGTAGTTTGAAGAAGCTCCACAGCCTGCTTGATACGGTATTCATTTAGATAAGTTACCGGAGATTTTCCCAAGGCTTTTTTGAAAAAGCGGCAGAAATACTGTTCGTTCATATTTACATTTTCCGCTAAATCCCGTATGTATAGCTTCTCCTGATAGTGCTTTCGGATGAATTCCAGAGAGGATTTTATGATTCCTACTCGGTAATCCCCGGTTTTCTGGGGTTCTGTCAAAAGAGAAAAAGCGGAAAGGGTTCCCAGTATTTTTAAGAGAGATGCCCGGATAAAAAGCTGGGAAGAAAGATTTTCCGTTATGGTTTGGTGCTGGCCGGTGTCATAGACTCCGGTTTGATGAAAAACATTGACAATATCCAGATATTCTTGCTTTACCCGGTAAAAAGCCGGGTGGGAAAAGTCCAGCATTCGTGGAAACTGGATTTCCCCCTTCAAAAGAGGCTGTAAAAGACCAGTCTGCACCAGGTCATAATATTCAAAGCTCAGAATCCTGGGATGAAACAATACAGCGGATTCTGTTACATGAGAGCAAATGTCAATGGCATGCAGCTCCCCGGGATTTACAAAAAAGAAACATTCATCAGAAATATGAAAATTTTCCATGTTAATGCTTAAAGTGAAATTCCCTTCCATGAAATAAAGGATTTCTATTTCCTCATGCCAGTGATGCTTGACGCCCTCCCAGACATTATCCTCAAAAACCTCATACAATCCACAGGGAAAATTCAGGGTGCCATGGCCTTCTTCTTTAAATTGGGAGACAGTAGGATTCATAAAGCCCTCCTTTTTATCATTGCCGTAAATACAGTCAAAAGTCCCAGACAGCTTATCCAGATGGCCCGGGAACCCAGGCGGGAGGAAAGCAGGCCTCCGGCTGCAGCTCCCAGTATAAAGAACAAAATTACATTATAGTATTGCAGGCTGTTTTTCAGATGCTCTTTCTTTCCGGTTTTTTTATAGAGATATAAGTTTTCCGTTGCACTTCTCAGGTTTCCTGTACACATAGTGGTGGCGTAAGAGTTTCCGTTCATTTTGCGGAAAGCCTCTACCTGCAGAGCGCAGATAAACGACACCATAATATTTACTATGGTGTCCAGTCTTCCCAGGGGGATAAAGCCGGCAGCTATGAGAAAAAATATTTCAACAAGAACAATAATCTGCCTCCAGTGAATGGCTGAAGCCCATTTGTAGCGGGTTTGAATAGCTTCGCAGATTAAGATGCCCAGAACAAAGGCAGAGATAGGCATAAGGTAGTAAAAAGCGCCTATCCAGTCTTTGGATGTGAGGCGCAGTCCCAGAAGGACAATATTTCCGGTCTGGGCGTTAGCGAAAACCCCGCCTCTGCATATATAGGTGTGTGCGTCCAGGAAACCTCCGGTGAGAGCTAGAAGCAGTCCCAGAATATGGGTTTCGGAGATTTGTTTTTCTTGTGTCATACAGGTCAGCTCCTTTTTTACATATCTGCCAGAATGGTAGTTATTTCATTAGGTCAAGGATAGCATAGATTGAGAAAGGGAACAAGGAAAACAAGGGAAATGGGGAACAGTAACTAATTGGCGAAATATGGGGAGAGAAAAAATGCAGTGATGCTTGACAAAGGAGAAGCATGGGACTATACTTGTTTTATAAATAAGCGGCGCGGGGTGGAGCAGTCTGGAAGCTCGTCGGGCTCATAACCCGAAGGTCGCAGGTTCAAATCCTGCCCCCGCTACTCATAGAAATAGCTCTTGACCGAAACGTCAGGGGCTTTTTGTTTTTCCTTTTTCCTTCTCAAACTGTTTTGGTTTTTGGAAAACTTATGGTACAATGGAAATATGAAAATCAGCGGAAGGAGGGCAAATATGAGCAGAAATTGCAGATTATGCGGCGGCAGATTAAGCGGGGGGATTTGCACAGAGTGCGGACTGGATAACCGCAAATCAGATGAAATGTACCAGGATATATTAAATAAAAGTTCCTGCGATGGAGAAAACCTGACCCACGTTCATGAGCCTGACCAAAAGGAAAAACAGAGGTATACATATGGAGAACAGACCAGAAAATCTACAGCAAAGGCCTCCTATACCGGAAACCGTGCCGGAGAAACCGGGAAAAGTCAGAAAAAGGCTTCTGCTCCGCCCAGGCAAAGCGCAGGGGCAGGAAACCAGAGAAGAGTAGAAAATTATGTGCCGGCCAGGTTTAATATAGGCCGTACCGGCTATCAGAATTTTGGGCAGAAAAAGGGTGCGTCTGTATTTTTGGTTCTGGTACTTATTTTTCTCCTTGTGTTTTTAATAGCGGCAGGAGCCATAAAGCACAATTCAGGAAAAAGTTTTCAGCATTCAATGGAATATCTGGAAGATTTTGACGACTTTGATTTTGACTACGATTTAGGAGAGGATTTGGAGGATTATGTTTATGACCCTTATGAAAATGCCCAGGATACCTTGAAAGAGACAGGTGAATACTGGAGCCAGCAGATGGAGCCCGGTATGTATATGGTTGGTGTGGATATTCCGGAGGGAGAGTACAGAGTTACCGGTTCTCAGGGAAGCAGTTTTGAAGTTCATGATTCAGCCAATTATATTGTAGATACTGTCCGGTTCGGTTCGGACACAGATTTAGGAGAGGTAGATGCAGCAGATGGAGTAAAGCTTTTTGCAGGCGCTTTGATTTGTGTGGATGGTAAGAATCCGGTTACGCTTGCCTCAGAAAATGCCCAGACTCAGGAGATACAGGCCAGGACAGCGAATCCTCTGACAGAAACTGTGGAAGTAAACGGAAGCCTGACAGCAGGAAAGGACTTTCCGGCAGGTACTTACGATATGAGGGTTAAGACAGGGGATAAGTTTGGAATCGTGTTTTACCATATCCCTTCTGTGGACGAAGAGGAATACCCTCCCTCCTTTTCGGTTATGATGGAAGCCAATCCTACAGAGGAATATCCGGAGTATTGTTCTCTGTATAAAAATGTGGTGCTGCCGGAGGGTGCAGTCATAGAAGTGGAGGAATTTACAGTAGAACTTGTACCCAGTCAGGGTATTGTGTCAGAAGATTATTTAGCGTTTTATTCAAATATGTAAAAATATATAAAATTAGGACTTAAGCGAGATTCAGGAGCAGAAAATGAGCAGAAAAAAGAAAAAAAGGACAGCAGGAGATGTTATCCGTTATATTATTATGGCTGCAGCCCTCTGTGTATTCGTGTTTTCCGCAGTACAGCTTGCAGGGATTTTTTTGGAGTACAGAGAAGGAACAGAAGAATATGACCGTATCCGGGAATATGTGGAGCAGCCCGTAGAGCAGGAGGAGGAAGACCAGGCCCTGAAAGGGGAGGCCACCCAGTCTGAGACACCCCAGGCCCCATCTGTGGACTGGGCTGCTCTTCAGGCTATCAACTCAGACCTTATAGGGTGGCTTCAAATCGAAGGTACGGAAATCAGCTATCCTATTGTAAAGGGAACGGATAATGCCTATTATCTGAAGCATACCTTTGAGAAGACCACCAATGCGGCTGGAGCGATTTTTATAGAGTTTACCAACAGCAGTGATTTTCAGGACTGCAATACCATTATATATGGGCACAATATGAAAAACGGCTCTATGTTTGGTCAGCTTCGAAAATACTTCCAAAGCCAGGAGGCTATACCGGGAAAATATATCTGGGTGTGTACGCCCCAGAAGAATTACCGTTATGAAATCTTTTCCAGCCATGTGGTAGATGCTGCGGGAGAAACCTATACTTTGTTTTCCGCTCATGACGAGGCCTTTGGGAAGTATTTGGAAAATATGAAATCCCAGTCTCTGGTGGATTTTAACGTAGGAGTGAGTCAGGAGGATAAGATTATCACTCTTTCCACCTGTACGGGAAATGACGCTACCCGTTTTGTGGTTCAGGCCAGGATGGAGGGCGCTTATTAGACAGTAGCTTTGTGGAGAAGGAGGCTGTATGAAATGACAGACGAAATCAAAAGACTGCAGGAAATATTGGATGAAAGCAGCAATGTGGTTTTCTTCGGAGGGGCAGGAGTTTCCACGGAAAGCGGAATCCCTGATTTTAGAAGCGTGGACGGGCTCTATCACCAGCAATGGGATTATCCTCCGGAAACTATTTTGAGTCACAGCTTTTTTATGAGGAAGCCAGAGGAATTCTACCGGTTTTACCGGGCAAAAATGCTCTGCGACACCGCCAGGCCCAATGAAGCCCATAAAAAACTGGCAGAGCTGGAGAAATCGGGAAAACTGAAAGCAGTGATTACCCAGAATATTGATAATCTGCATCAGATGGCTGGAAGCCGCCGTGTGTTAGAACTTCACGGCAGCGTACACCGGAACCATTGTATGAAATGCGGCGCCTTCTATGGATTTGACCATATGAAGAACAGCCAGGGAGTGCCCAGATGTGAAAAATGCGGAGGCATCATAAAGCCGGATGTGGTACTATATGAGGAGGCGCTGGATTCCCAGGTGCTGAGTGAATCTGTGGAAGCTATTTCCCAGGCCCAGACCCTTATCATAGGGGGAACTTCTTTATCCGTGTACCCTGCCGCTTCCCTTCTGGATTATTTTCGGGGAGCCCATCTGGTTGTGATAAATAGGGATAAAACCCCCAGGGACAGAATTGCAGAGCTGGTGATAAACCAGCCTATTGGCCAGGTGTTTGGGGAGATTCAAGTAAAAATGTAACAGAGGAAACGAATTATGAATTATAACTATGAAGTGGGAGACATTGTAAAATTAAAAAAACAACATCCCTGCGGAAGCCATGAATGGGAAATTCTGCGGGTGGGAGCTGATTTCCGGCTGAAATGCTTAGGCTGCGGGCATCAAATCATGATGGCCAGAAAGGCTGTGGAAAAAAGTGCCAGAGATTTGAAAAAAAAGGCTTGAATATCTCCGGGCCATGTGGTAGAATAAGCAATCGTGATATATTATTTTCAGGATGCCTGAGTGCGTATGCGCCGGGCGCTATCCTTGTTCCCTGCCAGTCAGGGAGCCAAAAGACCAAAAGGAGGTACAACAAGCATGAACAAATACGAATTAG
>NHCFR01400__coassemble_911_pt1 | contig 17545 bp, 15 predicted proteins | sample NHCFR01400__metabat2_high_PE_048 | metagenome-assembled genome bin NHCFR01400
AGTATTTGATTGTTCTAACCATCTGGCTTGTGTAGGAGTTCTCGTTGTCATACCAAGATACAACCTGAACTTCTGTTGTTCCGTTATCCAGAGGCAGAACCATTGTCTGTGTAGAATCGAACAGAGAACCAAATCTCATACCAACAATATCGCTGGATACGATTTCGTCTTCGTTATATCCGAAGGACTCTGTAGCTGCTGCTTTCATAGCATCGTTAATCTGCTCTTTTGTAACGTTGCCTTTAACAACTGCTGTTAAGATAGTTGTAGAACCTGTTGGGGTTGGAACACGCTGAGCAGCGCCGATTAATTTTCCGTTTAATTCAGGAATAACTAATCCGATAGCTTTTGCAGCACCTGTGCTGTTAGGAACAATATTTACTGCTGCTGCACGGGACCTTCTTAAATCACCTTTTCTCTGAGGTCCGTCAAGTGTCATCTGGTCGCCTGTGTAAGCGTGGATTGTACACATAATACCGGACTGAATCTCAGCTAAGTCATTTAATGCTTTAGCCATAGGAGCTAAGCAGTTTGTTGTACAGGAAGCGGCAGAAATAATGTTGTCGTCTTCTGTCAGTGTTTCATGGTTTACATTGTAAACGATAGTTGGCAGGTCGTTTCCAGCCGGAGCGGAAATAACAACTTTCTTAGCGCCTGCATCGATATGTGCCTGAGCTTTTGCTTTGGATGTATAGAAACCTGTACACTCCAGAACAACGTCTACTCCGATTTCTCCCCATGGAAGCTCGGCTGCGTTAGCCTTAGCATAGATTTTGATTTCTTTTCCGTCAACAGTGATGGAATCTTCTCCTGCTGTAACTTTATCAGCTAATTCATATCTTCCCTGTGTAGAGTCATATTTCAGTAAGTGAGCTAACATTGCTGGAGATGTTAAATCGTTGATTGCCACGATTTCAAATCCCTCTGCTCCAAACATCTGTCTGAATGCAAGACGTCCGATACGTCCAAAACCATTGATTGCTACTTTTACTGCCATGATTTTCATTCCTCCTAAAAGTGATTGATTTTCTGTGAGTTCTTTAACTTTTTTCACACATTGTTAAAGAAACATCAACCTTGTCCATATTGTACCCGTTTTTATCCAAAAATTCAAGTCTAATTTCAAATTTCCTGGGCGATTTCCTGGTGTTTTCCCTAGTTTTTACTTGCCTGCCTCTGGATTTAGCCTATATAATAGAGGGTACGGGGCCTCTTTTCCCAGAGAAATTCTTTCCCGGGGAACCGGCCTGCTTTCCCAAGCTAGTGTACTGGCACGTTCATTTTCAGCATAATGACGTAGAATGAATTTTCATTCTGCAAGGCGGAGGAATGAGGCGTAGCGGTGGCTACGTCGATTGACGACAACGCAGCAGATGGAAATTCAGGCAAGTCATTTGCTAAAATATGAACGTGTCAGTACACTAGGGTTACATCAACACTCAGGAGGAATTTATCATGTACTGCGATTTTCATCTTCATTCTTCTTTTTCCACTGACAGCAACGCTCCCATGGAAAAAATGGTGCTGCAGGGCATCGAACTGGGCCTTCCTGCCATGTGTTTTACCGAGCATATGGATTTGGATTTTCCTTCGGAAGAACCGGAATTTCTGGTAGACCTTCCTGCTTACAAAAGCAGGTTTCTAGAGCTAAAAGAGAAATATAAAGATAAAATAGAACTGTATTTCGGACTGGAGCTTGGACTTCAGCCTCATCTGAAAGAGGAACTGCCTGCTCTCAGTAATTCGGAGAACTTTGATTTTATTATCGGCTCCACCCATGTGGTGGACCATATGGACCCCTATGAGAAGACCTTTTATCAGGGCCGCACCGAAGAAGAAAGCTACCGCCGTTATTTTGAGGTGCTTTTGGAGAATTTGAAGCTTTTTTCCTGCTTTGACTCCTGCGGACATATTGATTATGTAGTTCGCTACGGCCCTAATAAAAACCGGGATTATACTTACGAAAAATACCAGGACCTTCTGGAGGAAATCCTGAAAATCCTGGTAACTAAAGGCATTAGCCTGGAATGTAATACTGCAGGCTTTAAATACGGTCTGGGGCATCCCAATCCCACAGAAAAAATCCTAACCCGCTACAGGGAGTTGGGAGGAGAGCTGTTGACCCTGGGCTCTGACGCCCATGCGCCAGAACATATTGCCTATGATTTTTCCCGGGCCGGCCAGCTGCTGAAGGCCTGCGGCTTTCAATATTATACTGTCTTTAAGAACCGGAAGCCTGTGTTTCTTCCCCTTTAAGTACAGAAGCAGTTTCTCCCAAAATCACGCCTCCCCCGGCCACATACTCTCCCTGATAAAATACTACTGCCTGGCCTGGGGTGATGGCTCTCTGGGGTTCCTGGAAATCCACCTGGAGCCTGTCTGCCCCTAGTTTTTTCAGGCTGCAGGGAGCTCCGGGATGATTATAACGGATTTTTGCCGTAAAAGGGATTCCTTCCTCCACCTGTTCTATGGCCATAAGATTTATATTATGACAGACAAGACTTTTGGCAAAAAGCTCCTCATTCTCTCCGATTACCACCTCATTTGTATCCGGCCGAAGTTCTGTCACAAACACAGGATGTCCCATAGAAAGATTCAGCCCTTTCCTCTGTCCTATGGTATAGTGGATGATTCCTTTATGCTGCCCTAAAATTTCTCCGTCTTTCCCCACATAATTACCTTTTTCTATTTTTTCCCCTGTGTATTCTTCTATAAATCTTCCGTAATCCTTATCCGGCACAAAACAGATTTCCTGGCTATCCTTTTTGTGGGCAACAGGAAGTCCGGCCTCCTGGGCAATCTGGCGGATTTCCTCTTTTGTGTATGCCCCTACAGGCATCAGAGTCCTGGAAAGCTGTTCCTGAGTCAAATTATACAGAGCATAGGTCTGGTCCTTTTTCGCTGTAACCGAATTTCGAATGGCATACCTTCCATTGGGAAGCTGCTCTATCCTGGCATAATGGCCGGTAGCAATATAGTCTGCCCCTATATCCAGACTGCGTTTCAGCAGAGATTCCCATTTTACATACCGGTTGCAGGCAATACATGGATTAGGCGTACGGCCGGCCTGGTATTCCCGGACAAAATAATCCATAACCTGAGATTTAAATTCTCTACGGAAATTCATCACATAGTAGGGAATATCCAGCTTCTGGGCCACTCTTCTGGCATCATCCACAGCGCTTAACCCACAGCAGCCTCCGTTTTCTTCTTGAAACTCAGAGTCTTCTTCCTGCCATATCTGCATGGTAACACCGATTACATCGTAGCCTTGTTCCTTCAGAAGGTAAGCGGCCACAGAGGAATCCACACCTCCTGACATTCCTACCACTACCTTTTTCTTTCCCATCAATACTCTTCCTCTTCTTCCTCTTCTCCTTCATGAATATCGGACTTAGGTTTTGACAGACCTTCAATCTTAATGCCATGCTTTTCCGCATAGTCCCAGAGTGCTGCATGAATCGCCTCCTCAGCCAAAAGAGAACAATGCACCTTCACAGGAGGAAGTCCGTCCAGGGCCTCCATAACCGCTTTATTGGTTACCTGAAGGGCTTCCTGGATGGTCTTTCCCTTCACCAGCTCAGTAGCCATACTGCTGGTAGCCACTGCGGCGCCGCAGCCGAAGGTTTTAAATTTGCAGTCCCGGATAATCTGGTTGTCATCAATATCCAGATAAATTCTCATAATATCTCCGCACTTAGCGTTTCCCACGGTTCCCACGCCGCTGGCGTTCTCTATTTCTCCTACATTTCTGGGATTCTGAAAATGGTCCATTACTTTTTCACTGTACATATTAAAATTCCTCCGTATGGTTATATTTTACAAATTCTATACTCTTCTTTTGTATTTTTATGCGTTCTTTTGCTTCCTGATAAAGTCCTCATAAAGAGGGGACAGGTTTCTCAGCTTGCTGACGATTTCCTTTATCTGGTCTAAGGTATAGTCCAAATCTGCCTTGGTTATATCTTCTCCCAAAGTCAGTCTGAGAGAGCCATGAGCAATTTCATGAGGAAGACCAATAGCCAGCAATACATGAGACGGGTCTAAAGAACCTGAGGTACATGCAGAACCGCTGGAACCTGCGATTCCCTTCATATCCAGCATGATGAGCAGGGACTCGCCCTCAATAAACCGGAAACTAAAATTCATGTTGTTTGGAAGACGCTTTACCGGGTCTCCGTTTAATCTCACATAAGGAATTTCTTCCAAAACTCTCTGGATAAAATAATCTCTCAGTTCTTTTTCCCTGGCCGTACGTCCTTCCATGGACTGGGCTGCCAGCTTAGCCGCCACACCGTAGCCTACAATAGCAGGAACATTTTCCGTACCGGCCCTTCTCTTTCTCTCCTGAGCACCTCCATGCATATAAGAGCGTATTTTCACACCTTTGCGGATATAGAGAAATCCTATGCCCTTTGGTCCGTTTATTTTGTGGGCACTGGAGCTTAACATATCAATATTCATATCCTCCACATCAATGGGTACCTGGCCAAAGGCCTGCACAGCGTCTGTGTGGAATAAAATGCCATGCTCTCTGGCAATCATTCCGATTTCTTTCACCGGCTGGATAGTCCCGATTTCATTATTGGCAAACATAATAGAAATCAGAATAGTATCCGGGCGAATGGCTTTCTGCAAATCTTCCAAGCTGATAAGACCGTTTTCATCCACATCCAGGTAAGTTACTTCTGCTCCCTGCTTCTCCAGATACTGGCAGGTATGAAGCACTGCATGATGTTCGATTTTGGACGTAATGATATGTTTCCCTTTTTCCCTGTAGGCCTCAAAGGCTGTCTTAATGGCCCAGTTATCCGCCTCTGTTCCTCCTGCTGTGAAATAAATATCCTGGGGCCTGCCGTTTAATACCTGGGCAATCTGTTCTCTGGCCGTGGTAATGGCTTCCTTGCTTCTCTGTCCCAATTCGTAAATACTGGAAGGATTCCCATAATTCTCCGTAAAGTAGGGAAGCATAGCATCCACTACCTCCTGGGAGGTCTTTGTCGTTGCTGCATTATCCAGATAAATTCTTGTTTTCATAGCTTTCATCTCCTAATTATCACATTTTTGCACTTGAATCTGTCCTTTTTCCAAAGCCTTTCGGCTCTCCTCCACTAACTGGCTCAGCATAATGGAATCTACGGTTTCCTGAATGCTTTTATTGATTTGCTGCCACACATATCTGGTGACGCATAAATCTTCTCCGGCGCAGTGTACATTGTTTCCTTCTCCACAGGACACTGCCGCTATACTTCCCTCTAAGGCCCGCAGCACATCTCCCACGGAAATCTCACTGGCAGGTCTGGCCAGCTTGTATCCCCCCTGGGCTCCCCGGATACTGGTCACTAATCCTTCTTTTTTCAATTTTCTGACCAGCTGCTCCAGATAGCTGTCTGAGATATTCTGTCTGGCCGCTATGCTCTGTATGGATACAGCCTCTGTTTCGCTGTACAAAGCCAGGTCTATCAGAGCCCTCAGACCATATCTCCCCTTTGTGGAAAGCTTCACTTTTTATCCCTTCTTTCAATTCCGACTATTTTGGTCGGATTTCTTTGCTGGGTGTAGAATATCACCTTTCCTCTGTTCTGTCAAGTTCCTTTTTCGAATATATTTCTATAAACAACAGCCTTCGCTGAAAATTCCGGAAAAGGAGTTCATATGGACAATAAACACCTGTTGCTGAAAGGTACTATCATTCTTACTTTAGCCGGCTTTATCACCAAAATGATTGGCTTTATTTATAGAATATTCCTCTCTCAGGCAATTGGTGCCCAGGGCATGGGAATCTATCAGTTAATCTTTCCCATTAACACACTTTGCTTTGCTCTGTCTGTGGGTGGAATCCAGACAGCCATATCTCGCTTTACCGCTGCCAGGGCAGCAAAAAAAGACCAGCAAGGGGCCAGAGACATCTTCGTGCTGTCCACAGGAATCTCTGTGTCCATTGCTGTTATCACTGCTGTTCTGCTCTACCGAAATGCTTCCTGGTTTGCCCGCCATATCCTGCTGGAGAAAAGCTGTACCCCGCTTTTAAAAATTATGGCAATTTCTGTTCCCATGGGTACCTTCCACTCTTGTGTCAACGGTTATTTTTTTGCCAGGAAAAAACTGTCTGTTCCGGCTACTGCTCAGCTTTTAGAACAAATAGCCAGGGTGGGAGTAACTTATGGCCTCTTTTTGATATGGACGGAAAAGGCAATTCCTACGGGGCCGCTTTTAGCGGTGTGGGGACTTTTAGGGGGAGAATTAGTATCTATGGTATTTTCAGCTATTGTGATTTCCTGGGATTATCAGAAGCATCATTACCATATCTCTCATATGTCCTCTCCTAAAAATGACTTAAAAAACATCATCAGCCTGGCCTTCCCCCTGACCTGCAGCCGGCTTCTGGTAAATGTTCTCCACAGTATCGAATCCGTTCTGATTCCGGGACATTTACGGCTTTACGGGCTGGATAACGCTTCTGCCTTATCTATCTACGGTATTCTTACGGGAATGGCACTGCCTCTGATTTTCTTTCCTTCTGCTGTCACCAACGCCGTATCCACCGTGCTGCTTCCCTCTGTGGCAGAAAGCCAGGCTCTGGGAAATCGGAAAGCCATCCAAAAAAGCATCCTACTCTCTGTAAAATATTGTCTTCTTCTGGGGTTTCTATCCACGGTCTTCTTCTATTTTTCCGGAGACTTCCTGGGATTGTTCCTTTTTAAAAACGAATTTGCAGCAACTTTTATCAAAACCCTGTCCTTTATCTGTCCCTGTCTCTATCTTTCCGGAACTCTGGGAGGGATTTTAAATGGTCTAGGTGCTGCCAACCAAAGCTTTCTGCTGAATACACTGGGTCTGGCTATCCGTATTGGTTTTGTATTTTACGTCATCCCTCATCATGGCATAGTAGGCTACATATGGGGACTTATTGTCAGCGAACTTGCAGTTACCGGTCTTTCTCTCTATTTCCTGAGAGAATATTTTCACACTTAAACGCTTTACATTTATAAAGTATTTTTACAAAAACTATCGACAACTTCTGTTTCTTGTATTATAATTTTCCAATGAAAACTTTGAAAAATCTAAACTAATAATTTATAAATACAAAGGAGAATCCCATGAGTTTTAAATTTGTGAAACAGCTTCCATCCCCGGATGAAATCAAAAAGCAATCCCCTATGTCAGAAGAATTAAGAAAAATAAAAGAGGAGAGAGACCGGCAGATTCAGGACATTATCACCGGACATTCCGATAAATTTCTGGTTATCGTAGGTCCCTGCTCCGCAGACAATGAAGATTCTGTGTGCGAGTATACCAACCGTCTCAGTAAATTGCAGGAAAAGGTAGCAGAACGTCTGGTTCTGGTTCCCCGTATCTATACTAATAAGCCCCGTACTACGGGAGAGGGATACAAGGGTATGCTCCATCAGCCGGACCCGGAGGCAAAGCCTGACGTGTTGGCTGGAATCCTGGCTATCCGTCACATGCATATGCGCTCTATTGCAGAAACAGGTCTTACCTCTGCAGACGAAATGCTTTATCCAGATAACTGGCACTATCTCTCTGATTTATTATCCTATGTGGCCATCGGTGCCCGCTCTGTAGAAAACCAGGAGCACCGTCTCATGGTCAGCGGTCTGGATATTCCGGTAGGCATGAAAAATCCTACCAGCGGTGATTTCTCCGTAATGCTGAACTCCGTTGTAGCTGCCCAGGGTGAGCATGATTTTATTTCCAGAGGCTGGGAGGTAAAAACCCAGGGAAATCCCCTGACCCACACGATTTTGAGAGGGGCTGTAAATAAACACGGAAACACCATACCCAACTACCACTACGAAGATTTACAGCTTTTGTTGGAGATGTACAATCAGAGAGAACTGGAAAATCCAGCGGTAATCATCGATGCCAACCACTCTAACTCTGGCAAGAAGTACAAAGAACAGATTCGTATTGTAAAAGAAGTCCTTCACAGCCGTCTGGTGTCTCCTGACATTCAGAAACTGGTAAAAGGCGTTATGATTGAAAGCTATTTGGTAGAGGGCTGTCAGAAAATCGGCCCTAACCATGTATATGGCAAATCTATCACTGACCCATGTCTTGGCTGGGAGGATACAGAGAAGCTGCTGTATACCATTGCGGAGCTTTGCTGATAACAGGAATGTTTTACAGGCAAAAAAGCTCATTTACTGCTCTGCTTCTAAAAAAGCAGCCCCATGGAATATTCCGGATTTCCGCCGGTTTCCCATGAGGCTGCTTTTTCATTTAAATACTCCTTATGTACCTCCAGCTTTATAGCTGGCTCCCAGTTGCCCATATTTTCATTTATTTTCTGGGATGAGCTTTCATATACACATCTCTGATTTTATGAAGATTCATATTCATATATATCTGAGTAGTAGCTATATCCGAATGTCCCATCATCTCCTGTACGCTTTTTAAATCTGCTCCATTCTGTACTAAATGGGCAGCAAAAGAGTGACGAAGAGTGTGGGGAGTAATATCCTGCTGGATACCAGCTGAAGCCGCATAACTTTTCAAAACCTTCCAAAAACCCTGACGGCTCATGGATTTTCCGGAGCAATTCAGAAACAGCAGGTCACTGTCACCACCGTCTAAAAGCTGCTCTCTGGCTCCTTCCAGATAATGCTCCACCGCTTTTCTGGCTGCACTGCCATAAGGAATAACTCTTTCCTTTTCTTTGGTATGGCAGGTCAAATAGCCCAATTTTAAATTTATATCATTTGTAGTAAGTCCAATCAGCTCACTAACCCGGATACCAGTGGCATACAGTAGTTCCAGCATGGCCCTGTCCCTGATTCCCTTAGCCGTATTTTCCCTAGGCTGCTCAAGAAGCAGGTCTACCTCCTCCACTGTGAGAATATCTGGCATCTTCTTTTCTATCTTAGGTGCTTTTAATCCTTCTGCAGGATTCTCTTTCCAACCATTTTTCTGACATAAATATTGGAAAAACGCACGAATAGAAGCAATAGTCCTGGAAATAGAGGATGCTGCAAATTTTTTGCGCTCCATATAGAGAATATAGGAATGCAGCATGGTTGGCGTCACCTGCTCCGTCCCAGATACTCCCTCTTTTATCAGGTACTGCTCCAGCTTTCTCAAATCACGCTCGTATGAAACTTCTGTATTTTGTGAAGTGCCTCTGGTATTATGTAAATAACCGATAAACTCTTGTATCTCGCACTTCATATCTTATTCCCCTTCTGTAAGGCATAGTACGATTATATATCAAAAGCAACAGAAAAATCAAACCTTATTTTAACAAAAACCCTGTTTTTTCAGGGTTTTTGCCATATTACACAACATATCGAAACTCCTTTTTTCGACAGATACTACATGTGGTGAAAAAGAAATGTAAATTTTTTGTGAACTTATAACCAGGTCTCCAAAATATATTGCAGTACATTCTGATTAACATAACTTTCTGTCCAGATTCCCAGCAAAAGGATAATAGCTGCCATAGACAAGAAAAAGAAATAGGCCTTGTAATCTTCTTTATTCTTTTTTAATCCGGCCCAGGATTTTTGACTCATCTGTACTGTCACAAAAAAGAAAAATAGCCAGCCCGGGACATAGAACAGCGCTTGAGGAAAAAGACATGTCAATGCCGCAGCCATCCCCTTCAACCCATACTCCAGAAGAAAAAGCGTAATAAGATTCCCACCCAAAAATCCAGCCCACAAAAGACTTATACCCCCAAAGGGAGCCCCCAGAACTGTAGTACCGCACAACACCCCCAGAAGAAACACACTGCCCCGTTTCATCAAAAGCTGCCCAAAAAGAAGCCTGCTTTCCACCTCTGGCGCAAAAGACAGGTAAATTGGCAGAAGGCTTGTCTGGTAGCCAGTTTTTTTCAGTAAAAAATTAGCCCCTGCAATGCCCAGAACGAAGCCGGCCAGGTACAGCAGGAGAAATATTCGAATATATTTTTTCATAGACCTCACCCTCTACAGTCTATGTAAAAAAGCCCAAAAAAAGACCCCACACTGATTTTCAGTGGGAGTCTTCTCTTTTCTGTTGACGTTATTTTGCGTAATCCACTACTCTGGATTCTCGAATTACATTCACCTTTATCTGTCCCGGATATTCCAGCTCTGCTTCTATCTGCTTGGAAATATCTCTGGCCAGCAGTACCATATCGCTGTCACTTACATGCTCTGGTACTACCATAACTCGAATTTCTCTTCCTGCCTGAATAGCAAAAGATTTGTCAACTCCCTTGAAGGAGTTGGTAATATCCTCTAACTGTTTTAATCTGTTGGTATAGGTTTCTAAAGTTTCTCTTCTTGCACCTGGCCTTGCTGCGGAAATTGCATCAGCAGCCTGTACAAGACATGCAACCAATGAAGCAGGCTCCACATCTCCGTGATGGGACTCCACTGCATTGATAACAATCTGTGATTCTTTATATTTTCTACATAAGTCAGCACCAATCTGAATGTGGGAGCCTTCCACTTCATGATCGATGGATTTTCCGATGTCATGGAGCAAACCTGCCCGCTTTGCCATACGCACATCCGTTCCCACTTCTCCGGCCAGCAATCCTGCCAGCTGAGCCACCTCAATTGAATGCTTCAATGCATTCTGTCCATAGCTGGAGCGGAACTTCATGCGGCCCAGAAGACGAATCAGCTCGGGATGGATACCATGTACCCCGACCTCCAATACTGCGGCTTCTCCTTCTTCCCGCATCATAGCTTCTACTTCCTTCTGAGCTTTTTCAACCATTTCTTCAATTCTTGCAGGATGGATACGTCCATCCACAATCAATTTTTCCAAAGCGATTCTGGCTACTTCCCTTCGAATGGGGTCAAAACCTGACAGCACCACTGCCTCCGGGGTATCGTCGATAATCAAATCCACGCCGGTCAGAGTCTCCAGGGTACGGATATTTCGTCCTTCCCGACCAATGATACGGCCTTTCATCTCATCGCTTGGAAGCTGTACAACAGAAATAGTGGCTTCTGCCACATGGTCTGCCGCACATTTCTGAATAGCAGTTACTACATACTCTTTTGCTTTTTTGTCAGCATCTTCCTTTGCCTTGCTTTCCAGTTCCTTGTAAAGCTTAGCTGTGTCAATTTTCACTTCATCTTCAACAGTTTTCAACAGATAATCTTTTGCCTGTTCGGAGGTAAGACCTGAAATTCTTTCCAGTTCCTGTACTCTCTGTTCCTGTAATTCGTCAACTTTCTTTTCCTTTTTCTTTAGCTCTGCTTCCCTAGCTGTGTGTTCTGCTTCTCTCTTCTCCAGAGCATCTGCCTTCTTGTCCAAAGCTTCTTCCCTGGACAAAACACGCTTTTCATACTTCTGAAGTTCGCTTCTTCTCTCCTTTGTCTCTTTCTCCAATTCATTCTTGGTTCTGAGATTCTCTTCCTTTGCTTCCAGGAGAGCTTCACGCTTCTTTGTCTCAGCAGTCTTCAATGCCTCATCTATAATGCTTCTTGCTTTTACTTCCGCTGTTCCGATAGTTTCTGCGTCCTTTTCTGTTTTCTTCTTTACAGACAGACTTGCAGTAACAGGAACGGCAATCAGCAATGTAATAGCCACAGCAAGGAATGCAATGATTACATTTGTTACCACAGGAGCACCTCCTTATTAAGTTTTCATTGTACGAATACAACAGTATAATTTTATACTGATTTCATAAAAAAGTCAACATAAAACAGTCAAATCATCTGGCTGTCTCTGTGTATTTTATACAAGTCGATACCCTCTCTGGACAAGGGCATACATGCCTCAAACCATGATATTTTTGTGTTTTGCGGCGTTATCCTCAATCGGTGTACGTCCAGTACACCTCAATCGTCTGCCTTGCAAAACGCAAAAATATCTATGGTTGAGGTCGCAGAGTTGAAAAGCGATAAATTTTGTGCCCTGCAAGGCACTTGAATGAAGCGTACCGGGCGGTACGCTGATTGAAAGTAACGCAGCAGGACGCAAAATTTAACCTTTTCAACCATGTGTGCCCTTGTTCAGAGAGGGTAAGCTGTCGTCTCTATTACTCATTCTCCCATTCCCGGAATGCAGAGAGAATATCTGAGGAAGAAAAGCCTCTTCTCTGAAGAAACCCGTACAGCCGCTGTTTTTCCTTATCCCCTGCCAGACCTTCTCCTCCGGTCCTTTTCCTGATAAGCTCCCGGATAACAGTTCTGGGCTCCTGGTCCTGAGACTGCTCCTGCTCTTCAAAAACTGTATCTATAATCTCCTGCTTCACACCCTTTTGCAGCAATTCCATCCGGATTCTGGCCCGTCCTTTTTTTCTGCTCTGGTTCTCCACATAAACTGCAGCATATCTTTTATCATCAATATAGTGAAAGCTTTCCACATAGGCCAGAGCCGCTTCCACAGCACAAGAGGGATAGCCCCCTTGAACCAGTTTCTGCCTTACCTGCTCTCTGGTCTTATCTCCCGCCTCCAGCAGATGCATAGCCCGGAGCTTGGCTCTTTTTGTAAGAATCTCTTCTGTAATTTCCCGGTATATCTCCTGAGACAGCTCTTCTTCCTGAACTATGTGATAACGGGACAGCTCGCCTTTATACAAAACAAAGGCAGGCTGTCCATTTATTTCCACCTGGAACTTTTGCTTTGTCACAGGCCGGATTCCGGTTATTCTCAAAGTATCCATGGATTAATCTTCCTGGGCATTAAGGTTCAAACTCTCCTGAGCAGGCTCCTGGGGCAGGGGAACCTCTTCACTTAAAGGCAGTCCGTAATGCTCCCGCACTTTTTGTTCAATTTCCATACAGATTGCAGGATTCTCTTTCAGGTACTTCTTGGCATTCTCTCTTCCCTGTCCAATTTTCCCCTCATTATAGGCATACCATGCACCGCTCTTGTTAACGATTCCCAAGTCTGCAGCCAAATCCAGAATATCTCCTTCTTTGGAAATACCTTCTCCGAACATAATATCAAACTCCGCTTCCTTAAAAGGCGGAGCAATCTTATTCTTCACAACCTTGATTCTGGTTCTGTTTCCTACCATCTCGCCTCCCTGTTTCAGAGTTTCAATTCTGCGTACATCCATACGGATGGAGGAGTAGAATTTCAGGGCCCGGCCTCCGGTGGTAACCTCCGGATTTCCGAACATAACGCCCACTTTCTCACGGAGCTGGTTGATAAAAATAACCACACAATTGGACTTGCTGATATGTCCGGTCAGTTTTCTCAGGGCCTGGGACATAAGTCTGGCCTGAAGGCCTACATGAGAATCCCCCATATCTCCCTCTATCTCCGCTTTTGGAACCAGGGCTGCTACAGAGTCCACAATAATAATATCCACAGCGCCGGAACGCACCATGGTTTCCGTAATTTCCAAAGCCTGTTCTCCATTATCCGGTTGTGAAATATATAGATTGTCAATATCCACACCTATATGTTTGGCATAAACAGGGTCCAGGGCATGCTCTGCATCAATAAAGCCGGCAATACCGCCTCTCTTCTGAACTTCCGCCACCATATGAAGAGCCACGGTGGTCTTGCCACTGGATTCCGGTCCGTAAATCTCTACAATTCTCCCCTTGGGTACTCCTCCCAGCCCCAGGGCAATATCCAGGCTGAGTGCGCCTGTAGGAACCGTCTCCACATTCATATTGGCCGTGGAATCTCCCAGCTTCATAACAGAGCCTTTTCCAAACTGCTTCTCTATCTGTCCCAGTGCGGCGTCTAATGCCTTTAATTTATCTTCTTTTACCATCTGTGCCATCTCTTATCTCCTTTATATTTCTTTATTCTGCAATATCTATTTCCTTCTGCCTGACAGCTTCCGGGTATGTCCTTCTCTCTGCCTGCGAACGAATGTTCGCCCTGATTTTCATGATAGTATAGTTTTTCTCCCTTGTCAACCATTTCTTTCTCTGTTTTCCTTCCCATCAAAGGAATATTGTTACTGTTCACTCGTAAACAGTAACATTCGCAGGCTCATTTAAAGTTTTGCTTCATAAAAAGGTCCTGCTCACACCTGAATCATGTTCTTACGCAGCCCGACAGCAAGTGTCGGACTGCTGTGTGAACAGTAACGGAATATTTGCTTTTGCATATCTGCCTTTATATGCGGCATCTTTAATCTAAGCCTCTACATTATTATTGTTATTCTCCCTTTTGTCTGCTCTTCTATGTATTCTGTATTACCTTTATCTATTTACCCTCAGTGTACAAAAAGCCACAGACCTCCGCTATGTAATTGCTCATTTTCTACGTGTTCCGGTGAAATATGCAGAGAAAACTGCATGAATGGAAAGATATGAAATATTCCCGCAGCAATCGGAAAATCCCTCTGTTCACAAAACCAGTGTTTTCTCTTTCCTGCTGCTGTTTCGATTATAGCATACACTGACTTTCTATGTAAAGGCGGAGTAATCACTAAATAAGGGCCTAAAAAGGCCCTTAAAAACTGTGAAACATTACTGCATAAGTCCAGTCTCAAAGATAGAAAGCTGATTTATACTTTTAAGGCTCCGGTCTGCGGCTGCGCTGATGGCAGGTTTACCTGCGCAGATACGCAGACTTAAAGCTAATTCTAATACTTTACATAGAAGGCTGGCTTAATACAGAACGCACATGCGCCACTTCCTCTGGTTTCGCCCAGGAAGCAGGTACATAGTAGCTTTTTGCCCTGGCAATCTGGTAAATCTCTTCCTGTGACATTTCGCACTGGTTTCTCATCTGCTTCAGGGCCTGCTTTAATTGTGGGTTTTCCGTCTGGGGAATCATCTCTCCGTAACGCACCAATTCCCCGTTAATTCCTGCAAGGGTGTCTGTCACCATAGTCTTATCTGTCATCTCTTCCTACCTCCTACTGTAAAAATTTCATAAGCTGCTGCTTGCTTTCCAGGGCTGACTGTGCAGATTTCTGGAAAAACTGCTTTACCTGAGGGTCCTGAGCCTCATGGGCATAATCCTGCATCTTACAATGGGTGGTCTCAAAGCCTCCGATAAGATGGCGGAGATTCTGAAGGTCAAGTACTGAAATGTCTGTCATATAATTTTCCTCCTGTTTTCTATTGTTTCTGTCCTCAGTATACATGGAGTAAACGCTGATATGCCGGCAGGTTCATTTCCGAACTAAAGACACAGAATAATTTTTCAGTTTGCACGGCGGTGCAGCGGAAACTACACAGACTAAGGCCGGCGCCGCAGCGGAAACTTCAAACAAGTCATTCGTGGGATGAAAAACCTGCCAGTGTACTGGGTACACTGAGGCTACGTTTTTAGTATGACAGAATACCCTTTGTTTTATGCGGCCTCAATCACAGAGTTTTCATCCTTTGCAAACCAGCTAAAAAAGAATGCTGTTTTGCAGGATTCTCCGCCTGGGTTGGGTCGCTTTAGTGACATAACTCCTCTCCGCCACAGTGCGCTGTCGTTTTAGCGGCATTGTTTCTCCTTTGTACGAGTGCATATCCTTGCAGAGCTTTTTTTATTTCATAGGAAGCCAATTTCCTATGAAATAAAAGAAAGCGGGGCGCCGCATTCTCTATGCAGTGTCCCCGCTCCCAGGCTTTCTATTTATCAATATCCAATCAGCCAGTTATACATTTCTTCATACTGTCTTGCAGAGCTAGACCAGGAGAAATCTTTTGCCATAGCCCGGTCTACCAGCTTGTTCCACTCTCTCTTCTTATCGTAGTAAACGCCCTCTGCGTAACGGACAGTTGCCAGCATCTCATGTGCATTGTAATTTCTGAAGCTGAATCCTGTACCTGTATTTTCATATTCATTATATGGCTCTACTGTATCCTTCAGTCCGCCTGTCTCCCTTACAATGGGAAGTGTTCCATAGCGCAGGCTCATAAGCTGGCTCAGTCCGCATGGCTCAAAGAGAGATGGCATCAGGAACGCATCACAGGAAGCATAAATCCTGTGGGACAGCCCATTATCGTAGAAGATATTGGCAGATACCTTTCCCTGATATTTCCATGCAAAATGGCGGAACATGTTTTCGTAGCGCTCTTCCCCTGTTCCCAGTACAACAAGCTGTATATTGTCCTGGCACAGTTCATCCATCACATAAGCAACCAGGTCAAAGCCCTTTTGGTCAGTAAGTCTGGATACAACACCAATCATCATGGCCTTGGGGTCTTCGTTCAATCCCAGCTCCCTCTGTAATGCTGTCTTGTTCTTAACCTTTTCCTTGCGGAAATTCTTTGCATTGTAATTCTTAGCAATCAGCTTATCCGTCTCCGGATTGTACTCATCATAATCAATTCCGTTTACAATACCTCTTAAATCATGGGAACGAGCCCGCATAAGACCGTCTAAATGCTCCCCGTAAAACTCTGTCTTAATCTCCTCCGCATAGGTATTGCTCACTGTGGTAATGGCGTCTGCGTATACCAGACCGCCTTTCAGCAGATTGGCATCCTTGTATGCCTCCAGCTTATCAGGTGTAAAGAAGTAAGCCGGCAGTCCTGTCAGCTCACGGATAGTCTTAATGTCCCAGGTTCCCTGGAATTTCAAGTTATGTATGGTCATAACTGTCTTAATTCCCTGATAGAACGGACTGTCCTGGAAACCAGCCTTCAGATAAACAGGAATCAAACCTGTCTGCCAGTCATGGCAGTGAATTAAATCCGGGCGGAACTCAATGGTAGGAAGTATGGAGAGTGCTGCTTTAGAAAAGAAAGCAAACTTCTCAATATCAAACCGAATGTCCCCGTATGGCTGGTAGCCGGAAAAATAGTACTCGTTATCAATGAAATAAAACTTTATGCCTTCGTATTCCAGCATCATGATTCCCACATATTCTCTGCGGTATCCGATGTCCATATAAAAATGGGTGATATACTGAAGCTGATTTTTGTACTCTTCCTTCATGCATAAATATTTAGGGATAATAACCCTGACATCATAGTATTCTTTATCGAAGCACTTGGGCAGCGCACCTACTACGTCGGCCAATCCTCCTGTCTTAATAAAAGGCACCGCCTCGGATGCTACAAATAGAATCTTCTTCACTTTAAAAACCCTCCTTGCCAGATATTGATTACTGTCCGTATCTGAACTAAATCTACCAGTATTATACCCCATTTTCTATGCAAAGAAAAGTTATTTTTTATATTCCAGCCGGATTTTGTCTGCTATCAGTGCGATAAACTCTGAATTGGTAGGCTTTCCCTTTCCTGTGCTGACCGTATATCCAAACAATTCATCTATGGTGTCCATTTTTCCCCGGCTCCAGGCCACCTCTATGGCATGCCGGATAGCCCTCTCCACCCGGCTGGGAGTTGTCTGGTGTTTTTTGGCAATGGTAGGATACAATATTTTGGTTATGGAATTCAGCATTTCCATATCATTGACGGAAAGAATGATAGCGTCTCTTAAATACTGGTAACCCTTTATGTGGGCAGGGACGCCGATTTCATGAATGATATTTGTCACATCAGCCTCCAGATTTCTCTCATAATAGCTGCTGCTGTTTTCATAGGCGTTTACTTTCCGCAAATCCTTTTTCCTGCCGTCTCTCTCCTGCCGGATATGTTTGATTCTGGACAACAGCATTTTGTTGTCAAAGGGCTTCAAAATATAATAATTGGCACCCAGCTGA
>NHCFR01400__coassemble_917_pt1 | contig 17488 bp, 15 predicted proteins | sample NHCFR01400__metabat2_high_PE_048 | metagenome-assembled genome bin NHCFR01400
GCGGACAAACGGTTTTCAAGACCGCCTCGTTATGACCACTTCGATATCTCTCCGTGATGTCGCTCAGTCAGCGACAAGTGGTATTCTATCATCACTTAAGTCCGATGTCAATAGTTTTCAGCAATTTTTTCCAATTTTTTTTGCACCTTAATTTTACCCAATCTCTCATAAAGACTACCAAACCTACATTAGAAATTTAAGATAATAAAATCAGGGTTCAAAAGTAAAATTCCCCGCTGTCAAACTCTCTAAAGTTTTTCTGCCAGCCGGTCTGCCACCAAAATATCCTCAGGAGTGGTTATTTTTATATTTTCATAACTTCCCTCTACCAACGCTATCCTACTGTCCTTACCATAGTTTTCCACTATCATGGCGTCATCCGTTATATCTTTCATATCGTGTCGAAAGGCTTCCTGGTAGGCCTCTGTTATCAGAGTATAGGAAAAGGCCTGAGGTGTCTGAACGTTCCAAACCTGGCTTCTCTTTGGCGTCTGGGCAATAAAATGGTTGTTATCCGCCAGTTTTACTGTATCCTTGGAGGGCATCCCTACAACACAGGCTCCCCATTTTTCCACAGCTTCTTTTGCCCTGCTGATAATCTCTTCGCTGACAAAAGGTCTGGCTCCATCATGAATGAACACATACTGGCAGTCCTCACAGGCCAACAGGCCCTGGTATACGGAATCATAACGTTCCTTTCCTCCGGCCACGCATTTCTTGACTTTTGTAAATCCATACATTTCTATAATTTCCTTTTTACAGAAATCTATACTATCTCTTCCTGTTACCAGGATAATTTCATCTATATCCTTGCTATTTTGAAAGCAGGCCAGACTGTAATAAAGGAGAGGTTTCCCCTTTAGCATCAAAAATTGCTTCTGCACACTGCTGTTCATTCGTTTTCCCTGTCCTGCTGCCAGGACAATTGCTGTACGCTTCAATTCCGTTCCTACCTCTCTCCTAATCTCAGATTAGGTACTGCGTTTAAATCCCATCCGTGCCTTACACCTTTTTTGTATTCATAGTAAGCGGCGGAACCAATCATAGCTGCATTATCTGTACAGAAAATAGGGGACGGATGATAAAATTTAATTCCATTCTCCCTGCATGCCTTTTCCATAGCTTCCCGAAGACCGCTGTTGGAAGCTACTCCTCCGGCAATAGCCAGCTTATCCATATGATAGTCCTTAGCCGCCAGCATGGCATGTTCTACCAACACCTCTACCACACATTTCTGGAAAGAAGCTGCTACATCCGCTGTCACAATCTCCTCCCCAGTCATTTTACATTTATTCAAATGATTCAGCACTGCGGACTTTACACCGCTGAAGCTGAAATCATAAGGTGAATCTTCGATTTTCGCTTTAGGAAAATCCATAGCATAGGCATTTCCCTCCTTGGACAGCTTGTCAATCTTAGGGCCTCCCGGATACCCCAGTCCAATGGCCCGGGCCACCTTATCAAAAGCCTCCCCTGCTGCATCGTCCCTGGTCCGTCCCAGAATCTCAAAGCTTCCGTAATCTTTTACAATAACCAAATGGGTATGTCCCCCTGAAACAACCAGACATAAGAACGGCGGCTCCAAATCCGGATTTTCTATATAATTAGCTGCAATATGTCCTTCAATATGATGAACTCCTACCAGCGGAAGATTTTTTGCAAAACTGATAGCCTTGGCTTCTGCCACTCCTACTAAAAGAGGGCCTACCAGTCCCGGTCCATAGGTGACTCCTACGGCATCTATATCCTCCAGATTCATATCAGCCGCCTTCAGGGCTTCCTCAATAACCTGGTTAATCTTCTCTATATGTTTTCTGGAAGCAATTTCCGGTACAACGCCGCCATAGAGCTTATGCAAATCTATCTGGGAAGAAATAATATTAGACAGAACAGTTCTTCCGTTCTCTACCACTGCAGCGGCAGTTTCATCACAGGAACTCTCAATAGCAAGAATTCGTATCCCATTCTCTTTTTTCATATCTGTCTCCTTTACGCTTCTTCAAACTGCAGCTCCGTGGACTGACGGTCCCTGGCTGCTATGGTATTTGGAAATATCTTAGCGGCTTCCGGCAAAGCCTCATCCGGACGAACCAAAGAAGGACTATAATGGGTCAGCCACATTTCTTTTACCTGAGCCTCTTTGGCCAAAAGGGCTGCCTCCCGGAAAGTCATATGTTTATAAGCCTTGGCTTTCTGCTCTTTTTCTTCCTCCCCGTACATTCCCTCACAAATAAATAAATCCGAATGACGGGCATGTTCCGCAATGGATTTTACTGGTCTGGTATCTGTGGTATAGGTCAGTTTTATTCCTTTTCTCTCAGGTCCCAGCACCATATCAGGGGTATAGGTAACCCCTTCCTCTGTGGTAATAGTCTCTCCCTTTTGAAGAGGATTCCAATACTGCAGAGGAATATTCTGGGCCTTAGCCCGTGCAGCATCGAATTTCCCGCTTCGCTTTATCTCCAAAGTATACCCATAGCAAGTTACATTGTGATTTACCCGAAAAGCAGTAATATGATAGCCATGCAACTCCAGCGTTTCTTCCTGTGCGGTCAGCTCTATGCACTGAATCTCAAAAGGAAGTTCCGGAGCAATAACCCGCAGAGCAGACACTACTCTTACCAATCCTTTAGGACCCACCAAAGTCAGAGGCTCTGTTCTCTCAGCATTACCCATAGTAAGGAGCAGGCCAGGCAGGCCGCTGATATGGTCCGCATGGTAGTGAGTAAAACAGATTACGTCAATAGGCTTAAAACTCCAGCCCTTTTCCTTCACTGCCACCTGGGTTCCTTCTCCACAGTCTATCATTAAATTACTTCCATTATATCTTGTCATTAAAGATGTCAGTTTTCTTCTTGGAAGAGGCATCATGCCGCCAGTTCCCAAAAGACATACATCCAACATGTTTCCTTCCTCATTTCTACTAAGTTTACTATGAAAGCCCCGGACTGCGACTGGGCAGATGGCAAGCTTGCTTGCTCAGATGCACAGTCATAGAACGGGCCAGACGGTATGAGCACGAAGGCCGCTGTCAGGCGGCCTAAAAAGTGCGATTACCGTCGGCAGGCATGTTTTCTCTGTTGCGCTCCACCTATCATAGCACAGATTTTTTTTCGCTACAATAATTCATTTTCCATTTTTTTCTCCACTGGAATCTGAAATCCTGCAATCCATTTATCGTAGCAGTCCTCGCATAAATCGAAGCTGTGTACTTCTCCGTCCTTTTTTGAAAAATATCCCCACTGCACCTGACCACAGTAAACCCCCTCCCGAAGGTTCCCCTCCTCCAGATGGATTTTTTTTCCGCAGCAATTGCAGTACAGCTCCTGAAGCTGAATTTTTTCCTGATTTTTGTATTTTCTCATATTTGTCCTCCCATGCAGCACAAAAATTTCCGTTTTCCGGTTTCATTATACTGGAACCAGCAGCAAAAACCCAGTGGGAAATCCCTGTAAACTTAGAAAAAGATAGCAGCGCTGCTATCTTTTACACATTAGGACTGCATCCTCCCGGGGAGCCTCATAAAAATTTCTGCGGATGCCCTGGGCCTCAAATCCGCAGGAAGTATAGAGGCGAATGGCGCTTTCATTGCTCTGTCTCACTTCCAAGAAAAAAGAGGTAACCCCTTGAACACTTCCCTCAGCCAAAAGTCTTTCCACCAGCCGACGTCCGATTCCCTTGCCCTGAAAAATCTTTTTCACTGATACATTGGTAATCTCTCCCTCATCCAGAACTTTCCACATACCAATATACCCCACTGGTTCTTCCTTCCAAAGCGCAGTAAAATACACTGCATTTTCCTTCTCTGTGGCATCCAGAAAAGCCTCTCTGCTCCAGGGCTTGGTGAAGTTCGCTTTTTCGATTTCAGCCACAGCCCTGCAGTCCTCTTCTCTCATTTTCCTTATGGTAATCTCAAGCTTTTCCATTTTCCGCCAACCGCTTTGCCCTTTCTCTTTCCGCCTGAGAAACCCTAAGATAGTCCGGACCATGGTCCCGGGCAGACTGTATTTTCCCTTCTTTATAATAAATACATCCCAAAGCTGCCACCGCTGCAGCCCTCTGCCGATTCAGATGGGCAGGTGCAAAAGCATAGGGAATCCTGGCGTTTTGTTCTATCACTTCTTTATACACCGGAACGCCGTCTCCCAGAAAAATCACAGGTCTTCCTATTTGATTCAACTCTTCCATCCACTGTTCCATAGGAAGGGCATCCTGTTTTCTTACGGTTTCCAGGCACTGTTCCTTATCAAAAGCATAGGCAGCTGTATAAACCTGTTTTCTCCTGGCGTCCATAATAGGACAAATAAGCCAGTCCTCTCCTGTTGCAAAAAGATTGTATGCCAAAGCTTCTAAGGTAGACACTCCCACAAGAGGCTTATCCAGCGCCAGCCCCAGCCCCTTGGCTGTAGCGGAACCAATCCGCAGACCGGTAAAAGAGCCTGGTCCCTGGGCCACTGCAATGGCGTCAATACTGTCTAATTCCAGCTCCACGGCTTTTTTTATTTCGTCCAGCATGGGAAGAAGTGTCTGGGAATGAGTTTTCTTATAATTCATGGTATACTCTGCTATCAGTGTATCATCCTCCACAACTGCTACGGAGGCCACTAATCCCGAGCTGTCTAATCCTAAAATCTTCATCTTCTCTCCATCCTTTCCCTATAACTCTAGGCCGTCAAGGCCTTCTATTATAATTTTTCGATAATCAAAGCCTTTTTCCAGATTTTTTTCAATAGTCACGGAAATAACCTGTTCCGGAAGTATTTCTTCTATAAGCTTTGCCCACTCAATAAGGCAGACACCCTCTCCGAAAAAGTAATCGTCATAGCCGATTTCCTCCATTTCTTCCACATCACCGATACGGTATACGTCAAAATGGTAAAAGGGCAGTCTGCCCTCCGGATATTCCTGTACAATAGTGAAGGTTGGGCTGTTTACCGGCTCCTGTATTCCCAGTCCTCTGGCTACCCCCTGGGTAAAAACAGTCTTTCCCACGCCCAAATCTCCGTTAAGCGTATAAATCTGTCCGGGAAGAGCCTGCTGTCCAAGCTTCTCGCCCAGCCGGAAGGTTTCCTTTGCGCTGTTTGTCTCTATTATCATACTAACCTCTTCTATTCACATCTTCTGCTTATCTTATTTCCAAACCCCAGTTTCCCACCAAGTATAACACAGAAAATTCCGGGTTGCACCTTTTATTTTTTCCGTTTATAATGAAGAAAGTTCATTTTAAACAGATAAAGGAGACTAAGATTATGGCAAATCCAGTTGTAACCATTACTATGGCAAACGGGGATGTGATGAAGGCAGAACTTTATCCCGAAATTGCCCCCAATACAGTAAACAATTTTATCAGTCTGGTACAGGACGGCTTCTATGACGGGCTGATTTTCCACCGGGTTATCCGTGGTTTTATGATTCAGGGCGGCTGCCCTAACGGAACAGGCATGGGCGGCCCGGGCTACACAATCAAAGGCGAGTTCTCACAGAACGGCTTTGCTAATACTTTAGCCCACACTCCCGGCGTTCTCTCCATGGCCAGAGCCATGCATCCCGATTCAGCAGGAAGCCAGTTTTTCATTATGCATGAAGCAGCCCCCCATCTGGACGGCGCCTATGCAGCCTTCGGCAAAATTACAGAAGGTATGGACGTGGTAAACAAAATTGCAGAAACCCGTACCGACTACAGCGACCGCCCCTTAGAGGAGCAGAAAATCCAGTCCATGACCGTAGACACCTTTGGAACCCAGTATCCTGCTCCAGAAAAGCTTTAAGAAAAATCTTTTTTGTAGAAACCTACCCTCTCTGGACAAGGGCATACATGCCTCAAACCATGATATTTTTGTACCCTAGTTCAGAGAGGGTACTTTCAGTGTACAAAGAAAGTATTCCTGCGTCAGTCAAAAAGAAGGTATTCCCCCTCTGAAACTGCGTAATACAGCTCTTTGACATCCGTGACAGAAGCCCTTGCACTGGTAGCTTCTGTCACGGCTTTTTTTATTTCCTCAGACTGGCTGTATGGCACTAAAATCTGCATTTTTACACTTTCAGCATACTGGGCATCCATGACAGGCACCTGCTTCTGGGCAAAAAGATACTGCAGCTTTCCCACTCCGTTATAATCCGTTCCCACTTCCGTCAAGATACCATGATACTTAGTAATAATCCGGCTGCAGGCCAGTCCCTCCTGCACGGCTTTGGAATAGGCCCGCACCAATCCTCCGGTTCCCAGAAGGGTTCCGCCGAAGTAGCGGGTAACCACTACCGCCGTATCATACAGTTCCTCCCCTAAAAGTACATCCAGCATAGGTTTCCCCGCTGTTCCCTGAGGCTCTCCGTCATCGCTGCACCGCATTAACTGCCGCCTTTCTCCGATAACATAGGCAAAACAATTGTGAGTGGCGTCCCAGTACTTTTTCCGCATTTCCTCTATGAATTTCAGGGCTTCCTCCTCAGTTTTTACCAAGCGTACTGAGGCAAGAAACCTGGATTTCTTTTCCACTATTTCCCCCTGGCCTCCCTGATATATGGTTTTATATTGTTCCAGCATATTTCTCCTCATCCGCCCCGGAAGGGGCTCTTCATTTAACACTGCGTTTTCCTATGCATTTTAGCATATTTCCTGGAAATAGGGAAATATTGATTATTAAAAAAATGTGAAAAAAACTCCGGGCCTTTAAAGTTTCTTGAATTAGAAGACTTCATTTGTTATAATGGACGGGAAAAGGAGGCAAAACTACATGAATTTTGGAAAACGGGCCACGAACAAGAAGCGAAACGCCCTGTCCTCCCGTTCTACCATGATGGGAAAAAAGGCGCACGTTTCTTTTCTGCGTATCATTTTCATTTCACTGATTGCTGTATTAGCCATCGGAGGCTGTTTGGGGTTAGGCGTGTTGAAAGGTCTTATCGACGACGCACCGGACATTTCAGAAGTAAACATTGTTCCTGTAGGAGAGGCGACCTTCGTCTACGATGCCAACGGGGATAAACTCCAGAAACTGACTGCACCTGATTCCAACCGTATGCCGGTCACCATTGACCAGATACCTCTGGATTTGCAGCATGCAGTTGTGGCTATTGAAGACGAACGTTTCTATGAGCATAACGGAATTGATATAAAGGGTATCCTCAGAGCGGCCGTCAGAGGCATTACTACAGGGCACTTTTCAGAGGGAGCCAGTACCATTACCCAGCAGCTTTTGAAAAATAATGTATTTACCGGCTGGACAAACGAATCCACGGTGGAGCGCTTTAAGAGAAAATTCCAGGAATGGTATCTTGCCCTGGAACTGGAAAAACAGGAAAAGGATAAGAATGTTATTCTGGAAAATTATTTAAATACCATAAACCTGGGAAACGGCAACTACGGGGTACAGGCTGCGGCCCAGGACTATTTCGGGAAAGACGTAAAAGATTTGACCTTATCGGAATCTACGGTTATCGCAGGAATTTCCCAGAACCCTACCAAGTTTAACCCGGTTATTTATCCGGAAAACAACGCCCAAAGGCGTCAGGATGTTTTGGACCACATGCTGGACCAGGAATACATTACTAAAGAACAGTACGACCAATGTCTTGCAGACAATGTCTATGAAAGAATCCAGTCTGTGGAACAGCAAAAGGAAACCGAAGATAAGACCTACAGCTATTTTATCGACGAGCTTACAGAACAGGTTATCCAGGACCTTCAGGACAAGAGAGGCTACACCGAACAGCAGGCCTACAACGCTCTCTGGAGCGGCGGTCTCAGGATTTATACCACTCAGGACCCGGCAATCCAGCAGATTTGCGACGAGGAATATTCCAATCCGGACAACTTCCCTGCCGGAAGCCAGGTACAGCTTGACTATGCATTGACAGTCAAACATCCGGACGGAACCGAAGAAAACTACAGTAAAGAGATGATGCAGCAATATTTTGTGCAGAATGAAAGCTCCAGCTTTTCTCTTCTCTTTGACAGCCAGGAAAGCGCACAGGCGCATATAGATGCCTACAAGGCTGCCATACTGGCCGACGGAAGCACTGTCGTATCAGAATCCGTACACTTTACTCCACAGCCTCAGTCTTCTGTATGCATCATTGACCAGCACACAGGATATGTGAAGGCGATTGTAGGGGGACGTGGGGAAAAGTCTACCAGTCTTTCTCTGAACCGTGCTACCAACACAACAAGACAGCCCGGTTCTACCTTTAAGCTGCTGGCCGCTTATTCCGCAGCATTAAACGAAGGCGGAATGACTCTGGCCACTACCTTTGAGGACGAGCCTTTTAACTATGATAACGGCGAGCCCCTGTACAACTCGGACCGTCAGTATCACGGAACCGTAACCATGCGTCAGGCCATCATACATTCCTACAACATTCCTGCTGTAAAATGTATGATTGAAATCACCCCTGAATTAGGCGTGAAATATCTGGAGAAGTATGGATTTACCAGCATTATCACAGAGCCTACGGAAATAAACGGAGGAATCTACACAGACGTAAATGCCGCTACCGCTATTGGTGGTATTACCAGAGGTGTCAGCAATCTGGAGCTGACCGCCGCCTTTAGTGCTATCGCTAACAATGGTACCTACATTAAACCGGTATTTTACACCAAAATCTTGGATTCTGACGGAAATGTAGTCATTGATAACACACCGGAAAAAACTACGGTCATAAAACCCAGCACCGCCTATCTGCTGACCAGTGCCATGGAAGATGTTATAAAAGAAGGTACCGGTACCAGACTTCAGTTAAGCGGCATGCATGTAGCCGGAAAGACAGGTACAACTGATGATTACCGTGACCTTTGGTTCAGCGGTTTTACACCTTATTACACCTGTTCTGTATGGGCAGGATATGATGACAACACTGTTCTTCCCTCCGGTCGTTCCAGAACTTATCAGCAAACCTTATGGAAGAATATCATGCAGCGGATACACAACGATTTGCCGGATACAGAATTTAAGATACCTTCCACTGTGGAAAAAGCATCCATCTGTACCAAAACCGGTCTTCTGGCCACCTCCAGCTGTCCTTCTGTAACAGAATATTTTGATACAGAACAGCTTCCAACCAAATACTGCTCCGGCCATTATACCCGCCGCAGCTACCATTACAGTTCAGATGATGACAGTGAAGACGAAGACAGCGAAAGCTCTGAAAACCAAGAAAATACAGAGAACTCAGGTGACACTGAGCCTACTCCGGAAACTCCTGTAGATGTGCCGGAGGAGGTTACACCAGAAACTCCCCAGCCTCCTGCTGATTCCGATAGCGGCTCTGCGGACCAGACTGTGGAACCTACCCAGTAAGACAACAGATATGAAAAAAATTGCAGGGGCTGTAGGTTAATATTCATTTTTAATCTCTGACATGCAGAAAAGAGGCAATCCCAAAGAATTCGGTCTATTTTAGTTCCGGATTCTCCACTGGACTGCCTCTTCTTTTTTGTAATCCTTATTTAGGTGTGCTCCCCTTTATAGAACACAGGAAAGGAGGATTATGGTTAGCTCTCTTTTTCAAATCTTAATCTGTGTATTCCATACCTATTAAATCAAATTTTTCACAGCTGACTATGATTTCAAATGCATCTTTACAGGGTTTTCTGCATTTTACCCGGACGATTTTGTTGGACATGTCGTAATACCATCCCTCCCCGGCTTCCAGGAAACTGTCTTTTGTCAGGAATCTGGGGAGTTTTTCTCCGTCTGCACTTACCCAGTAAGCGCCTTTTTCTCTGCTAACCAGGTTTAAGTGAAGCATATCCCAGTCCTCTTTATAGTCCCCTGACTTCTGGAAAGTAATTCTCGTTTTATCTCCTGCCGCCGCACTTATCCTTGTGGAAGCATAAACCCCATGCTCAAATTCTTTTGACCAGCCGTCGTCGTCATAATAAGTAAATGCTGTATCCTTTTCGCAGCTTACAAGCACCTCCAGCGTCTTTATCCTGTCCCTGGTAATGCACTTTATATCTTGGCTGGTAATAAAGATGCCGGAGCCTCTAAGGAACATAGGCACAGAACCTAAATCCACAGGAATTTCTATGGTCTGTCCACCCTGGTAAGCCCTGAAATGGTCATTCATATGGTACCATGTGGTTCCCTTGGGAAGGTAGAGCTTTCTTGTTGCGGCTCCCTTCTCCACTACGTTTGCCACAAGAATAGCAGGCCCGAACATAAAGGTCAGATTTTTATCTCTATAACACTCTATATCCTGAGGAAATTCCAAAAACAGCGGTCGCATAACCGGCATACCGGTTTTACTGGCTTCCCGCATAACGGAATACAGATAAGGCAGCATACGGTACCGCAAAGCATAAGCTTCTTTCACATAGGGCAAGTTTTCCTCATAAGACCAGGGCTGTGTCACCGTATTGTCACTGTTTGCAGAATTCATACAGAATCTGGGCTGGAAAATACCGTTCTGTATCCAGCGCAGCAGCAGCTCTCCTTCAGGAGCAGGACCGGCAAAACCTCCGATGTCGCAGCCTGCGTTAGTCATTCCCGACAGCCCCATTCCCATAATGGTGGCAATATTAAACTTCACTGTTCTCCAGTCGGTCAGGTTGTCTCCTGCCCAGACCTGGGCGTATCTCTGAATTCCCGCAAAACCGGCACGGTTAATAATATAGGGCCTGCGCTCGGGATAAACCTCTTCCAGAGCCTGCTTTCCTGTATAAGCCATCATGTTGGAATGAATGATTTTCAGCTCCGCCATTGTTCCGCCCATACCTTCAAACTCACAGAAAGCATTTCTGTCTTCTATTCCGTCGTACTCACAGTTATCGTTCCATACTGTTTTCATACCCTTTTTCAGTAAGGTTTCCTTTAAAAGCTCTTTCCATATTCTGCGGCCCTTCTCTCCTGTAAAGTCTACAAATCTGCCTTCACCGCCCCACCAGCGTCCTACATAATCCTCTTTCCTATCCGGAGTTTTTACAAATGCATCATGCTTCTCAAACTCCTGTCTGTAAGGATGATTTTCCAGAATGCCCGGCTTCATGTTAGGAATTACATTAATTCCCATTTTCTCCATTTTCTCAAAGAACTTTTCCGGCTCTGGAAATCTTTTTTTATTCCAGTTAAACACATAGCGAAGGTTGTCCTCCTCACCAGAAGAATATCCGCTGGCCAGCCAGAAATTATCAATATAAATATCTTCCTTAAAGTGTTTCTGCATTACCTTATAGATTTCCTGGTCGCAGTCCTTTTCCAGCTCCGCATAATACATGGTAGAAGCGGTGAATCCTAAGGATTGCTTTGTGGGCATGGCAGGACGTCCTGTAAGCCAGGTATAGCGTTCCAGAACAGATGCCATATCCGGTCCGTTCAGAAGGAATAAATCAATATCTCCGCCCTCTGCCTGATAGTAGCAATAGCTGTTCCAATACCCGCTGCGCTCATTCCCCATATCAAACACCGCATCATGGGAATTGTTGTAGAATACTCCCAGGGTATGCAGCTTCTCCTCATTCACCCTGACATAAAAAGGAATGTGCTTATAAAGAGGCTCCCCGAATTCCGGGTCATATCCGATAGCATCCTTAGGAGACATACGCATATGTCTTCCTTTTTTATCTAAGTGTCCTGTCTTCTCGCCAAATCCGTAAAAATGGTCCTTTTCCGGGTCAATTTCCGAATAATGCGTCACTCTGCCCAGATAATCTCTGTCAAAAGCCCTCTCCTTTAAATCCTGGTATACCAGCTCTCCCTCTTTATTATAAAGTCTGAAATTCAGAGGACTTTTCTCCATAACCAGCTTGAGGGTTTCTGTGCAAAAAACCAGGCATTCCTCTTTCTCTTGCAGCACAGGCTCTTTTGCCTGGATTCTGGTTCTCTCCTCACGGAAAAGTCCGTCCAGCTCATCTTCCCAGGCCGTAGTTACAAGAGCATAGGAGGCTTCCCGGAAGCTTCTGTCAAAGGAAACCCGGATACGGATAATATCGTCTGTAAGAAATATCAGTTTTATATCCGCAGCATCGCCCTTGATAAGGTATCCGTTTTCTGTTTTTTCTATTCCGCTGTAAGTTCTTAAAAGCATAGCCTTGTTCCCGTTTTCCTTTCAGATAATTGTTTGTTAAATAAGTCCCATAAGCTGCGGAATTCCCATTGAAAGAACCGGAATGTAGGTAACTGCAAGAAGAATTCCCAAAAGAACGATAAAATAAGGTATTAAGGTCTTTGTCACCTGCTCTATGGTTATCTTGCTGATGCCGCAGGATACAAAAAGTACAGAGCCTACCGGCGGGGTCATACTTCCCATGCACATATTAAAAATCAACATAACCCCAAACTGAATGGAAGACATTCCCAGGTTCTGCGCAATTGGGAGGAAGATAGGCGTAAAAATCAAAATAGCCGGTGTAATATCCATAAACATACCGATAATCAGCAGGATAATATTCATAAGCAAAAGGATTACATACTTATTGTCAGAAATAGACATCAATCCCTGACTGATAGCCGCCGGGATTCCAGAGTATGCCATAACCCAGGACATAGCGGAAGACGCTGAAATAAGAAACAGGATAATTCCGCTGGTAGCCGCACTGCTCAGAAGAATTTTCATAAAGGATTTCATATTTATGCTTTTATAGGCAATAGAAAGAATCAGGCAGTATAAAACACATACCCCGGCACCCTCTGTGGCTGTAAAAATACCTGCCACAATACCGCCGATAACAATAATAATCAGCAAGAGGCTGGGGATTGCCTCAAAGGTAATCTTCAATGCCTGCTTTACAGGAACTCTTCCTGTGGTGGGATATTTATGCTTTTTGGCATAGATAAAAGCCACTACCATAGTTCCCAGTCCCATTAAAATGCCGGGAATATATCCAGCCATAAACAAAGCTGAGATAGAAACACCTCCTGCTACTGTGGAGTATACGATAAATGCACTGGTAGGAGGAATCAGCAGTCCTGTAGGTGCGGAAGCAATGTTTACAGAGGTAGCAAAGGCAGGGTCATAGCCTTCTTCCTCCTGAATAGGATAGATACATCCTCCCATAGCAGAAGACGCAGCAACCGCAGAACCGGAAAGTGCGCCGAAAAGCATATTTCCCAGAACATTTGCCTGAGCCAGAGACCCGGGAATCCAGCCGCAAAACAGCTTGGCAAAATTTACTAAACGCCGTGCAATACCGCCGTTATTCATGATATTTCCTGCCAGAATAAACAGAGGAACTGCCAGCAGAGAAAAGCTCTCCACTCCGCTGTTCATCTTTTGCATAGTAATAAAGGTAATCTGCTCCCATGACAGTGTGGAGAGAGCTGTTATGATTGACGAAATGACAATGCTCACAGAAATAGGACAGCCCAAAAACAGCAGCACTCCAAACACTGCGAACAAAAGTATTGTGGTAATTACTAAATCCATTATTCCTCGCCTCCTTCTACAACATTTCCTGTTAAGTCTTCATAAATATTGATTACCTGCGCCACTACAATGAAAATCCCAGCAACAGGAGCCATAGCATATACAAGCCCTCTGGAAATTCCCAGAAGAGCAGAGAATTCTCTCACTGCACTTAGAGCCAGCTTTGTTCCACCGATAATAATAACAAAAAAGGCAAATACCAGAATCAGCGTATCTATTGCTGTCATCAGGATTTTTTTCTTTTCCGGAGACAGCTTATCCCGCACAATCACCAGCGCCATATGCTGTCTTGTGCTGAAGGCGTAGGCTGCTCCGATAAAACCAGTCCATATAAGAAGATACCTTACTATCTCCTCAGTAAACGCTGCAGGACTGTTTAACACATAGCGGGTAAAGACCTGATAGAGTACCAGAAGAGTCATGGCAGATAAGAGAAGCGCCGCAATTCTGGACAAAAGAAAATTCATTCCTTTTTTCATTTTCACAAAGATTCCCTGCATTACTCATCCTCCTTTATCTGGTTAATTGTATTCAGCAGTTTTTCCACTCCCGGGTATCTGTCGCAATATTCCTGGACCATATCTTGTGTAGCCTCCCGGAAAGCCTCTTTATCCACGTCCTCAACAAAGGTGACGCCCATTTTTGTCTCCGCTTCTTCTACAGCATCATTGATAGCATCCTCCCACAATCCCTTGTGCATCTGTGTGGATTCCCTGGCCGCCTCCAGGATAATTTCCTGGTCCTTAGGCGAAATCCGCTCCCAAACCTTAGCACTCATAACCATAACGTCAGGAATCATTGCATGCTCGTCTTTGGAAAACACTTTGCAGATTTCCCCATGCTTTCCTGTAGTAAGAGCCGTTTCATTATTCTCTGTTCCGTCAATAATCCCTGTCTGAAGGGATGTATATACATCTCCATAGGACATAGCTACCGGTGTTCCGCCCAGAGCCTTCAGCATGTCTGTCTGGGATTCCATATCCTGGACACGGATTTTCAATCCCTTTAAATCTTCCGGCGTCCGGATTTCCTTATCCTTGGTATAGAAGGAACGGGCTCCTGATGTATAGTAGGTCAGGGTAATAAAGCCTTCATCCTCTGTAGAAAGAAAATAGTCCTGCATTTCTTCAGAATCCATAACATGGTAGAAATCTTCTGTATCATCAAAAATGTAAGGAAGGCCAAAGGTATTATATCCCTGGTCATAGGTGGCAAGAATAGGCGCCGCCACCTTTGTCATGGCGATGACTCCTGCAGTAAGCTGTTCCATGGATTCTGTCTCACTTCCCAGCTGTGCGTTAGGGAAAATATCCACCTTGATTCTCCCCTCTGTTCTGTCCTCCACATTCTTGGCAAACTCTTCCATAGCAATATGTACGGTGTGCGTTTCGCTTAATCCGTGTGAAAGTGTAAGGACCATAGGGTTTTCCGCTGTGGCTTCCTCACTTGTAGCTGCGCCGCTTTCTCCGCCGCAGCCTGTCAGTCCCAGAGCACCTGTCCCCAGGACCAGAAGCATTGCAATAAGCTTTTTCATGTTTGTGTTTCCTTTCTTTTATTCCGGCAGGCTGCTGCACAGGCAAACCGGCACAGCCCTGTACGCCGTTTTTTACATACCGATTAAATCAAACTGTTCAAAAGATACTACTACCTGGTAATCCTTCTTAGGATTCTTATATTTTATCTGAACAGATTTCAGGCTCTGGCTGTAATACCAGCCAAACTCCGCCTCCTCAAATTTCCTTCTGTGCAGGAAATGAGGTACCTCTGTCCCGTCCACAGTTACCCAGTAAGGGGCTTTTTCCCGGTGAATCATATCTATATGCATATCCTCTACCCCAGTGTCATAATCTCCCTGGCTGTTAAAGGACACTACCGTTCTCTCTCCTGCCTGAACTGCAATTTTAGTCTTTAAATATTTGCCTCTTGTATAGTCCATAGACGCCCCGTCATCTTCGTATAAATCAAAAACACCGTCCTTGTCCGGAGCGCATAATAGCCGGATTCCCGTAACCTGTTGTTTCATAAGGTTATCTATACGGTTTACCGCCATAGGAAGGATTCCTCCGCTTCTGATAAACAATGGAATGCTGCCCAGGTCTACCTCCAGCTCCAGGGTCTGTCCTCCTTCATAGCTCTCTCTGGTATAGAAATCATAGAACTTTTCTCCCTTAGGCAGGTATACTGTCCTGGTCTTCGCTCCTTTTTCCACCACGTTTGCTACCAGCAGGGAATCACCCAGCATAAAATCCACGCCTTCCTCATAGCAGCTGCTGTCATTTTGAAAGGCACTGCACATAGGCTCCATGATGGGAAGTCCTGTCTCGTGAGCCCGCTCCATTAAGGAATAAAGATAGGGAATCATCTGGTACCGGAAGGAAATGGCATCCCGGATATATTCCTTACATCCGCTGTACATCCAAGGCTCTGTCACCGTATTGTCAATATTAGTAGAATGAATGGAAAATCTAGGCTGGAAGATACCGTTCTGAATCCATCTCACAAAAAGCTCTGCCTCCGGAGCCGGCCCGTAAAATCCGCCTATATCACAGCCTTGATTCGCCACCCCGGAAAGGCTCATTCCCAATATTGTGGCAATGTTGTATTTCAGGGAATCCCAGCAGGTAAGATTGTCCCCTGCCCAGGTCTGGGCATATCGCTGTATGCCGCAGTGTCCGGAACGGCACACAATGTAAGGACGTGTATTGTCAAAGGTTTCATGAATTGCCTCGTCTGTAATATGACACATAATGTTTGACATCACAGATTTTAGCTGACCTATGGTTCCGCCCTTTCCTTCAAAGAAACATCTGCTGTCCTTATCAATCATACTGTCATATTCGCAGTTATCGTTCCATACTGAGCTGGTACCGTAATCCAGCACATTCTCTTTGAGCATTTCTTTCCAGTTCTCTCTGGCTGAAGCCTTTGTGAAATCCACAAACATTCCTTTTCCGCCCCACCAGGTACCGATTCCCGGCTCCTCACTGTCGCTTGCCTGGACAAACATCCCCTTTTCCTTCATCTCCTCCAGCTTAGGGTGAACGAGAAGTATTCCTGGCTTTACATTAGGAGAAACACAGATTCCTCTATCTGTCATCTGTTGGAAAAAATCTTTGGGGTCTTTAAAACGCTTGCTGTTCCAGGTGAAAACACAGCGCTTAATTCCCTCTTCTGTTTCAATGGCGCAGTAGCCCGAGGAAAGCTGAAAACCATCTGCGGGAATCTGCTCCTCTTTGGTGGTATCTATAAATTCCAGAATTGCATCGTCACAGTCTGCGTCCAGTTCCGGATAGTACATGGAAGAACCCAGATACCCCAGGGCATATCTGGGAAGCATGGCAGATTTACCTGTCAGGTCTGTGTATCTCTCCACCACGTCCCTGACTGCCGGACCTGCTATTAAAAACAGGTCAATATCCCCTCCGTCTGTGCGGTAACGGCTGTGGCGTTTCCAGTAATTACTCTTTTCCTTTCCCATATCAAAATCACACTCATAGGTATTGTGGTAAAAATATCCCACGGCCTTCTTAGTGCTGCGGTTCAGCTTAATGTAAAAAGGAATATGCTTATAAAGGGAATCTGTTTCTTTAGGGTCATATCCCATAGCGTCTTTTGGGCTCATGCTCATAAACTTCTGTGCCTTATTGAATGCCCCGCTCTTTTCCCCGAATCCATAGAAACAGTCGTCCTCAGCAATTTCGCTGGTATGAATCCGTCTGTGGTTACTGTCTTCCATATAAGCCAAATCTACAATGTCGCTGTGAAGTATGGTATTATCCCTGTCATATACACAGATTCTGAAAGGGTCCTTCTCCACCTCTACCCGAAGAAGCTTACCCTGGATAACCGCCTTGTCCTTCTCATCTCTGAGGCTGGCTTCTGCCGGAACTATCCGTTTCCTGTACTCCTTCATAAATTCGTCCATTCTGTCTTCCCACCCTGTCAAAACAAGGCTGTAGGATTCCTCTGCAAAATCTCCGTCAAAGCCTGCACGGATTCTTAAAATAGAATCTGTCAAAAACCAAATCCTTATTTCCACACTGTTGGTGGCAACAGAGAAATAATCTCCCTGTTTTTTCACCTCTCCTGCCTGTAAACATAGTCTCATGCTTTTCCTCCTTGTTAA
>NHCFR01400__coassemble_927_pt1 | contig 17318 bp, 11 predicted proteins | sample NHCFR01400__metabat2_high_PE_048 | metagenome-assembled genome bin NHCFR01400
CATACATCTGTACCAACGCCGGAACCGGCACGCCAGAGGAGATGAGTGACTGGGTAGAATACTGTAACCTGGAATCCGAGGGAAAATACGCCAAATGGCGTATGAAAAACGGCTATCCAAAGCCCTATAAAGTAAAATATTGGAGTATCGGAAATGAAAACTACGGCTTCTGGGAAATCGGTGCCAAAGACTCTGCCCAATGGGGCAGATTAGTAAAAGAATCTGCAAAAATGATAAAACATGTAGACCCGCTAACCGAACTGAGTGCTGCCGCCCTTACTGATTTAGACTGGAATCTTACGCTTTTAAGAGAAGCAGGCGACTTTCTGGATTGGATTTCTATTCATCAATATTGGGACGGCATTAATCAGACCAATGATTATGCCAACTACGAAGAATCCATGGCCTATACCTATAGAATCGGACATTCCATTGAAAAAGTCAGAGGGCTTCTCATTGCAATGAATCTTGAAAAGAAAATAAAAATTGCCTTTGACGAGTGGAACCTAAGAGGCTGGTATCATCCTAATGTCCATACCATCAATCAAGGCGTGACAAAAGAAGAATACCTCTATCCAAGAGATGAAAATGATGACAATACCAAATATACTATGGCAGACGCTGTATTTACTGCTTGTTTTTTAAATGAATTAAACAGAAACTGCGATATTGTAGGTATGGCCAATTATGCCCCTGCAGTGAACACAAGAGGGTGTATCTATACTTGCCCGGAAGGAATTGTACTGCGAACTACCTATCACGTTTTCGATTTGTATGTGAATTATATGGGTGACCTTATATTAAATACTTGGGAAGAAAACTCTCCTATGATTACTGTCCGGGACAAAAATCATCAGTCTGTCAGCATTTCCGCTATAGATATAGTTGCCTCTAAATGGTCCGACAAACCAGGAATCGCCATTGCTACCGTAAATAAAGACCCCGGCCGTTTCCTGAACCTTTCACTGGATATTGCCGGTATACAAGGGGCAATTAAACAATTTTATATTGCCGGAAACAGTACGGAATCCTATAACGACGTCCAACACGAAGAGGTTAAAATTCTGGAAAAAGATTTAGGAATTTTCCATAAAGAAAGGCCGATTACTCTGGCTCCTCATTCTGTAAATGTGATTCAGATTATTCCGTAAAACAGAAAAAGCATTAGGGATACAGGAAACTTTCCCTGTATCCCTAATGCTTTTTTGTGATAAGCAGAACGATAAGCCGGGTTATGTCGTGAATAATCATCTATCCAGTCCTGCTGTCGCCAGCAGGCTCAAGCGACCCACCTGAAAACGTGACGGGCAGCCACATGGTTTTCTTTTCGGTCTTGCTTCGGATGGGGTTTACATGTGCCCTGTCTGTTGCCAGCCAGGCGGTAGTCTCTTACACTGCCCTTCCACCCTTACCGGAAAATTCCGGCGGTACATTTCTGTTGCACTATCCTTGGAGTCACCTCCACCAGACGTTATCTGGCATCCTGCCCTGTGAAGCCCGGACTTTCCTCACCTGACCCCTTTCGGTTCTGTCAGCTGCGATTATTTATTCTACTTACCACATACGTCAGTTATTCTAACACAATACGCAAATCTCTGCAAATAGTTTTTCATAGGCATTATCGCTTACACATCAAAACAGCCGCCGCCTACAAATTCCCGAAGTATGGAATTATGGGGGATGGCCTCGCTGGGTACACCCACAAAATAATCTAAAAACTTCAGCAGCCGCTTTGCCTCATCGTACTCCGGCTCCCCTGGCTGAATGGAAAACAGCAGAGGCTCCGCATAAAGCTTCAGCACAGCTAACTCGTATATCAGTGCAGAATTAAACATTACATCCGCAGATTCCTGATAAGGGAAAATATTTTCCTCTTCCCCTCGTCTGACTGAATTCCACATAGCAATCGTGGCTTTGGCAGAGGAGCCTCTGGTTCTGGCATCCCGGACAATTCTGCGGATTAAGCGTCCGTCTGTAGTGGGTATACGGTTATGCTCATCAATATTCAGCTGGGTAAGAGCGCTGATATAGATTTTAAACTTACTCTCCATGGGAAGGCTGTAGCTAAGTCTGTCATTGAGACAGTGAATCCCTTCGATAACCAGCACATCCTCAGGTCCAAGCTGCAGAAAATCTCCCCGGTATTCTCTCTGTCCGGTTTTAAAATTAAAGGTGGGGAGTTCCACTCTTTCTCCCTTTAACAGATTTATCATATCCTGGTTAAAACGCTCTACGTCAATGGCCTCCAGACATTCAAAATTATAGTTTCCGTCTTCATCCAAAGGCGTATCCTCACGGTTTACAAAATAATTATCTACCGCAATGGGATGGGGCCTCAGTCCATGAGCGGAAAGCTGAATGGACAATCTGTGAGAAAAGGTAGTCTTTCCTGAAGAGGAGGGTCCTGCAATCATAACAAACTTCTTGCTCCTGTCCTGGGAAATCCGTTCTGCAATTTGAGATATTTTCGCTTCCTGGAGAGCCTCTGCAATAAGAATCAGTTCATTGGCCCCTTTCAGGGTAATTTGTTCATTCAAATCTCCTACCGTATCTGCGCCAATCATCTCTCCCCAGTGAGCAGACTCCTGCTGCACATGGAAAATCTTTGGCCAGGGTTTAAAGGGCGGAACCTGCTGAGGATTCTCCCTGTCCGGAAGCTGCATCACCAGTCCCTTATCATAGGGGTAAAGCTCAAAATATTTTAAATATCCGGTATGATTCACCATGTACCCATAAAAATAGTCCTCGAAATCCTCCAGACTGTAAATATTAACTCTGGACACCCGGCGGAAACGAAACAGCTTCTCCTTATCATACATACCATGGCGGTGAAACAGCTCGATTGCATCACTGGTCCCCACGCTGCGCTTCAATATGGGCAGCCTTTTTTCCACCAGCTCCAGCATATAGGCCTTTACCTGGGCCAGAAAAGCTTCTGTAATTTCCACATCCCCGTCAATGGTGTAATAATATCCTGAACTGACGGAGAAATGCAGGGTCATTTTTTTTATTTTATCATGTCCTGCCACATGGTAAACAGCCTTCAGTAAAAGAAGGGATGCGCTTCTTTTATAGGTCTTATGCCCTATCTCTTCCCTGGTGGTAATAAACTCCAGGGTTCCCTCTTTTTTCAGCTTTTTATGAAGCTCACACAGTTTCTTATCCTTACGTACCAGCACGATAGGGTACCGGGTGCTTTCCTGGTAATCATCGGCAATTTTTGCATAGGTGGTTCCGTAAGGGTACTCCTTCGTCTTTCCCAGAATCTTCACGCTGACCATTTTCTCTCTCATCCAGTCTCTCCTTTCCAGGCATTCCATCCAGTCTGCTTTACAGTACCTGACATGGATGGCTGATTTCCATTTTGGCCACCTCTATCTGGGGCAGCCAGTCTTTCAGCTTTTCCTCCATGTACTCCATAAAAAGGTATTCCGTTCCATAGTGGCCTGCATCTACAATACATACGCCCTGGGCCACTGCATCAATAGCGTTGTGATAATCCATATCACCGGTAACATAAACCTGGGCTCCTGATTTCAGCACGTCCTTTAACAGGCTCTTTCCTGACCCTGTACAGATGGCAGCCCTTTCCAGCATTGTCATAGGATTTCCATACAGCTTCACAAAAGGAAGGGAAAACCTTTCCTTCACAAAAGCCCCGAAATCCTTCAGACACATAGGCCGCTCCAGGCTGCCTACTCTTCCGATTCCCTCCTGGCGTCCTGCTTCCTGATAGGTAACCTCTAAAACCTGCCGATTAGTAAGCCCCAGTAAATCACCGCTTAAATCCGCCATGCCCAGCACGTCAAAGTTCGTGTGCATAGCATAGCTGGAAATCTTGTTTTCTATGAGACGGATAATTTTTCTGCCGGTTAAATCATCTGCCCGAACGCTTTTCATTCCTGAAAATATCAGAGGATGGTGGGTAATCATCATATCTGCCCCCACTTTTGCAGCGGCCTCTATAGTCTCATCAGTCACATCCAGGGCCAGAAAAATTTTTTTTACCTCCCACTGCGGGTCCCCGGCCAAAAATCCGGAATTATCCCAGCTTTCGGCATAGGATAAGGGATAATGCTCCTCCAGCACCCGGATAATCTCCTTACCTTTCATAATATGCAAGCGCCTCTTTTCTATCTCTAATTTCTTGTTGTATCTCCTCTTTTCTTTCAGCGGCGGAAAGTGAATCAGCAGCCTCCAGACGGAGGAGAATTTCCTCAGCCTTGGCCTGTTCTCTCAAAAGAAAATCATAGAGAACCGGATGACATGCTGTGAGAAGCTCTCTCCCGTACAAGTATTCTGCCCGGGAGTTATATTTCATCTTTCCTGGCACAGCCCGCATCATAGGATAGTATTTACCATCCTCCTCTACCATATCCTCAGCCTGGATACAATATCCTTCCCGGGCCAGAAATTCCCGGAAATGTCCAATCTCTGACTGGGGCTGCAGCACAAGCTCCTTTACCTGTGTCAGGGCCTTCTGTCCTTCTGTCAGTATTCGTTCCATAAGAGGGCCTCCCATACCGGCAATCACTATGGTATCTGCCTCTCCGGCAAAAAGGGCTGCCAGCCCGTCAGAAAGCCTGGTCTCTATGTATTTTTCCAATCCCCATTCCCGGATATGGACTCTGGCCCTGTCCAGGGGGCCCTGATTCACGTCCATGGCAATGGCTCTTGGTATTTTCCCCTTCTGTATCAGATATATAGGGATATAGCCGTGGTCGCAGCCTACATCCGCCAGGGGGCCGTTTTCCTTTACCAGGCCGGCCACAGCCCTCAGTCTCCTGGATATTTGTATTTCCCTCATAGCAGATTCCTTAGTCCAGGTAATCCTTCAGTTTGCGGCTGCGGCTGGGATGACGAAGTTTTCTCAGGGCCTTGGCTTCAATTTGGCGGATACGCTCTCTGGTAACGTTGAACTCCTTGCCTACCTCTTCCAGGGTTCTGGCTCTTCCGTCGTCCAGACCAAAACGAAGACGCAATACCTTCTGTTCTCTTTCTGTAAGAGTACCCAGAACCTCCACCAATTGTTCCTTCAAAAGAGTAAAGGCTGCCGCATCTGCAGGTACCGGCACATTGTCATCCTGGATAAAATCACCCAGATGGCTGTCTTCCTCCTCACCGATAGGAGTTTCCAGTGAAACAGGTTCCTGAGAAATTTTCAGAATTTCCCGAACACGGTCTACAGACATATTCATTTCCTTAGCAATCTCTTCCGGCTGAGGTTCCCTTCCCAGCTCCTGGAGAAGCTGCCGTGACACACGGATTAGCTTATTGATAGTCTCCACCATATGAACCGGAATACGGATAGTTCTGGCCTGGTCTGCAATAGCTCTGGTAATGGCCTGACGAATCCACCATGTAGCATAGGTGGAAAACTTGTATCCCTTTCTGTAATCGAACTTCTCCACAGCCTTAATCAGACCCAGGTTACCTTCCTGAATCAGGTCCAGAAACAGCATTCCCCTTCCCACATACCGTTTTGCAATACTTACCACAAGACGGAGATTAGCTTCAGCCAGACGTTTTTTTGCTCTCTCGTCCCCGTTCTCCATTCTCTTGGCCAGCTCGATTTCTTCCTCAGCGCTTAACAGAGGAACTTTTCCGATTTCCTTCAGATACATACGCACCGGGTCTTCAATGCTGACGCCTTCCGGAACGGACAGGTCGATATTCTCCATATCCACCTCATCCTCTTCACTTAAATTGATGTCGTCATCATCGCTGATAATCAAATCATCCATATCGTTATCCTGAATTCTCAGCACATCCACCCCGTTGGCTTCCAGGTAATCGAACACCTTATCCATGTGTTCCGGGTCTAAGGGGAAATCCTTAAAAAAGTCGTTGATTTCCTGGTATTCCAGCACATTTTTCTTCTTCTTTGCCAGTTCAATCAATTCTGCCAGTTTTTCACTGAATTTAGCCATATTCATTTCCATAACTGTTTCATCCTCTCAATTCTTATCTAATCTATGTGATACCGGTGTTAAAAGTCATACCTGTTTGTATCTGTGTATTATCTATATATTTTCCTCAATCCAGGGAAATATGCAGAGTAAGGCGGCCTCTTTCCATGTCCTCCAGCCTCTTTCTCGCCTCCAGAATCTTCTGGAGCCCTGCCAAATCCGTAGGGGCCAGTCTGGCGCTCTGCCACGCAATACTGTCCCGTTTCAGTCTGCACACGGTTTCCAGCACTGCCCTTTTTGCCTCGTCCCTGCTTTCCAGATGCAGAGTAGCGTGAAAGAGGGAGGCCACTTCCTTTTGCTCCTCCGGCTCAGAAAACTGATTCAGCAGTCTGGCCGGATTTACCTCTCCTTCCTCATGCTGGGCAAAAACCAGCTGAGCCGCCTGGTGGTACAGAGGAGTAGTAAAGTCCTCAGGCCCTATGATACCCTGAATAGTGTCAAACATGGAAGGATAGGAAGTAAGCCAGGTGAGCATCAGCTTCTGTGCCGTTCTTCCTCCGTCCTCTTTTCCTTCTTTCCTTCCTGTGGATTGTTCTCTTGACACCTTTTGGGATACATTGCCTCCCGTGGAAAGTGCCATATGGTTTACCATCCGCCGCAAATCCTCATACTGAATCTGGTATATCCTGGAGATGGTTTCCATGTAGTTGTTCCGCTCCAGCTCTTCAGGGAATTCCAGAAGCTTTCTGGCTGTCTCTCTGAAAAAACGGGTTTTTCCCTCCGGGTCTTCCATATTATATTGCTTTTCCAGCACTTTAATCTCAAAGAGAAAAAAATTCATAGCCTCTTCCAGACGTTTCTCAAAGGCTTCTTTTCCCTCTGCCTTAATAAATTCATCCGGGTCCTTGTAGGGAGTCAGATTTACCACCCTAGGGCTGATTCCCGCTCCACGGAGAATAGGAATTCCTCTGAGAGCCGCTTTCTGTCCAGCTTCGTCACTGTCATAGGTGAGAAGCACTTCCTTGGTATACCGACTCATAAGGCTGGCGTGGCCGGAAGTAAGAGCGGTTCCCAGAGAGGCTACTGCATTGGTAAAGCCTGCCTGGTGCATGGAAATCACATCCATATATCCCTCACAAATAATCAGATAGGGCTTACGGGAGGTTCTGGCCACATTCAGGCCGTAGAGATTTCTGCTTTTATCAAAAATCTTGGTTTCCGGAGAATTCAGATACTTAGGTTTTCCATCTCCCATTACCCTGCCTCCGAAGCCGATAACCCGATTATTTACATCCATGATGGGAAACATAACCCGGTTCCAGAATTTATCCTGCATTCCCCTGCGCTCATCTATGTTGAACAATCCGGATTCCTTTAAAAGTTCATCGGAATAGCCCTGGCCTTTCAAGTATTTATACAGGGCTCCGGAATATCTTGGAGAACATCCCAGACCGAATTTTCGTATAGTCTCCTCTGACAGCTCTCTTCTTTTTAGATATTCCATAGCTGGTCTTCCGGACTCCTGCCGAAGCTGGTAATAATAGAAAGCCGCCGCTTTTTTATTTATTTCCAGAAGTTTACTCTTTTTGTCCGCTGCCTTTCTGGCTTCCTGGGAATAAGTTTCCTCCGGCAGCTTGACCCCGGCTCTGTCTGCCAAATATTTCACAGCCTCCACAAAACTGAAATTTTCATATTCCATAATAAAGGTGAACACATTTCCCCCTGCGCCGCAGCCAAAGCAGTAATACATCTGTTTGCCTGGGCTTACGGAAAAGGAGGGAGATTTTTCATTGTGGAAGGGACAGAGGCCAAAGTAGGAACTGCCTTTGCGCTGCAGCTTTACATACCCTGAAATCACATCCACAATGTCATTTTTCATGCGGACCTCTTCTATCACTTCGTCTGAATAATACATGCCGCTTCCTCTTTTCTACTGTCCTTTTTCCCTGCCTCTCCATCCTTTTGGAATGAAGATGTCTTTGAATTTTTCCAGGGAATACTGGTCTGTCATGCCGGAAATATAGTCGCACACCACCCGCTCCCGGGGTTCCCCTTGACGGAGCAGTCTGCAATATTCCTCTGACATTTTCTCCGGATACTTACTGTAATATGTATATAATTCCTCAATCACATGCTCTGCTTTCTTTTCCTCACTTTTGGCCGCAGGATTCAGATACACGTCCTGAAACATCAGGGAGCGCAAATCCCGCAGTCCCTCTTCTATTTCCGGAGACATAGAAATCTTGTCCTTGCCCTGACTGTGTTCTACAATGTCATGGACAAAGGTATTCAGCCGTTCTCTTGTGGATTCTCCCAAAAGCATACGCAGAGTGATGGGAATATCATCTTCCGTAATCAAACCTGCCCTCTGGGCATCGTCCATATCGTGGTGAATGTAGGAAATTTTATCGCTGTACCGTACCACCTGTCCCTCCAGAGTGTTAGGACTTCCGCTGGTCCTATGGTTCCGAATCCCATCTCTGACTTCCCAGGTGAGATTCAATCCCTTTCCTCCCTTTTCCAGCCGCTCCACCACACGGACGCTTTGTTTGAAATGGGCAAATCCCAAGGGACATATCTGGTTTAGCACCCGCTCCCCCGCATGTCCGAAAGGAGTATGCCCCAAATCGTGACCCAGGGCAATGGCTTCCACCAAATCTACATTTAAGGAAAGAGCTTTGGCAATAGTCCTGGCAATCTGAGAAACCTCCAGGGTATGGGTCAAGCGGTTCCGGTAGTGGTCCCCCTGGGGAGACAAAAAAACCTGGGTCTTATCCTTCATCCTGCGGAACGACTTGCTGTGAAGAATCCTGTCCCTGTCCCTCTGGTAAACTGTCCTTATATCGCACTCTGGCTCCTGTCTGTCCCGCCCCCTGGATTGAACACTGAAGGAGGCATAAGGACTTAAGGACTCCAACTCTCTGGCTTCCATTTGTTCCCGGATATTCATTGGCCGTCACCTGACTTTCTATACTCCTGCAGCATTTGCCCATACTTGCAGGGATGCACATCCATAAAAGAATCTCTCATATCTATTATTCCAGTTCGTCAGCACTTTTCCTTCTTTTCCTATCAAAAAAATCCGGAAAACACGAAATTTTCCCATGAAAACCCCGGACTGCGGCTGTTGCATCCATGCAAGCCTGCTGGCACGGATGCACAGACATAGGACGGGCAAGACGGTATAAGTACGAGGGATGCCGCAAGGCAGACCGGAAAGTACGATTGACGTCGGCAGATGGTATGAGTGCGCAGCACGGAGCCATCTGGTTTTCATGCCTAAGTCCAGTCTCAAAGTATAGCGCCATGGACTGCTGGCAGGCTATTGATATGCTTCCCTCAAAAACCGGATTTCCCTGGCATATCCTTCTAAATCGTTAGGAGTTTCTAAATAAAAGGGGAGATGCTTCAGAGCCGGATGATTGATGACACGAATCAATGCTTGGCTGCCGATTTTTCCCTCTCCTATTTTAGCATGCCTGTCTTTATGGCTTTGAAAACCAAACATACTGTCATTTAAGTGAACGGCCTTTAGTCTGGAAAGGCCAATAACTTTGTCAAATTCTGTCAGAACGCCGTCTAAATCTCCCACAATATCGTATCCACTGTCATATACATGGCAGGTATCCAGACACACCCCCATTTTATCCTGAAGCTGTATCCTGTCCAGAATTTCCCGCAGCTCCCGGAAGCTTCCTCCCACTTCACTGCCTTTTCCGGCCATGGTTTCCAAAAGCACTGTGGTACTTTGCTCTGGAGTAAGAATTTCATCAAGCATTTTCGCAATGTAGGAGATGCCTTTCTCCGTTCCCTGTCCTACATGGCTTCCCGGATGAAAATTATAACAGTTTCCCGGAGTATATTCCATTCTCTCTAAATCATCCTTCATGGTTTGGAAGGCAAACTCCCGCACTCTCTCTTCTTTGGAACAGGCATTTAAGGTATAAGGAGCATGGGCCAAGATTTTCTGGATACCCATTTCTTTTGCTCTTTGGTGAAAGTTTTCTACATCTTGGGGATTTATCTCCTTTGCCTTTCCTCCTCTGGGATTCCTAGTAAAAAACTGAAAGGTATTGGCTTTTATTTTTTCCGCCTCTTTTGCCATGGCCTCATAGCCTTTGGCAGAAGACAGATGACATCCTATGGTAAGCATTTGTTCCTCCTTTTGAGACATAGCAAAGAAGCAGAAAACCTTGTTCTAAGATTTTCTGCTTCTTGATACTGCGGGAGATGGGACTTGAACCCACACGAGCATACACCCACAAGATCCTTAGTCTTGCCTGTCTGCCAATTCCAGCACTCCCGCTTAACTGTCATTTATTCTCCCAAACGACAAGTGAAAGTATAACAAAGATTTTCCAATCCGTCAATACCTTTTTTGAAATTTTTTAATTTTTTTAACTTTGGAAATTTTTAATGTTTTTTAGACTTTCTTGAATTTATCTCTTATAACAACTTCTCCTTCCCTCAAACGGTCAATAAGGTCATCCTTATCTTCCAAAATCTCCAGGAAACAATTCCATTCGTCTATAATTCCCTGTCCATGAGGCACTAGGTAAGCCCCGGCGTCACTTCCAAGGGCAAGCTTCACCCCCAGCTCATATCCTCTGCGTATGTTTCTTTTTCCTTTCTCCCAAATGCTTTGGAGTACCTTATCTGAAAACCTTCCGCAGCCTATGATATTTTTTACTACAGTAATGGTAGGCACCCAGGCCGTACCCTTGTCCGCCATAAGACGCAGACATTCCTCATCCACATAATTACCGTGCTCAATGCTGTCCACTCCTGCCAGCACAGCATCTTTCACAGCCTGTGCCCCATTGGTATGGGCCATAACAGCAAACCCCTCCTCATGGGCAATATGGACCATCTCCTTAACTTCCTGGACCTTTAGGTCTACACCTGTAATAGAACCATCAGTATCAAAATCCATGATTCCTGTTGTCATGATTTTGATAAAATCTCCCTTTGCTCTTTTTACCTCGTCTACCAGTGCGGCATACTCCTTCATGGTATCAAAGCTCCTGCCTACGATTCCACCGTAATGGCCCTTCTTATGTATGGCAAAGATAGGAGTTCTGTAGTCTATTCCATATTCTTGTGCCAGTTCTCTGGCTCTCTCAGATACATGAAGATAGTCCCCTCCGTCTCTGACAAAAGAAACTCCTTTCTCCTGATAAGCCCTCAGACGGGACCGGATAAGACTATCCTCCGGTCCCTTTTCATGTTCTTTTACTGCCTGTCTATAATTTACCCCATTCATAAAAATATGGGCGTGATTTTCTCCAAGCATTCCTCTCTCTTCTTTCTTATCTTCTAGATTACTTTACGGATACCAGAATTTCATAGTTTCCCTTGGAAAGCACAAGCTCTCCTGTCCTTTCCAGCCTCCGGCTTCTCCTGCCGTTGATATATACAGACTTTCCGCTGAAAGGCAGCCGGAATTTTGCAGCAGAATTAAAGGGAACCGTCAGGAAAAAGCAGATGCCTTCTCGTCTCCATTCCCATCCCGCTTCATATATGCCGCTGGCAGAGTCATAAGTCATACGGGCGTAACGCAGCCTTTTATCCGGCATGGGTGCCACAAGTGCTCTGCGAAAGCCTGGTTTCTTTTCTACAGGTCTAATGCCGCACATATACTGGTACATCCATTGAGCAATCACTCCATAGGCATAGTGGTTCAGACTATTCATTCCGGTTCCGCTGATTGTACCATCCGGCAAGATGGAATTCCACCTTTCCCAAACCGTAGTAGCTCCCATATTCACCTCATAAAGCCAGCCAGGATAGGTTTCCTGCAGAAGCAGGCTGTAGGCCTCCTGGTTTAGGCCAATTTCTGAAAGTGCGGGGCACAGATAGCAGGTTCCCACAAAACCGGTAGACAGATGCATTCCCTTAGCCTTAAGGTCTTTTTTTAGCAGCCCTGTCAGCCTATTCCTGCTGCACTTGGGCGCCAATCCCCAGTAAAGAGCCAAAGCCAGAGCTGTCTGGGTTGTCTCTTTTGGCTGGCCAGCTGGGGTAAAATAGGTTTTCCGGAAAGCGCTTTTAATTTCTCTGGCCAGTCTTTTGTAGGTTCTCTCATCCTCAGCCAGCCCCAACACCCTGGCCGCTTTAGCCGTAAGCATTACAGAATAATAATAAAAAGCCGTAGCTACATAACTGGTATCTGTTCCCCCAAAGCAGCTGTCTTTATCCGGATTATCCAGAGAAAGCCAATCTGCAAAATGGAAACCCACCTTCCAGATATGGCTTCCATCACACTGACTCTGGTCTATACGGTGAATGTATTCTACCCAATCCCTCATAACTGGATACTGTTCTGCCAGCAAAATTTCATCCCCGTAAAAGCAGTACAGGGTCCAGGGAATGATACAAGCTGCATCGCCCCAGGCACAGGAGCCGTAGGTGGTCCACTGCCCCGGCTCCGGCTGCACCTCTTTTTCCCCTTCCCTCCTGGCTTTGACTTTTTCCACCTGTCCCAGTATATCAGGAACCACATGGGGAACGCCGCCCTCGTACTGCCACTGGTCCAGTTTCATATCATAGAGATATTTTCGGTAAAAAGCCGGGCTTTCCATATGATAGCAGGCAGTACCGCAAAAGGCCTGAGCATCTCCTGTCCAGCCTAATCTCTCGTCTCGCTGTGGACAGTCCGTAGGCACATCCAGAAAATTCCCTCTCTGACTCCAGACTGTGTTTTCAAACAGGCGATTTACTTTTTTAGAGGATGTCCGTATTTTTCCTGTTCTGGCCAGACCAGAATGAAGAACACAGGCCGTAAAATCCTCAGGATACACCTTTTCCATTCCCTCCACTTTCACATAGCGAAAACCAAAAAAGGTAAAATGGGGACGGACCAGTTTTTCCTTTCCATTAGAAATATACCGCAGTTCTGCTTTGGCACTTCGCAGATTATCCCGGTAAAAGTTCCCTTTCTGAAGTACCTCCCCATGCTGAAGACGGATTTCCTTTCCTTCTTCTTCCCTGCACAAAAACTCTGTCCATCCGGTTATTTCCTGTCCGAAATCTAACACAGTTTCCCCTGCCGGAGTTTTTATGACTTCCACTGGCTTTATCCTCTGGGTTATTATCAAAGGTGGACTTAAACGGTCCTGTACAGGGGCTTTTGGCCCTTCCACCTTTACAGCCTGACCGGAAAAAGAGGCCCTGACCGTTCCAAAATCTTCCTGTTCCAATCTGGCATCATAAACCTCTCCGTCATAGATGCTGCTTTCCAATACCGGAGAAGGAGCGCACTGCCAGCTCTCATCAGAGACAACGGTAATTTCCTTTCCCTTCCGGGTCTCCATACGGATTTCCCCTATCATCTGAAACTGGTCTCCATAAAGGCAGCTCATATCCTTTTCATAGCTGAATCTGCCCTTGTACCATCCGTTTCCCAAACTGACCCCCAGAGCATTTTCCTCTCCTGCTTTTAAAAGACCTGTAATATCATAGGTCACGCACTGTATCCAGTTAGCATAATCTGTGTAGAAGGGAGCCAAATATTCCTGAGAAACCGGACTTCCGTTTACTCTGGCCTCAAAAAGTCCTAACCCGCAAATATACAGCCTGGCAGATGCTAGGTCTATCGGAACCTGAAATTTCTTGTGAAACAGCGGGTGGATTTCTTTATTTTCCCGATTGAAATCTGCGCTAATCCAGTCTCCCAGCCACAATTCTTGCATTTTTCCTGTCTCAAACCAGTCTGCCGGACTTACCAGTGTTTCTCCTCTGCTTGTACGCACCTTTACTCTCCAATAATACCTGGTTCTGGGACTAATCTGCACATTAGGGCAAAAACCCAGACTGTCTATTTCTCTTTGCCAGCCGCTGTCATAAATCACCTTATCCATCTTTTTATCCAGTGCAATTTCCAGCTTGGCTCCTGTCTGGAACTTTCCCCGGCAGCCCTGAACTACCCAGGAAAACACCGGATACTGGCATTGGCAGCCCAGAGGCTGCTTCAGATGATTCACTCTCATATTTCTGATTTCCATACTTTGTCCTCTACTCTTCTTTTGCCCATCCATAGGCACATTTCACTGCTTTTTTCCAGCCACTGGATTTCTTATCCCGCTCTTCCTTTGAAATTTCGGGAGCGAAAATCCGGTCGATACTCCAGTTTTCTACAATTTCTTCCCTGCTGTTCCAGTAACCCACAGCCAGTCCTGCCAAATATGCTGCTCCCATGGCTGTGGTTTCCACGCACACAGGACGTTTCACAGGAACCTGAATCATATCTGCCTGGGTCTGCATGAGGAAATTATTTGCACTGGCCCCTCCGTCCACCTTCAGGGAGTTCAACTTGATACCGGAATCTGCTTCCATAGCTTCAATTACGTCATGGACCTGATAAGCCAGGGATTCCAGAGATGCCCGGATAATATGACATTTATTTACTCCTCTGGTAAGGCCTACAATGGTTCCCCTGGCGTACTGGTCCCAGTAAGGAGCCCCAAGTCCGGTAAAAGCCGGAACAACATAACAGCCGTTGGTATCCTTCACTTTTTTTGCCATGTATTCAGAATCCTCCGCACTGTCTATAAGCCGCAGTTCGTCTCTCAACCACTGGATTACAGCTCCTGCCACAAAAACAGAGCCCTCCAGAGCATAATTTACTTTTCCGTCAATTCCCCAGGCAATTGTCGTCACCAAACCGTTTTGTGAAAATACTGGGGTTTCTCCAGTATTCATCAGCAAAAAGCAGCCGGTTCCATAGGTATTTTTGGCATCTCCCTTTTCAAAACAGGTCTGCCCGAACAAAGCGGACTGCTGGTCTCCCGCTGCCCCGGCTATGGGAATCGGCCCGCCGAAAAAGCTGCTGTCTGTCATTCCGTACACGCTGCTGGAGGGCACAGGCTTTGGGAGCATACAGGCAGGAATTTGAAGCTCCTCTAAAATTTCCTGGTCCCACTCCAGAGTATTGATATTAAAAAGCAGAGTTCTGGAAGCATTGGAATAATCCGTCACATGAACCGTTCCCTTTGTCATTTTCCAAATCAGCCAGGTCTCCACAGTCCCGAAAAGCAGTTCTCCTCTCTGGGCCCTTTCTCTTGCTCCGGGTACATGGTCCAGAATCCATTTCACCTTTGTCCCGGAAAAATAAGCGTCAATAATCAGCCCAGTCTTAGAGCGGAACATTTCTGTCAGCCCTTTTTCCTTCAGTGAATCACAGTATTCCGAAGTTCTTCTGCATTGCCATACAATTGCATGGTATATTGGCTCTCCCGTGTTTTTGTCCCATACAATAGCTGTCTCTCTCTGATTGGTAATGCCGATAGCCGCAATATCTTTTGCCTCGGCTCCTGCTTTCTGCATGGCCTCCACAGCCACTCCCAGCTGATTGGACCAGATTTCATTGGCATCATGTTCCACCCAGCCAGGCTTGGGAAAATATTGAGTAAACTCTTTTTGAGCAGAGCTTATGATTTCTCCTTTTTTATTAAACAGAATACATCTGTTGCTGGTTGTCCCCGCATCCAATGCCATTACATATTTCGTCATAGCGTACCTCCTAAGATTTTATAAAGTCCTATATCATAAAGAAAAGCCGCCCAAAAAGTTCCCCTTTTCATAGGCAGCTTGTCTCCGTTTCTCTCAGCCTTATATATTTTCTTTTCCCCCGTTATGCTTACTGCTATTTTATCTCTATTTCAGAATTTTTTCAACCGTTGAATGCAGAGGAAAAGCAGTTAAAAGAGCATATCTTTTTTGGAACCTTTTATTTTTTCTTTCATATACTAAACCAAGGAAAAGCTTTGAGGTTTTCTATGAATATCAACTCAATGAAAGCCACTCAGACAGACCATCCCGCTGAGGGAAGGCTGCGTCTGCAGGTGCTGGCTGCAGACCGGAACCAGCCCATTGAAGATGCTTCTGTAACTATCTCCTATTCCGGAGACCCGGATTCTGTCATAGAGCAGGCTAATACGGACAGAAACGGTTTGATACCGGAGCTGGAGCTTCCGGCACCGCCTTTGGAATACAGCATGGCTCCTTCGGAAAATCAGCCTTATGCGGAATATACTTTTCGGATTTCCCGAGAAGGCTATGAAGACCTGGATATATCCGGGGCGGAAATTTTACCGGATGTTACGGCAGATCAGAGAGCTTTTTTGAATCTGGCCACTCCTGGAGAAAACTTCAGGGATATTGTCATTCCCGCCCATACCTTATTTGGTAACTATCCAGAAAAGATACCAGAGGACGAAATAAAACCCATGGATACTTCCGGAGAAATTGTCCTGAGCCGGGTAGTCGTGCCGGAGTATGTGGTGGTTCATGACGGTACACCGGATAACACCTCTGCACAAAACTACTATGTCCGTTACCGGGATTACATTAAAAATGTTGCTTCCAGTGAAATTTACGCTACCTGGCCTACGGAGACAATTAAGGCCAATGTACTGGCCATTATGTCCTTTACCTTAAACCGTGTATATACAGAATGGTATCGAAACAAAGGCTATGACTTTACTATCACCTCATCTACGGCGTTTGACCACAAATGGATATATGGCAGAAATGTATTCGACAGTATTTCTAAAGTAGTGGATGAACTGTTTGACAATTATCTGTCCCGGCCAGGGGTCCGGCAACCTATTCTCACCCAGTACTGCGATGGGCAAAGAGTAAAATGCCCGGGATGGATGACCCAATGGGGTTCCAAATATCTGGGCGACCAAGGCTACTCAGCAATTGAAATTCTCAGGAATTTCTATGGCAGCAATATGTACATCAATGCAGCAGAGGAAATTTCCGGTATCCCTGCATCCTGGCCCGGCTCGCCATTGGATATTGGCTCTTCCGGGGAAAAGGTGCGGCAGCTGCAGGAGCAATTAAACGCCATAGCTAAATCTTATCCGGCATTGCCCACTATTGCAGTAGACGGAGTCTACGGAGAATCTACTCAGAATGCAGTGCGTGAATTCCAGAGGATATTTGATTTGCCGGTTACTGGTGTGGTAGATTATCCCACTTGGTACGAAATACAGGAAATATATGTGGGAGTTACCAGAATCGCAGAGTTGGTTTAGTTTTCTTTAATAGATGTCCTGAAAATGCTGAATATAACATCCCCTCAGAACACAAGGGATATTTGTCCCTTTGTATTCCGAGGGGATGTTTAGATTGATTTTATCTGGATATAAAAAGAAGCAGATAACGGGAATCGAACCCGCCTCTTCAGCTTGGGAAGCTGACGTTCTACCAATGAACTATATCTGCATGTCTTTAGTATAACACTTTCCCTGGAATTTTCAAGAAAGAATTTCTGTTTTTCCTGAATATCAAATTTAGTCATATAAGTGTTTTTTTCTAATTATCAGACATTAAAGTAAAATAAGGATTGTTACCCTCTCTGGACAAGGGCATACATGCCTCAAACCATGATATTTTGGTGTTTTG
>NHCFR01400__coassemble_974_pt1 | contig 16597 bp, 13 predicted proteins | sample NHCFR01400__metabat2_high_PE_048 | metagenome-assembled genome bin NHCFR01400
AGAAAGCTCACCTAAAATATGTGAGCTGACTAAAATCGTGACGCCCTTTTTCTGGTTTAAGTCCTGGAGCAATCTGCGGATTTCATTCATTCCCTCCGGGTCCAGTCCATTGATAGGCTCATCCAGAATAAGCAAATCCGGGCCGCCCAGAAGAGCCATAGCAATCCCCAATCTCTGCTTCATGCCCATGGAATAATGCTTCACTGCTTTTTTGCTATTTTTCAAGCCGGTCAGTGCCAGAAGCTCCTGGATTTGTTTTTCAGGCTCCACGATTCCCATAAGGAGAGCTTTCAGATACATATTTTCATATGCGCTGCGTCCAGGCTCCAGTCCCGGTGTTTCTACAAGGGCACCGATTCTTTTCCGTGTGCCTTCATCGCTCACAGGTTTGCCGAAAATACGGATACTGCCTTGAGTAGGGCTGGCCAGTCCGCAGAGCATTTTCAGGGTAGTAGATTTTCCGGAACCGTTGCGGCCGATAAACCCGTAGATGTCTCCTTGCTGTACATGCATATTGAGAGATGAGACTGCGGCTCTGCCTCCATACAGCTTGGTCAGATTTTCAGTTTCAATAATAGCCTTCATCTTTATCCTCCTTCAGATAAGTTCTTTTTGTTTTCTTATGGATATTATGGCAGCCAGAGTTTTAAAAAGCGCAAAGAAAAGGTAAAGAAAGGTTAAAGATTATTCTAAAAGCTTGAAACCAATCCCCCAGACAGTCTGGATAAAACTGTCTGTTCCGGTTTTTTTCAATTTTCCCCGAATGTTGCTTATATGTACGTTAATGGTTTTGTCTTCCACAAAGTAATCCTGCTGCCACACAGCCTCAAAGATTTCCTGCTTGGTGAATACTTTCTTCGGATGTTTCACCAGCAAAGACAAAATGCCGAATTCATGAGCCGTCAGCTCCACAGAGGTACCTGCAGCTTTAAAGGTCATGGCCCGGGTATCCAGCACCCAGTCTTTATAACGCAGTACATGATTTTCTTCTTTCTTTTCGGAATCCTTTTTGTGACGAAGCTGAACCTGAATCCGTACCAGCAGTTCTTCCAGTTCGAAGGGTTTTGTCAGGTAATCATCTGCACCGCCGCTTAAAAGCCCTACTTTATCCTCCAGTGCGGTTTTTGCTGACAGTACAATAATAGGAATCTGGGACTGAGTACGGATATGAGCAGTTAATTCCTGTCCGGTAAGGCCAGGAAGCATCAAATCCAGCAGAACCAAGTCAAAAGATTCCATATCAAAAAGAAGCCGGCCTTCGGTACCGGAGAAGGCCTGGCAGCAATGAAATCCATTTTCTGTTAAATATTCCTTTATCAATCCGTTGATAACAGAATCATCTTCTACAATCAAAATTTTCGTCATAGTATTTTCTCCATTCTGTCCCGGATGAGACGTATTTTGTTTTATTATAACAGCAAAAAATATAGGGAGCAAGATTCAGAGAAAGCAGAGCATACAGCATATCTTCACGGGGTACGGTGGAAAGCGTATTTTTCCACCAGCTGCCGGAAATCCTTTTCATGTTCCGGATACCAGGCATAGAAATCGGTATGCTCTTTGTTGATTTCCCGGCCAAGCTCCGCCAGAAAATCAGGGATAGCCTTTTCCGGCAGCAGAGCAATTTCCGTTCCCAAGCGGCTGTTAAAAGCCCAGGCGCTTCCGTTTACAAACAGGCGGAAGGCGGGCTGCAGCTGTCCCTCTGTTTTCACCATACTTCCCACAAAACCAAGTGGAGCTGACTGATGTGTGCCGCAGCTGGAGGGACAGCCGGAAATATGAAGTTGGGGAAGAGTGTTTCGTGGAAAATTTTCTTTACGCACTCTTTGGATGATACCGGAAAGAAGACGCTGGGAATAGCCGATGCCGTGCTGACAGGTGGGTAGGCCGATACAGCAGACGCTGGCCTCAAAAGGATTTTCCGCACCTCCTTCCGTGGCTTCTAAAATTCTGGGCACCTCCTTAGCGGTCAGGTTAAGAACATAGAGGCTTCCATCCGGGGAGAGACGAAGCTCACTTTGAGGAACACCTTTCAGAACCTCGCAAAGTACCATGAGATGTTTTCCTTCCAGACAACCTCCTATAGGGTGAAAAGAAACACAGTATAATCCAGGCTGTTTTTGCTCCAATATGCGAAGCCCCTGGATTTCACCTTCCGGCTGTTTAGTGATTTTAGACAAAGAGGGGATAGCACAAGGTTTTTCTTCCTTTCTGGCCTCCTTTAAACACTGAGTAAATTTCTCCTGAAGCTGTGGAATACCCAGACTATCCTGGAGGTAACGGGTTCGGGATTTAGCTCTTACTTTATCATTCCCATATTTGGTAAAGAGACGCAGCATGGCGCTGACATACAGGCTTACCTCCTCTGGCTTGGCATGTTCTGCCACCAGGACTCCCAGTTTTGGATTAGGACCCAGACCTCCGGCACAGTAAACGGAGAAAGTGCCGTCCTCCTGGGCCAGGAAACCTAAATCCCGAAAAGTTACATGGGTAGGATTCTCAGGGGTTCCGGAAAATCCTACCTTCAGTTTCCGTGGCAGTTTAAGCCCCGGTATACGGGAAATCAGATAGTTACTGATAGCCAGAGCGTAAGGCAGTACAGCAAAAAATTCCTTTTTGTCCACGCCGCTCAAAGGGTCCGCCATTACATTTCTGGGACCGTCTCCGCCCCCTCCTCTGGTGATGATTCCCGCTTTCAGACAGTCCCGCATAAGGGCCAGAACCTGGCTGCTGTCCAGATTGTGTACCTGTATGGTCTGGCAGGTAGTCAGCTTCACAAAGTCCACTGCATACTCCTTCATTTTTTCTCCCAGAAAAGCCAGATGTTCCCTGGTGACCTGGCCTCCGGGCAGGCGCAGACGGAGCATATAACCATTTTCCCTCTGGGCATAACAGCCAAATTTTCCCGAAACTTGTTTAAACGTTTTTTTATCTATCTGACCTGCCTCAAACAGAGCCAGCTGTTCTTCAAATTCTCTGGTTTCTCTTATAAAATGTTGTGTCAGTTCTCGGTTTATCATAGCAATCAGCTCCTTTTTTCTTAGTTTTTACCGCTTTTTCCTAAATATACAAAGCTTAGGAAAAACAGAACCAGAGGACTTCCTAACCATAGATACATATCCTTTCCGTGCCTGGGAATTTCCTATAGAACAAGTAAAAAGCAGCAGGAATCCGGAGCGGGTAATTTCCCCGGATTCCTGCTGCTGTCTATATGATTACATATTTCAAAACAAACAGCACAGCCAGAATATACATCAGCAGACTGATTTTCTTTTCCTTTGCTTTTCCGCACAGTACGTTGATAATCACATAAGAAATCACGCCCATGGCGATTCCCTCGGAAATACTGTAGAGGAAGGGCATGGCGATGATACTGATAAAAGCGGGGATGCCCTCGGTAAGGTCATTGAAGTCAATTTTTGTCACAGAGGTCATCATAAGGAATCCTACGATTACCAGAGCAGGAGCCGTGGCAAAGGAGGGGATAGCCAGGAAAATCGGTGACAAAAACAGAGAAAGACCGAAAAGGACAGCAGCCACGAGGCCAGTCAGTCCGGTGCGGCCTCCTTCTGCAACGCCGGAGGCACTTTCTACAAATGTAGTGGTAGTGGAGGTACCCAGAGCCGCTCCTGCAGAGGTAGCCACAGCGTCAGCCAGAAGGGCGCCCCGGATTTTAGGAAGTCTGCCCTCTTTATCTAAAAGGTCAGCCTTAGAAGCTACGCCAATCAAGGTTCCCAGAGTATCAAACATATCTACAAATAAAAATGCAGCCATGATGACCAGGAAATTTAAAGAAAGCAGCCGGGAGAAATCCATGTGCATAAAGGTAGGCGCCAGGCTGGGGATAGTAATACCGGCGGAAAAATCCGGTATCAGACTGGTTCCCTCTGCCGGCCGGTAAAGTCCGGTAAGCTGGCAGATGATTCCAATAGCCCAGGTAATCAAAATACCCCATAAAATATTTCCCTTTACCTGTTTTACCACTAAAACAGCGGTAATAAGGATTCCGATAAGAGCCAGAAGCACGGTGATTCCTTCGGAGCGGAAGGTTCCCTCACTTATAGAATTTTTAAAGGAATACACCGTTACCAAAGTGCTGCTGTCTACCACTACCTTGGCGTTTTGAAGGCCGATAAAGGCAATGTACAGACCAATTCCCACAGACACGCCATGTTTCAGGTTCATAGGGATAGCGTTAAAAATAGCTTCTCTAACCTTAGTGAGGGACAGGATGATAAACACAATACCCTCTACAAACACAGCCGCCAGGGCCATCTGCCAGGTGTAACCCATGCCCAGGACTACTGTGTAAGCAAAGTAGGCGTTCAGTCCCATGCCCGGGGCCAGTACAAAAGGATAGTTGGACAGCAGAGCCATCAGGCAGGTACCGATAAAAGCAGCCAAAGCAGTAGCAGTAAATACAGCACCTCTGTCCATACCTGCCTCAGACAGGATAGATGGATTTACAGCCAATATGTAGGCCATCGTCATGAAAGTGGTAATGCCTGCAATGATTTCTGTTTTTACATCGGTATGATGTTCCTTTAAATGAAATAGCTTTTCCAGATTCATACATAATCTCCTTTTTCTTTTTTCGTCGTACTCTGTCAGGTCTTCTGTCTTAAAGTACGAATTTTACCCGTAGGAACTTATTATATACACATTTCTTTCTAAAATACAAGAAAAAAAGAATTTTCTGGAAAAACATGGGCCCCTGGAATTTTCCCGTAATCCCAGGGAATATCCAGGGGAGAAGAAGTCCGGATTCTGGATTTCTGTCCGGATTTCCAAAAACAGGCCCATCTTTTCTCATACGGTCAATCAGAACTTTGAAAACATTATGCCTTTGGAAGCGTGGTATAAGGAGCCAGCTCCAGACGCACATAGTAGCCTTTTTCATGACCGCATACCGGGCATTTTTCCGGCACAGCGGTTCCGGTGTAGATATTGCCGCACTGCAGGCACATCCAGGAAGTTTTTACATCAGAGACAAAGAGTTTGTTCTGTTCTAATAAGTCTGCAAATAATCCGAATCTTTCTCCGTGGGTCTTTTCCACGGCGCCAATCATATGAAAGGAGCCGGCTATATCCTGGAAGCCTTCCTCCCTGGCCTTTTCCTCAAATTTTTTGTATACATCCTCATGCTCCTCAAATTCATTGTGCTGGGCAAAGCGAAGAAGTTTCGCCACGTCATGGGAAATATCTACCGGATAGGTTCCGTCAATTGCGATGTTAGTTTCCGCCACCTGGTTCAGATGCTTGTAGAAAATTTCCGCATGTTCTTTCTCCTGATTGGCTGTAAAGGTAAAAACAGCCTCAACAACCGGCAGTCCGCTTTTTCTGGCCTGCTGGGCGGCTATGGTATAGCGGTTTCTGGCCTGGCTTTCTCCGGCAAAGGCCCGCATTAAGTTTTCTTTGGTAACACTGTCCTCAAATGATACTGACATCCTGGTTCCTCCTTCATTCTTTTTCATTGTACTTTGTACTGTTTGCTTAGTTTTTCCCGGAAATAGAAAATTTATCCATGGGATTTTTCACTCTTCCCTTTTTAAAGTCATAGGATAGTAGAAAAGAGAATAGAAGAGGAATTCTTTTATTATGGATTACAGCTCTTTTCAAAAAGTAACAGGCATTATACAAAACATCAACAGCGGAGGCGCCTGCTGTATGCAGATTATATCTTTGATGACAGAAGACCAGGAAACCATAGATTTTGTAGTTTCTCCGGATACGGTAATCATAGACTGCACCAGACTGAGAAGAGGAATGCGGGTGGCAGCCTTTTACGACCGGAATCTTCCTGCCCCCGCCGTTTACCCGCCCAGATACCAGGCTGAACTGATAACTGCCGTCAGAAGAGACCAGAATGTAATGCTTAGCTATTTTGATGAAAATCTGGTTTCTGAGGATAATTCTCTGAAGCTGAATCTTACTCCTTTTACCAATATTGTTACCCAAAACGGTCAGCGTTTTTTATGCAGCCCGGGAAATGAAAACCTTTTGGTATACTATACCGTAAGCACCAGGAGCATACCTGCCCAGACTACACCTCAGAAAATCGTGGTGATGTGCCCCTCCTCCTGAAGCTATGTCCTGCAATAACATAGCCCAGTATTACCCCCAGCATGATAAGGGAAGAGACAGGGGATACCAGACCATAGTATTCCAATCCTGTCACCTGGCTGTGGAATAGAAAATAGAGAAGGGGAATCCGGATAATCAGAGCCCCTGCGCAGCAGTTTACCATGGTAAATAGTGTTTTTTCACAACCGTTTAAATATCCGTTTACACAAAACAGAACAGATACCGCCAGATAGTCCAGGCTGCAGCTTCTGAAAAAAGGAATGCCGGCTTGGACTACTTTTTCGTCTCCGGAAAACAAATGTATCATAGAAGCCGGAGCAAACTGGGCCCAAAGGAAAAAGAGAAGAGAGCAGCAGAATGCTCCTGCCAGAGCGCATTTCAAAAATTGCCTGGCTCTCTGCCGTTTTCCTGCGCCCAGGTTTTGGGCTGTAAGGGCAGCCAGAGCATTGGCGGCACTTGTGGCCGGCAGCATAGCAAAAACATCGTATTTACCTGCAATACCTACGGCGGAGGAAACATAGATTCCAAAACTGTTGGTAATAGCCGTTAAATATAAAAAGGAAATCCTTACCATACATTCCTGGAAGGATACAGGGATTCCCACCCGAATCAGTTCTTTTAGAATTTCCCGGTCCATGCCCAGGGACGTCAGGGAAAATCGGAAAATAAATTTCTGCCGGTTTAGATGAAGGATTGCAATACCCATGCTAAGCCCCTGGGAAATAACCGTGGACAGTGCTGTACCGGCAGGGCCCATATGGAGACAGGATACGGTAAAAATATCTCCCACAATATTAAAGACGCAGGCCACGGCTACAAACAGCAGAGGGCTTACAGAATCTCCGTATCCCCGCAGTACGGCACTTAAAGCGTTGTACTGGCAGATGAAGAAAACTCCCAGACAGCAGATAAAAATATAGGAATAGGCCTCCTGGTAAGAAGCTTCCGGCACCTGCAGCAGGCTTAGCACCCAGGGAATGGCTAAAATAGAAAGCAAAGTAAAGCCAAAAGAAAATAATCCAAAAAAGGTGACCGTGGTTCCAATAGTCCGTTCCACCTTTTCCCTTTTTCCCATGCCGGCGTATTTTCCTACCAAAACGGTTCCGGCCAGAGTAAAGCCTGTAATCAGGCTGGTAATTATCTGGGTCACCTGGGTGGCCGTGGAAACAGCGGCCACGCTGGCTGCAGAACAAAACTTTCCGATAACCAGCAGGTCCACGGCCCCATAAAGAGCCTGAAGCAGGTTTGCCAGCAAAAAGGGAAGAGTAAAGCGGATGAGTACCTTCCATATACTTCCCTGGGTTAAAAAACGACTTTGTTCCATAGTAAGTCTCCTCCTTTTGTCGATTCTCAATGTCTTTATTTTATCCGGAGGATTTGGAAAAATCTGTTGCATAGACTACATATTGCCTGAAGAATGTTTTCATACTCCAACAGCGGCAGCTATTAAATCGCTTTACATTTGGAAGATAAGGATTTATACTCTGCTTACATATAGAAAGAACCAGTAAAAATACGAAAGAATTCCGGGAGGACAGATTGTGGAATCCATAAAAATATCGGAAAATTTATATCCTTATTTTGAAAAAACGGGAAAGCTTTTGTGCTATGAACCGGGAGAGACTATATATTTTCAGGGAGACAGTGCAGAACATCTTTTTTTCGTGAAGAGCGGAAGAGTACGTGCCTTTTATCTCACCCGGTCAGGGAAAGAATTAACTTTTGAAATTGTAGAGAAGGGAAGAATCATAGGAGAAAGCTCTTTTCTTTCTCAAAGTGTTTACCCTGTGTCTGTGGCAGCGGTAAACCAGGTACAGATTCTGGCCTGTGATTTGAAACAGCTCTATGGCTATATGGAGGAGTCCCCGGCTCTGATGTATGTAATGCTTCAGCTTCTGACGAAAACCTGTAATCATCTGACAGAACAGCTTAGGCGTGTTACCTTATATGACAGGTATCAGAAGGTTGCCAGCTTTCTCCTTCATGAAACCGCCTTTCCGGATAAAGACAGAGGTGTCAGCAGACAGGGAATTCCTTATACACAGGAAGAATTGGCAGTGTCCCTGGGCATGAACCGGGTGACCGTAAGTAAAGTTTTAGGGGAATGGAAAAAGAAAAAAATTATTTCAACTACATACGGCCATATTTACATTGAAAACCGGGATTATCTGGAGAGTCTGCTTTTACCTTCTAAACTGTAGATAACAAACCATAGCTGCTCCGAATAAGAGTCATTGGCCACTGCTGTCTGCGGAAAAAAATCCTGATTTTCTCCCAAACCAGCATATAACGTACTTTTGGGATTTGAAAATCAGGATTTTATGATTATATCTTAACGGTCTGTAAAACTTCTCCATCTTCTCTGGAAATCCAGATAGGATTTTTCCATACCTTCCACAGAATAAAGAAGGAAATCCTCCATCTGTTCCGGATTTTCAGATTGAGCCTGAGCCTGCCTTATAGCATCTCCCAGCACATCATAATCGTGAAGAGTACCCAAAATATCCTGCAGGTCCCGGGTAATAGAAAGAGCCATACGCATATCTGAGGATAACTGCTCTCTGTAAAATTCCAGCCCGTAACGGAAATTTTTCAGAGCCAGCCGAAGCTGGTGAAGAAGAGGTTCAGGAACCAGAAGGCCCCAAACCCAGTGAGCATAGGTCTGCACTGCCTCATATTGTTCCCGGAGAATTTTATTCTGCAAATCATGCTCTCCGGGGCGGAGCAGCTTTCCGTCTTTATCAATACGGGGCAGCAGAAAAGGCTTTCCAAAAGAGGCCTGAAAAGCTTCCAGGCTATCTGTAAAATCTGTTCCTTCCAATGCATTTTTCAGTTCTGCCACCTTCTGTTTCCGTCTGTTCTCTGTAAGTTTCCAGAAAGGAGCCAGTTCTTCCCGCTCCTTCTTCTTATCCTTTAAAAAGGCATCTGCCTTTTCCTTCATAATATCAACGTCTCGTACAGCTCCCAAAAGCTTCAAATATTTTTTGATATAGGGTCTCCACACCTCTTTCCACTCTGGTGTCAGGTATTGGGAGAACACTTCGGAGACTGCATCCATTTTCCGGAAGGAAACCCGTAAATCATGGATAAAATCAGGATTGTCATAATTTTTTTCTTTTACAAGTATGCGGATAGTTTCCAGTTGGCACAGGAAAAAATTCCGAAGCATAACCTCCAGCCCCAGATGATTTTCCTTTTCAGAAATTTCCGTCTGCTTATTAACAGAAAGAACAATATCGGCTACGATTTTAGCCTTTTGCTTCTGGGATTCTTTTGAGAGGAAATCTTTTAACAGAGAATCCTCCTGTTCTTCTCCGGCCTTATTCCTGTTGATAATGCCCAGGGCTCCGGCCAGTATGAAATTCTCTTCCCTGGAGAGGGAACGAAGGGGGTGGGTAAGCAAAATGTCCTGGGCAAGCCCGGCATTTCCCTTCTGAAACAGATTCCGGCCAATATCCTGAAAAACGCAGGCTTTTTTTACCAGTTTCTTTAGTCCTTCCGGGCAGGCTCCTGTTTTTACCTGCTCCTGATACAGAGAAACCGCAGCCTTGGCCGTTTCCCGTTTATTTCTAAAATCTATCCCAAAGCTCTGACACAACTCCCTGGTTTTCCAGTAGCGGACAGAAGATGTCTCCGGTTTTAAGTAATTTCTTTTTTTCACAGATTTTGTTGCGGTTTTTTCCATATGCAGCCTCCCTATTCTCTATTATCCCTTGCTTTGTTCCTATGCTCTTTGAGCAAAACGTCTTTATCTGGACTTATATAGTAAGATTGTAACACATATTCTGCAGGTTACAACCATAAGAGAGTTATCTTTTTGTAATATCTTTGCCAAAACAAGGGAAAGAAATTCCCCTTTAAAATCAGGTTATGTAAAAAAAGAATTGACTTAAAGTGAACTCTAAGTTGTATAATGTCCCCAGATACAGCGGAAGAGTGATTGGACAGAACCGCTGCAAAGAAAGGAGTAGACACAGCTATGATTTACAAAGAATTTCAGGACCTTAAATTATCTGCTTTAGGTATGGGCGCTATGCGGCTCCCTGTAATAAACGGAGAGGATTCTCAAATTGATGAAAAGGCAGCACTGGATATGGTGGACGTGGCCATGAAGCAGGGAATCAATTATTATGACACTGCCTGGGGTTACCATGACGGCCATTCTGAGCTGGTTATGGGGAAGGCTCTGGCCAGATACCCCAGAGACAGCTTTTATCTGGCCACCAAATTTCCTGGCTATGATTTATCCAATATGGACAAGGTGGAAGAAATTTTTGAAAAACAGCTTGAAAAATGCGGAGTAGAATATTTTGATTTCTATTTATTCCACAATGTATGTGAGATGAATATTGACTATTATCTCAATGACGAAAAATATGGCATTTTTACTTACCTGATGAAGCAAAAGGAAAATGGACGTATCCGTCACCTGGGATTTTCCGCTCACGGAAGCTATGAGGTTATGAAACGTTTCCTGGAGGCTTATGGAGAGCATATGGAATTTTGTCAGATTCAGTTAAATTACCTGGATTGGAATTTCCAGGATGCCAAAGCTAAGGTAGAGCTTTTACAGGAATACAAACTGCCTGTATGGGTTATGGAGCCTCTGAGAGGCGGACGCCTGGCAAACCTGAGCCAGGAGGAGACAGAACAGTTAAAGGGGATGCGCCCCCAGGAAACTGTTCCGGCCTGGGCTTTCCGATTCCTGCAGTCTATACCTCAGGTTACCATGGTTCTTTCCGGTATGTCCAATATGGAGCAGCTTCAGGCTAATATACATACCTATGAAGAAAGCAAGCCCTTGACAGAAGAGGAGATGAAAGGACTTTTGGATTTGGCAGACAGTATGGTAAAGAAAATTGTACTTCCCTGTACAGCCTGTCATTATTGCGTAAGCCATTGTCCCCAGGAACTGGATATTCCTACCCTTCTGGCACTGTATAATGAGCATTGCTTCACCAAAGGTGGTTTTCTGGCACCTATGGCATTAGCATCCTATCCAAAGGAAAAGCTGCCCAGCGCATGCGTTGGCTGCCAGAGCTGTGAGGCTGTATGTCCTCAGCAGATTAAAATCTCAGAAGCCATGGCTGATTTTGCAGAAAAATTAAACATGTAAGTTTTCTTTCCAAAAACCGTTTGCCTTTCCAGCTATCTCATAAGGAAATCTGTCGTTTTCCCTGTTAAACTAAGGCCGTAACAGAAACGTACAAGGGGTTCCCCCTTTTGCAGAAAGGAGTTTTGCGGAATGAAACACAGAGTTCTGATTATAACCACGGTAAGCGGCTTTTTGTGGCAGTTTGAAAAGAATACCGTGGAGATTCTGAAGGAGCAGGGAGCGGAAATCCATTTTGCTTCTAATTTTTCGAGTCCCGCCTACCAGTTTCCCCAGGACTATTTTCAGGAAAACGGAATTTTTCCCCACCCTGTTTCCATTCAAAAATCTCCCTATAAAATCATAAAAAACTTCCGGGCATTAAAAAGCCTTTTGGAAATCATCCGAAAAGAAGACATTGATACCCTTCACTGTCATACCCCTGTGGGAGGAGTTTTAGGAAGGTTAGCAGCCAGATTCTCACCTAAAAAGCCTAAGGTTATCTATACAGCCCATGGCTTTCATTTTTACCAGGGAGCGCCTTTGAAAAACTGGCTTCTTTATTATCCTGCAGAATGGTTCCTGGCAAGATATACAGATATTTTAGTAACCATCAACCATGAGGATGAAAAACGGGCCAAGGGACTGCCTATAAAGGACGGCGGATGGGTGATGAAAATCCCGGGAGTTGGCGTAGAGCGGTCTCGTTTTTGTCCACGTCCTATGGCAAGAGAAAGGGCCAGGGAAAGCCTGGGATTAAAGGATGGAGAGCTGTGTCTTTTAACTGCCTCTCTTCTGGACAAGGAAAAAAACTATCAGATTGTGCTGGAAGCCCTGGAAGGCTTATCCCATCTGCCTTTCCGTTATTTTATCTGTGGGGAAGGACCCTACAGAAATGCATTGGAGGAAAAAGTAAAAAAACTGGGGCTGGGAGAAAAAGTAAGTTTCCTTGGATTTCGCAGGGACCTGGATTTTCTTCTTCAGGCAGCAGATATTTTTCTGTTTCCTTCTCTCAGGGAAGGCCTGGGAATGGCGGCACTGGAAGCTATGTCCTGCGGCGTCCCGGTAATTGCTACAGAAAACCGGGGAACCAGAGAATATATCCGCCATGAAAAAAACGGTCTTCTTTGCAGCGGATGGAATAAAGCGGAATTTCAAAAGGCTATTTCCCTTTTGACCCAAGACAGAACCCTGGGCATCAGATTGGGCGGGCAGGCCTGGGCGGACAGCAGCCGCTTTTCCAGGGAAGAGAGCCGTATGTATATGGAACAGGTTTACCGGTTAGCATGGAAAGGAGCGGAATATGAGAAATCAGATGCACGAGAAGCAAAGAATAAAAATCACCGTATTCATGAGCGTGTACAATCCCCGTCCTCTGGACTTACTGAAAGAGGCCGTGGAATCTGTCTTGAATCAGAATTTTCCTGATTTTGAATTTCTGATTTATGATGACGGCTCCGACGGAGAGACCAAAAAGGAGCTTTCCCGACTGTCGGCCCGGGATAATAGAATCCGGCTTTTAGTTGGAAAGGAGAATCGAGGGCTGGCCTGGGGCCTGAACCAATGTATCCTGGCGGCCAGAGGAGAGTATCTGGCCCGTATGGATGCTGATGATATTTCACTTTCCAGGCGCCTTAAAGTTCAGTATGATTTTTTGGAAAGCCACAGGGAATATGATTTTGTAGGCTGCGCCGCTTTTTTACTGGATAAAAAGGGAATCTGGGGAAAACGGATTCTGCCCCAGTTTCCCGGCACAAAGGATTACCTGTCTTTTTCCCCTTTTATCCATCCTTCCGTCATGTTCCGCAGAAAGGTTTTTGAAAAACATGGTCTTTACAATACTCATCCGGAATTTTTAAGATGCGAGGATTATGAACTGTTTTTCCGCTTCCACCAAGCCGGAGTAAAAGGCTGTAATCTTCCTGAGCCTCTTTTTTTCTATCGGGAAGATAAGGACAGCTACAAAAAAAGAACCTTTCAGAGCCGGAAAATGGAAGTGAAGTTCCGGCAAAAAGCCTTTCAAAATCTGAAGCTTTCTCCTGGAGCCTTCTGCTGGTATTCCTATAAACCTTATATGGCGGCGCTGCTGCCTTCCTGGCTCTATGGACCGATGAAAAAAATCCAGAGTGCTATATAAGGGATTTTTATGTGTAAGATTTCTGTTTCTGGGAATGATAAGGGAAAATCATCCTTTCCCCGAAAGGAAATCTGCTTCAGGAGAACCGCCATGAAAAGACAGACTATTTTTATTTTGCAGGAACTGTCAGCCAGAGAGCTGAAACGCAAATACAGCCGCTCCAGGCTGGGAATTCTTTGGAGTGTTTTAAATCCTCTTTTGTCCATGGCCGTACTTTCTTTCATATTTTCTGCTATGTTTCGGAAATCCATTGAAAATTATCCGGTGTATTATCTCACTGGTTTTCTTATCTGGAATTTTTTTACCACTGCCACCAATACGGCCATGACCTCTCTGGCAGACAATCAGACCCTGCTTCTGCAGATAAGACTTCCCAAATCTGTCTTTCCTTTGTCCAGGGTCTTCACTGCTTTTCTCAATTTTCTTTATTCCCTGGCAGCCTATGTGCTGATTCTGGCATTTTTTTCCATAAAACCTTCCTGGACCATGGCCCTTTTTCCGGCGGTGGTATTTTTTGTGTTTCTCTTTTCCCTGGGAATGAGCTATATCCTGTCTGTACTCTATGTGTTTTTCGGAGATATACGCCACTTATACGGAGTTTTTCTTACTCTGTGGATGTATCTTTCCGCTCTTTTTTATCCTCTTGAATTGCTGCCTGAAATCATGCAGAGGATTATCTGGCAAAATCCTATTTATAACTTCATATATGCGGCCAGAGCCTGTATTTTATACCATACCCTGCCTCCCTGGAGCGTATGGGTAAAAATAGTGGTCTGGAGCGTGGGACTGTATCTGGCCGGAGTTTCTGTATTTCAAAGAAGCCAGAACCAGATTGTACAAAGGTTGTAGGGAGGATTGACGATGAAAAAACCTGTGATTTCTATCCAAAAAGTAGGCATGGATTTTAAGATTCCCCTTGAATCCAGCTCCAGTCTGAAGGAATATCTGATTCAGACCATGCAGGGAAAGAAAAAATACCGTACCCTAAAGGCTCTGGATAGTATAACTCTGGATATTTACCAGGGAGAGGTTCTGGGAATCATAGGCACCAACGGGTCAGGAAAAAGCACATTGCTGAAAATCATTTCCGGCGCACTGGAGCCTACCAGAGGAAGAGTAGTGGCGGATACATCCAAAATGCAGCTCCTCACTCTGGGAACCGGCTTTGATAAGGAGCTGACGGCCAGGGAAAACGTATACTTAAACGGAGCGATTCTTGGATACAGCAGAGAATTTATCCGGCGCAAGTACAACCGGATTGTAGAATTTGCTGAGCTGGAGGGATTTATGGAACAGAAAATCAAAAATTTCTCCTCCGGTATGGTGTCCCGGCTGGGCTTTGCCGTGGCTACTGCAAGGGAAACTCCCGGAATTCTGATTTTGGATGAAATATTAAGTGTGGGAGACGCTTTTTTTAAAGAAAAAAGCAAAGCCAGAATCCAGGAAATGATACAAAGTAAGGCCACGGTGCTTCTGGTTTCTCATTCAGCAGATACCATTATCCGCAACTGCACCAGAGCCCTTTGGCTGGAAAAGGGGGTACAGAAAATGACGGGAACTCCAAGGGAAGTCTGCCAAGCCTACTTAGAATACGGACAGCAGAAGGGAAAAAGACCATGAAAAAAAGGCTCTATCACATACTGGTGAATCAGGTGCCGGGTATCCGCAGCCGCTACCTGTCTTTTCGGAAAAAAAAGCCTGGAATATGGGGGCAGCTTACAGCCTGGCTGCTCCTTTTCTGGTGGCATTTTCTCTATTGGATAGCAGGGCAAAAAAGTCTTGGTCTGCCTCTGTCTTACGGCTATTACGAGGAAAAACCTCTGTTGTTGAGAGAGTCTGCCCACACCCCTCCCCCTTCCATAGAAAGCCTGGCAGAAAAGCTGAAGGTCTTTGACGTGATTTCCTTTGATATTTTTGATACTTTGCTGGTCAGACCTTTTTCAAAGCCTGAGGATTTATTCTATTTGTTAGGCATGAAATTAAAATACCCGGATTTTCCCCTTTTGCGGATGCAGGCAGAGCAGGAAGCCCGGGAGCGCTGTCAAAGAGCGTGTGGAAGCACAGAAGTAAGGTTGGAGGAAATCTGGGAAGTCCTTGCTCCCATTACCGGCCTTAAAAAAGAAGAGGGTATCCGTTTGGAAAAGGAAACCGAAGAAGAGTATTGTCAGGGGAACCCATACTTTATCCGGCTTCTTCATGAGCTGCGGCAGACAGGAAAGCCGCTGTTTCTTACCAGTGATATGTATCTGGATAAAGAGTTCCTGGTGAAGCTTTTAGAACAAACAGGACTGGGTTCATTCTGTGAAGCTTTGATTTCCTGTGAATACCGGGTCTCTAAGGCCAATGGAGGATTATACCGGATTCTCCGGGAAAAAGGGGAAAAATTACAGGGAAAAAACTGTTCCATAGCCCATGTAGGAGATAATCGTCACAGTGATATTTACATGGCCCAAAAGGCCCGTATAGCTGCCTTCTGGTATCCCAATCCCCAGGAAACAGGAAACCCCTTCCGCCCCATGGATATGTCGGCCATTACAGGGACTATGTACCGTGGAACCGTAAACCTGAAGCTTCATACCCAGGGGGTACTCTATTCTCCCTTTTATGAGTACGGCTACATTTACGGCGGCCTGTGCGCCATGGGATACTGCCGGTTTCTTCACAAAAGGGCAAAGGAGAGAGGCATTGAAAATTTATGGTTTCTATCCAGAGACGGAGAAATTCTGAAAAAAATCTATGATTTTTTATATCCAAAAGAGAATACTGCCTATATCCTCTGGTCCAGAAATGTCAGCCTTCGGCTTTCGGCCAAAGCTTATCCTCATGAGTTCTTCCAACGCTTTCTTTTCCAAAAAGCAGACCAGGGATACTCTATAGAAAATATTTTTTCCAGCATGAAGCTGCTGCCTCTTCTGGAGCAGGCCTGCCATAGCCTGTGCTGCAGCCCAAAAGATAAGCTTACCACTAAAAAAGCCAGTGCCTTACAGGATTTTTTCCTTTCCCAATGGAACCAGGTCAACAGCATGTATCAGGAGGAGCTGGTCCTTGCCGCCTCTTATCTTGAGAGCAAAAGAAAAAAAGGAAAAAGACTGGGAATCGTTGACATTGGCTGGACCGGCAGCGGAGCTCTGGGACTGAGCTATGTGCTGAGAGAGGCCTGCCGCCTTCCTTATACTCCCTGTTCTTTTTTGGGCGGGACTGCTACCTGCCATAATCCTTCTCCTGATGTCAGCCAGGGATTTTTCTTTCAGGGAGAAATGGAAAGTTATTTCTTTTCCCAGGAA
>NHCFR01400__coassemble_975_pt1 | contig 16593 bp, 13 predicted proteins | sample NHCFR01400__metabat2_high_PE_048 | metagenome-assembled genome bin NHCFR01400
AAGATCAACGACATTGCAAGAGAATTAGGGTACCCGGACACCAGCTATTTTTACAGGAAATTTAAGCAGTGCTACGGTGTGTCTCCTGCGTCCCTGCGAAATATGAAGAAGTATTAGTGCCGTTTAGGCCTGGCTTCCACCAATATGGACAGATTCTGCAAGTGGAAAAATTTTAGTTTTTTTGCAATTTTTCATGTGGGATTTGTCCATATTTTTTATTTTGTCCACTAGAATTTGTACAAGAAAACTGAAAGTTTTCGACTAGGATTTGTGTAACTTTTCCGATATAGTTATAGATGTCAACAAAGCACATATAACAAGCCGGCGGTTATAGAAGGTGCCAAGAAAAGGAGGTTATGAAGTGAAAAGAGAAGAAAAGGCGAAAAAAGTGGGATTTTTCACACGCCTGAAGACAAACAAGGAGCTGCTTGTTCTGAGCGCCCCGGGAGCTATCTGGTTCCTGCTGTTTGCGTACCTGCCTCTGTTTGGTATTCTGGTAGCGTTTAAGCAGTACCGTTTGTCCGGAAACTTTTTTGAAAGCCTGATTTCCAGTAAATTCGTGGGTCTGGACAACTTTAAATTCCTCTTCAGCAGCGGCGACGCATGGATTATTCTTCGAAATACGGTTTTGTACAATGCAACCTTCATCATTTTAGGCGTTGTACTTCCTGTAATCGTGGCTTTATTGTTAAATGAACTGAGAAACAAGGGAATGGCAAAAATTTACCAAAGCTCTATGTTTTTACCCTACTTTTTATCCTGGGTTGTAGTCAGCTATTGTGTATATGCGTTCTTAAATCCGGAAAAAGGATATTTTAACGCAGTTTTGCAGCAGTTTGGACATGATGGAATTTCCTGGTATACAGAGAAAGGCTTTTGGCCCTTTATCATTATTTTCATGAGCCAGTGGAAAGGTGTGGGCTATAACACTGTAGTTTACCTGGCGTCCATCTGCGGTATCAACAAGACATACTACGAAGCTGCGGTTTTGGACGGAGCCACAAAATGGCAGCAGATAAAATACATAACCCTTCCCCTGTTAAAGCCGGTAATCACTATTTTGCTGATTATGGCTGTGGGAGGTATTTTCAAGGCGGATTTCGGACTGTTTTACCAGCTTCCTATGAATTCCGGCCCTCTGTATCCGGTGACAAATGTTTTGGATACTTATATTTTCCGGGCATTGCAGACCAACGGAGAAATCGGTATGAGCTCTGCGGCGGCATTATTCCAGTCAACCGTAGGCTTTGTCCTGATTATGATTGCCAATAAGATTGTGTCTAAGATAGACAATGAAAACGCATTATTCTAGGAAAGGAGATGGATAGAAAATGTCAGTTTCTGATTGGAACTTGCGCAGGAAGGAACGAGCAAGAGAGAAAAAAGTGAAACAGCTGGAAGATGAGCAGTGTGAATATAACAAAATTAAAAAGTCTACCAATGTGTTGTTTAATGTAATCTTATCTATCTTATCTCTTTTGAGCGTGATACCTTTTATTTTTGTTATCATTATTTCTTTTACGGACGAGCAGTCCCTGACCATGAACGGTTACCGGTTTATACCGGAGAAATGGAGCCTGTATGCTTATGAATATATTGTAAGCGCAGGAGAAAGTATTTTAAGAAGCTACGGAGTTACCATTCTGGTTACCATAGTGGGAACCATTATCGGACTTTTGCTGACAGGAACTTATGCATATGCTCTTTCCAGAAAGACTTATGCTTTCCGTTCCTTCTTTACCAAGGTGATTACAGTACCCATGCTGTTCTCCGGCGGTATGATTGCCAATTACCTGATTGTGACCAAGGTGCTGATGCTGAAGAATAGTGTGTGGGCCCTGATACTGCCTCTGTGCATGAACTCTTTTAATGTAATCGTACTGCGTACCTTTTTTAAGACCAGTATCCCGGATTCTGTGGTGGAATCCGCTAAGATTGACGGAGCGTCTGAGTGGAGGCTGTTTTTCAAGATTGTTATTCCCATGGCTATGCCGGGACTGGCCACTATCGGACTTTTCCTTACCCTGGGCTATTGGAACGACTGGTTCAACGCTCTGATGTACATGGACGATAAGAACTGGATTCCCCTTCAGTTCCTGCTGATGCAGATTCAGAATTCCATTGACTGGCTGGCAAGTAATAAGTCTATGATGGGTGTGGATGGAATCCAGGCGGCGGCCAATCTGCCTAAGGAGACCATTAAGATGGCTATTGTGGTGATTTCCACCCTGCCGATTATATTTGCATATCCGTTCTTCCAGAGATATTTTGTAAACGGATTGACCATTGGTGCGGTAAAAGAATAAAAAATCATGTATAATGAAAGAGGAGGATTTTTCCATGAAATTGAAATATGCGAAAAGAGCCCTGGCTCTTGGTATGGCAGCAGCCCTTTCTATGGGAATGCTGGCCGGCTGCGGCGGTAAGACCGAGACAAATGAAAAGGGCGAAGAGATTGTGGAGCTTACCTGGTATCAGGTAGGCGACGCCCAGGCCGACGATGAGCAGGTGTTTGAGGCAGTAAATGAATACCTGGCAGAGAAAATCGGAGTTAAGCTGAATGTGATTAAAGTAGGCTGGGGAGATTACAACCAGAAAATGCAGGTTGTTATCAATACCGGGGACCAGTGGGATTTGTGCTTTACCTGCTCCTGGGCAAACGACTATCTGCAGAACGCTCAGAAGGGCGCCTTCCTGGAGCTGGACGACCTGCTTGCTGACCAGGGAAAAGAAATGTATGACCTGATTGACCCTCGTTTCTGGGAAGCAGCTAAGGTAGGCGGAAAGACCTATGGCGTCCCCAGCGAGAAGGAAATGGGAAGCTGCCCTATGTGGGTTTTCACCAAGGAGTATGTAGACAAATATAATATTCCATACCAGGATATTCACAGCCTGGAGGATTTGGAGCCTTACTTAAAGCTGATTAAAGAGAATGAGCCGGATGTGGTTCCTATGTATCTGACAAAAGACTATTCTGCGCCTACCTATATGGACAAGATTCAGGACCCCATTGGTATTGAGTACGGGGATGAAACTTTGACCGTGAAGAATGTGTTTGAGACAGAGAAAATGCAGGAAACACTGGATACTATGAGAAAGTATTATCTGGCCGGCTATATCAACAAGGATGCGGCTACTGCTTCTGATGACAAATCCGTAAAACGGTTTGTGACAAAGGGCGACGGACAGCCTTATGCAGAGCTGACCTGGGGCAAGGATTTAGGCTATGAGGTAGTGGCAACCCAGATTATGGATACACAGATTACCAATGCTTCTGCACGAGGAGCTTTGACAGCCATCAATAAAAACTCCGAGCATCCGGAGAAAGCTATGGAGCTTTTAAACCTTATCAACACAGACCAGGAGCTGAGAAACACTCTGAATTATGGTATCGAGGGCGTTCACTGGGATAAAGTGGAGCCAGACAGCCAGGAGGTTCAGGAGGCAGAAGGAAAACCCTATATTTATGAGTACAAGGCAAAGCTGAATCCAGAGAAACAGAAGGATTATTCTGCACCCTACTGGGTACAGGGCGGCCTGTTCAATACCTATGTAATGGACAACGAGCCTCTGGATAAATGGGCTACCTTTAAGGAGTTTAACGACGCCTCTCAGGAAGCACCTTCCTTTGGATTTGATTTTGATTTAGAGCCGGTGGCTACTCAGGTGGCTGGTTTCCGTAATGTTTTGGATGAGTTTGGAAAATCTCTGTATACAGGAAGCGTTGACCCGGAGGAATACCTTCCTCAGCTTTTGAAGAAGCTGGAGGCAACGGGAATACAGGATGTAATCGATGAAATGCAGAAACAGATTGACCAGTGGAAAGCAGATAAATAATTTTTAATAAGGCTGCCCCAGGAAGACAGAAGCAGAAGGACTTCCGGGGGCGGCCTGAAGGCGTTTATGGAGGATGGATATGAAGAGACTGGAATTAAAAGAAGGCTGGCAGATGCGGGCGGTAGGAGAGGAAAACTGGCAGGAAGCACAGGTATGGGGCAGCATATACACAGATTTGCTGCGGAACGGAAAAATGGAGGACCCCTATTGGAGGGATAACGAGGATGCCTGCTGTGCCCTGATGGAGAAGGATTATGAGTACAGATGTATCTTCCGGCCAGAGTCCACAAAGGAGTGGGGGGATGTATTTCTGCAGTTTGAAGGTTTGGATACCCTGGCGGAGGTGTTCTTAAACGGACAGTTTCTGGGAGCCGCTTACAATATGCACAGAAGCTGGGAATATCAGGTAAAAGAGCTGCTGAAGGAAGGGGAGGAGAATGTGCTTAGGGTGCTGTTTCACTCTCCCTTAGCGTATATTGCCAAGGCCCATGAAAAGTACGGGACTCATGGAAACGAGGATACTTATGAGGGCTTTATGCATCTTCGGAAAGCCCATTATATGTTTGGATGGGACTGGGGCGCCCATCTGCCGGACGGAGGGATTTTCCGCCCGGTGTATCTGTGCTATGCAGGACAGGGCAGAATTCTGGACTTTCATATCCGCCAGAAACACCGGGAAAATGTTTGTACCCTGGAATTTCATGCAGACTGTGCCTTAGAGCCGGGGGGAGACTATGAGTTGGAAGTCCAGGTAAACCAGCCGGAGGGAGAGACACTTGGGAAGGTGGTTTTAGCCCAGGGAAAAGGAGAACTTCGGATTGAAAACCCCAGGCTCTGGTGGGTAAACGGATTGGGAGAACAGCCTCTGTACAAGGTTACGGCTATTCTTTACAGACAGGGGCAGGAGGAAGACAGAGGGGAGAGAAGAATCGGTCTGCGCTCCATGAGGATGAAACGGGAAAAGGACAAGTGGGGAGAGAGCTTTGCCCATGAAATCAACGGACAGGATTTCTTCGCCATGGGGGCGGATTACATTCCGGAGGAGCATCTTCTGGGCAGAAGAAGCCGGGAGAAAACCCGCAGACTTCTGGAAGACTGTAAAGCGGCTCATTTCAATGTAATCCGGGTTTGGGGCGGAGGACTTTATCCGGATGACTGGTTTTATGATATTTGCGACGAACTGGGACTGGCGGTGTGGCAGGACTTTATGTTTGCCTGCTCTGTGTATGAGCTGACTCCGGAATTCGAAGAGAATATCCGCCAGGAGCTGATTGAAAATGTGAAACGAATCCGCCACCATGCCTGCCTGGCTCTGTGGTGCGGAAACAATGAGATGGAGATGTTTGTGGATGAGCGGTGCTGGGTGACAAAATACACGGAGGTGCGGGATTACCTTTTCATGTACGAAAGGATTTTCCCGGAAATTTTAAGGGAGTATGACCCGGATACCTTTTACTGGCCGGCCAGTCCTTCCTCAGGAGGTTCCTTTGACAAGCCTAACGACCCGGACAGGGGAGATGTGCATTATTGGCAGGTGTGGCACGGAAACCGTCCTTTCTCTGAGTACCGGAAATATTTCTTCCGCTATGCCTCAGAGTTTGGCTTCCAGGCTCTGCCTCAGAAGAAAACACTGGAAACTGTCACAGACAGGCCGGAGGATTTTAACCTGTTTTCCTATATCATGGAAAAGCATCAGAGGAACTATGGGGCAAACGGAAAGATTATGAATTACATGCAGCAGACCTACCGGTATCCCGGGGATTTTGACCGGGTGATTTATGCTTCCCAGCTTTTGCAGGCAGATGCTATCCGCTATGGGGTGGAGCATTTCAGGAGAAACAGAGGCCGGTGTATGGGAGCTGTATACTGGCAGTTAAATGACTGCTGGCCTGTGATTTCCTGGTCCTCCGTTGATTATGAGGGAAGATGGAAGGCGCTGCACTATTATGCCAAACGCTTTTTTGCTCCGGTGATGATTTCCTGCCAGGAGGAAAGCTGGATGACCCAGGAGGCCAATATGAACCGGCAGCATTTTACCTTTGAAAAATCTATCCATTTAAATGTGGCCAACGAGACTTTCCGGGACAGAAATATCCGGGTACGGTGGTGCCTGAGAGACGCCGGAGCCCGTATTCTCAGGGAAGAGGAGCAGGAAATCCGGGTTCCGGCCTTTACCAGTGTATGGCTGGATAAAACAGAGCTTCCCCAGGTCAATGTGTTTGAGGAATATGTAAGCTATGAGGCCTGGGAAGGGGAGAATATTATTTCCCAGGGAACCGTTCTCTTCTCTTACCCAAAATATTTCCGCTATCAGAATCCCAGGCTATCCTGGGAAATCAGCGGCAGCCAGATAACCGTTTCCGGGGAAGCCTATGCAAAAAGCGTGGAAATATTAAACGAAAATCAGGACCTGGTATTGTCGGATAATTATTTTGACTTAAACGGAGGCAGCAGAACCGTCACCATACTCCGGGGAAAACCGGAAGGAATCAGGCTTCGCAGTGTCTGGGATATTAGATAGTCAAATACCACGATGCAAGCATGTCCCCTTGGCTCGTTGCTGGCAGGAATAAAAAGTCATAATAAAAAGATGACATTTCCCCTGGCTCCTTGCTATAATAGGAAAAGGAATCAGCGCAAAAGGAGAGAGTACAGTGACTATAAATGAAATTGCCCGCCTGGCAGGGGTTTCCAGAGCCACGGTTTCCAGATATTTAAATGACGGCTATGTCAGTGAAGAAAAAAGGGAGAGAATCCGCCAGGTGGTAGAGCAGACCGGATACCAGCCTTCCGCCCAGGCCCAGATGCTGCGGACGAAAAAGACCAGGCTGGTGGGGGTGATTATTCCCAAGATAAATTCTGACACCGTAAGCCGTATGGTGGCCGGAATCAGCGATGTGCTGGCAAAGAAGGGGTACCAGCTTCTTCTGGCCAATACCAACAATGATATAGAGGAGGAGCTGAAATACCTTCGTCTGTTCAGAGATAACCAGGTGGACGGGATTCTGTTTATTGCCACCATTTTTACGGCCAGACACAAGAAGGCTTTGAAAGAATGTAAGGTTCCTGTGGTTATCCTGGGACAGCAGCTGGAGGGATATTCCTGTGTATATCATGATGATTTTCATGCGGCCAGAGATATTACGGAGCTGCTTTTGAAAAAAGGGAAGGTGCCGGGCTTTATCGGAGTAACCCAGAAGGATGAGGCGGCAGGCTTGAACAGGAGAAAAGGTTTTGAGGCTGCCCTCAAAAGACACAGGATTCTCTTAGAACCGGGGCAGATGGGGGAGGCTAAGTTCCAGGTTGAGTCCGGGTATGAGAAAATGCGTGAGATGCTGGAGGCTGTCCCCAGGATAGACGCTGTATTTTGCGCCACAGATAATATTGCCGTGGGAGCCATGGCTTACTTAAAAGAAGCAGGTAAGACAATTCCCGGAGAAATCCAGGTGGCGGGCATTGGCGATACGCCGCTGGCCGGACTGGTAACTCCCAAGCTTACGACTGTACACTATTACTATAAAACCAGCGGTATGGAGGCTGCCTCCATGCTGGTAGAAATCATGGAAACAGGGGAAGCGGCGATGTGCAAAGAACTGAAAATGGGATATAAAATTATTGAGAAGGATTCCACCCTTTGAAGAAAGAGAGGAACCCTGCTTGATAAAGGCCGTCACATGGAAGCAAAGGAAGGGATTCTTTTCCCGGCTGCTTCTATGTGGCGGCTTTTTTGATATGGGGCTGTTGCACTAAGCATATGTTAGGAATATTTATGCATTTTATGCGAATTTGTCGAGTATAGCTTTGAGACTTTAGGCTCAAAGCGACGCAGACTGAGCAATAAAATGCATAAATATTCCTATAATTTACTTAATGCAACGGCCCCATATCATAAAAAGCGCCTTGCGCAGCGATGCACACTCGCATGAAAGGCAGATGTCAGCTAAAGCTGACCACGCTCGGCGCAGCAAAAGCCCACCGGGCATGAGGGCACTGGGGTGGAGAGGAGTTATGTCGCTAAAGCGACCCGCAGCAGGCGGAGAATCCTGCAAAGCAGGATTCTATTTCACGGCCGCAGCAGCCGGGGAATCAGATATTGGTAATTTTGTATGATTTTCTTCGCTAAGTTTTGGTAACAATGGCAATTTACAAATGAAATATTCGGGGATATAATAATATCAATATATGAGAACGATTTCATACAAGAAACAAAGGGATAAATCAAGAATATGCAGAAAAATAAGTAAGAAATCGTTTCGTTATATATGAGAACGATAACATAAAAAGAAAGAAGGAAGAAAAGATGGATTACAGGAAGACTGCAGAGGAAATCTATCAGCATGTGGGCGGAAAAGAAAATATTGTGTCTGCCGCTCACTGTGCTACCAGGCTCAGGCTGGTTATCGGGGATAATGCCAAGTGCAGCAAGGAAGCCCTGGAGGACGTGGAAGGCGTAAAGGGTGTTTTTGAAGCATCAGGCCAGCTTCAGATTATTCTGGGAACGGGAACCGTAAATAAAGTGTATGACCAGTTTATTGCCATTGCCGGAATTACGGCAGCCAGCAAGGAGGAAGTAAAGCAGGCCGCTGCATCAAAGCAGAATGTATTTCAGCGGATGATTAAGACACTTGGAGACGTGTTTGTACCTATTATTCCGGCCATTGTAGCCAGCGGCCTTTTGATGGGGCTTTTGGAGGGATTTGGAAAAGTATTTCCTGCTATGACAGATTCCGGTACCTATACCATTATTCATTTGTTCAGCAATGCTGCCTTTGTATTCCTGCCTATTCTCATTGCTATCAGTGCGGCCAGAGTATTTGGGGGAAATATTTTTCTGGGAGCTGTTATCGGTATGATTATGATTCATACAGACCTGCTGAATGCCTGGTCCGTGGCTACGGCAGACAGTATTCCCACGGCAGAAGCCTGGTTCGGCTTATATGATATTAACCTGGTAGGGTATCAGGGGCATGTTATCCCTGTAGTCATTGCCGTTTGGTTTATGTCTATGCTGGAGAAAAAGCTGCATAAAATTGTGCCGGAAATTATAGATTTATTTGTTACTCCCCTGGTAACCGTACTGGTAACAGGCTACCTGACTTTAACTATTTTTGGACCGGTGTTTTCCTGGATTGAAAACGGTGTTCTGGACGGAGTACAGTTCTTGATTACCCTTCCTCTCGGTATTGGTTCAGCTTTGGCCGGAGCCGTATATGCACCTACAGTTGTGGCAGGCGTGCATCATATGTACAATGCGCTGGAAGCAGGATTGTTAAGCTCAGAGGGAATCAATATCTGGATGCCTATTGCATCAGCAGCTAATACGGCCCAGGGTGCAGCGGCTTTGGCCATGGCGCTGAAGACAAAGAATCAGAAGTTAAAGGCTCTGGCCCTGCCCTCCTCTCTGTCTGCCTTCCTTGGCATCACAGAGCCGGTAATTTTCGGTGTAAATTTAAGATACATCAAATGCTTTATCGCAGGCTGTGTAGGCGGCGCTGTAGGAGGGCTGGTTGCCGGAATTACAGGAGTAGGAGCCTCTGCCTACGGAATCACAGGACTTTTCGGATACCTGATAACCACAGATTATACGCTTCAGTATACCCTGGTAATCGGAGTAGCAGTGGCGACGGCATTTATCCTCTCCTGGATACTGTTTCGGGAAGAAGGGGCTGAGCCTGCAAAAGCAGGAAATACCGGAGGGAATGTTCAGAGAAAGGCGGCAGGAGAAGCCGGGGAAAATGCTTTGGACAAGGCCCCGGAAGCAGAGACAGAGAAAAATACAGTGTACAGTCCTTTAAAAGGACAGGCTATTCCTCTTTCACAGGTAAAGGACGAGACTTTTGCAGGCGAAGTCCTGGGAAAAGGGGCGGCTGTTGTGCCGGAAGAAGGGAAGGTTTATGCGCCTTTTGACGGGACAGTGGACACTGTGTTTGAGACAAAGCATGCAGTGGGACTTACCAGCCGTGACGGTGTGGAAATTTTGATTCATGTGGGATTAAATACAGTGGAATTAAACGGGAAATTCTACGAAACCCATGTGAAAGAAGGAGATACGGTAAAAGCAGGGCAGCTGCTCACCAGCTTTTCCATGGAAGACATCCGGAAAGCAGGATATGATATTACCACCCCTGTAATCGTAACTAATTCCGATGATTATGAAGAGGTTAAGCAGGAAAAAACAGGAGCTGTGAAGAAACTGGACAAACTGCTTACGGTAAAATAAAGGCGGTTAAGATATGAATGTTATGCGAGACGTGCTGGCTTCACAGGCAGCTTTAGCAGAGAAGAAAGCAAGAGAAGAGGGAAAAAGCAGGGAAGAGTGCTGGAAAACCAGGTTTCATATCATGCCTCCGGCAGGGTGGCTGAATGACCCCAACGGCCTGTGCCAGTATCAGGGAAAATATTACTTTTTCTTTCAGTATGCACCCTTCAGCCCTTATGGGGGACTGAAATTCTGGGGACTGTACACCAGCGAAGACCTGACAGATTGGAGCTATCAGGGGATTGTGCTGTATCCGGACAGCCCCTGGGACTGCCACGGAGTATATTCAGGTTCCGCCTTTACAGAGGACGGGGAATTGGAGCTTTTTTACACAGGGAATGTGAAGCTGGAGGGAGACTATGACTATATAGATAAGGGAAGAGAGGCTTATGTACTCTTTACCAAAAGCCGGGACGGAGAAAACTACTCTCCTAAGGAATGTTTAATGGGAATGGAGGATTACCCCCGGGATTATACCTGTCACATCCGGGACCCCAAGGTATGGAAGGAAGGGGACAGGTACTATATGGTACTGGGAGGCAGGAAAAAAAATAGTCAGGGAGCTGTGCTTGTGTACAGCTCTTGGGATAAAAAGAAGTGGAAATATGAGAAAGAGATTACCACCTCAACCCCCTTTGGCTATATGTGGGAATGTCCGGATTTGTTCCGGCTTCAGGGACAACAGATTCTTTCCGTTTCCCCTCAGGGCGTACCCAGACAGGAAGAAGCCTTTCAGAATCTGTATGCCTCAGGGTATTTTTTTGTTGAAGAAGATACAGGGGTGGAGGCAGAGACGTTCAGGGAATGGGACATGGGCTTTGACTTCTATGCCCCCCAGACCTTCCGGGATGACAAAGGCAGGCGGATTCTGGCGGCCTGGGCTTCCGTGCCGGATACGGAGAAAGAATACGGGAATCCTACTACAGAACATGGTTGGCAGCATATACTGACCACACCCAGGGAGCTGCGGCTGGAGCAGGGGAAAATCTATCAGTATCCTGTATCAGAGATAGGCAGCCTGCGGACAGAGGAGATTCCGGTATCCCAAAGAGAAGATATTTGGCTGGAGCAGCCTTGCTTTGACTTGGAGATTGAAGAAATAGACAGTGAGGAATGGGAAATCGCCATAGAGGAAGACTGCCGGTTCTCTTACAAGAACCACAGGGCAGTTCTGGAATTTACAGGAACCCTGGGAGCAGGGAGAAAAGCCCGCAGAGCCCGTATAGACCAGGTGAAATCCCTGCGGATTTTAGCAGATACATCTCTGCTTGAAATTTATGTAAACCATGGGGAGACAGTATTTACCTCCCGCTATTATCCTAACAGGAAAGAAAGACAGATTTCACTGAAAAATCTTAGCGGAAAGGTGAGACTGTTTGGCCTGTAAAGAAGAGGAAAAAATGCCCGGTTGAAGGCTGAGAAGCTGAAATCCGGGCATTTTGCTGTATAAAACCGGAAATTCTGGAAAAAATTATATAATAATTTTGTATTAAATATGTAACAAAATAGAGAAAAATGGGAAGAAACGTGCTATAATACTTTGTATTGCAGCAGGAAAACAGGGGAGACCCCTTGGAACTTGGCATGGTAACCAGAGACAGGATTTTGAATATAGAATGAACAGAAGGAAAAGGCAGGCGTGAATATGGAGAGAAGAAGACGGCGAAGAAGAGGCGACATCCGCAGAATCCGTCAGAGAAACCGGAGAGTTTTTTTGGCGGTGGTTCTTCTGTGCTTTATCGTAGGAATGGGAGTTTTGAATCTGGAGAAAATGAAGGAAAGGGAGATTGCCCAGCAGGTCTACGCAGAGCAGCAGGGCAGTAAGAAGCAAAGCGATACAGATACCGGTGAGGGTGAGAAGCAGGGAGCAGCAAGCCAGGGAGAGAAAGGACAGGGGAGCCTTGTGCTGGCCTCTGACAGTGAAAAGAGCCAGTGGTATCTGAAGCTGGTCAATGCTGAGAACCCTATGACCCAGGAGGATGTGCCCGAGTTGGAAGTGGAAACCGTAGATGAGAACCAGTACCAGGTGGACGCCAGAATTGTAGCAGATTTGCAGGATATGTTTGACGCCGCCAGAGCAGCAGGGAGAAACCCGGTTATATGCTCTGCCTTCCGGTCCTGGGATTACCAGGTTTCTCTGTACGAAAATAAAATTGACAGGGTTATGCAGGAGGAGGGGCTGAATGAAGCCCAGGCCCAGGAAAAGGCAGGAACCGTGGTGGCTAAGCCGGGAACCAGTGAACATCAGATGGGGTTGGCTCTGGATATTGTTTCCTCTGAATATATGAATTTAGATGAGGGACAGATGGAAACAGAGGACCAGCAGTGGCTTATAGAGAATAGCTGGAAATACGGTTTTATCCTACGTTATCCTTTGGATAAAAGCGATATAACAGGTATTATTTTCGAACCCTGGCATTACCGTTATGTGGGGAAAAAGGCGGCAAAGGAAATAACAGAACAGGGCCTGACCCTGGAAGAATATCTGGGGGCAGACCCTGTGGGGTATCCGGCTGCAGAATAAACCTTACTGCTCCGCCAGCAGGCGGGACAGCTCAAGGATAACCTCTACGCTTTTTTCCATAGACTGGATACAAACAAATTCAAAATGGCCGTGGCAGTTATGGTCTCCTGTGCCCAGATTAGGACAGGGAAGGCCTTTAAAGGATAACTGTGCGCCGTCAGTACCGCCCCGGATTGGCTGAATCTGCGGGCGGATTTTTAATTTTTCATAAACCTTCAGCACATTGTCAATGAGGAAAGGATAGGGAAGGATTTTTTCCTTCATGTTAAAATAGGAATCCTGGATGTCCAGGGCTACAGTATCAGGTCCGTATTTTTCATTCATATATGCGGCGGCCTGTTCCATAACCTGTTTTTTCTTTTCAAACAATTCTCTGTCGTGGTCCCGGATAATATATTCGGAAACTGCTTTTTCTACGGTTCCGTTAATGGAATCCAGGTGGATAAAGCCTTCCCGGCCCTGGGTGTATTCCGGTTTCTGTGCTTTGGGCAGCAGACTTTCATACTCCATGGCAAGAAGAGAAGCGTTTACCAGCTTGTCTTTAGCGGAACCGGGATGAATACTGACTCCGGTGAAGGAAACCAGGGCTCCGGCGGCGTTGAAGTTTTCGTACTCCAGCTCTCCGCATTCTCCTCCGTCCATGGTATAGGCAAAATCAGCCCCGAATTTTTCTACGTCAAAATAATCAGTACCCTGGCCAATTTCCTCGTCCGGAGTAAAGCCTATCCGAATGGGGCCATGGGGAATTTCCGGATGTTCCATCAGATATTCGGCAGCAGTAAGGATTTCCGCTACGCCTGCCTTATCGTCTCCGCCCAGAAGGGTGAGGCCGTCTGTGACGATTAAATCCTGTCCCTTGTACTGCTCCAGATTAGAAAAATCTTTTGGGCTCATGACGATATTTTTTTCCTGATTCAGGATAATATCCCCACCGTCATAGCCTGTGATTACCCTTGGGCGGATGTCCTTGCCGGAAGCGGCGCAGGAAGTATCCATATGGGCCAGAAAGCCCACGATTTTTCCTTTGTAGTTCTCTATGGAAGAAGGGATGGTACCGAATACATATCCGTAATTATCCATAGAAACGTCTTGTAAGCCTAAATCCACCATTTCCTGATACAAAATTTTTGCGAAGCTCAATTGACTTTCTGTGCTGGGAAAGGACTCAGAGGATGGGTCCGATGTGGTATCCATAGCAATATATTTCAGAAAACGCTGCGTAACATTCATGATATAACCTCCTGTGTTTTACTACTAAAATTTGCTTTACTTTTTTTATGCTACCATATAGAAGAAAAACTGTCCATGTTTTCCTGATGTTTCCCCAGAACCATTGACTTTAGCCTGGGAGAGTCCTATAATGGGCTGGTACTACCACTATAAAGGAGAAAACAGTTGAAATATTTAAAACAGTTTAGTATTATTCTTTTTCTTTCCTTTCTGGGAGAGGTGTTGAATCGTCTGCTTCCCCTTCCCGTTCCTGCCAGTGTTTATGGTTTGGTGCTTATGCTGACAGCTCTGGGCACCGGGATTTTAAAGGTGGAACAGGTAAGAGAGACGGCCCTGTTTTTTATTGAGATTATGCCGGTGATGTTTATTCCGGCAGGAGTAGGCCTTATGGAATCCTGGCCTGCTTTGAAACCAGTTTGTTTGCCCGTGCTTTTGATTACGGTACTTACCACCATTCTGGTGATGGGAGTTACGGGCCGTGTGACACAGAAATTGATAAGGGGGAAAAAAGTTGAAAACCTTTCTGACTGATTCTATATTTTTCGGAGCCATTCTGAGTTTGGCCGCATATGAAGCGGGCCTGCTTTTGAAACGACGGTTTAAGCTGGCTATATTGAATCCTCTTTTAATCGGTATTATCTGTGTTATGGCAGTTCTGGCCTTGCTTCATGTGGATTATAAAGAGTATAATAGAGGAGCAGGGTATATCAGTTACTTTCTGACTCCGGCAACGGTCTGCCTTGCAGTTCCCCTGTACCAGCAGGTCAGCCTTCTGAAGAAAAATTTAAAGGCCGTGGCCGCAGGAATCTTATCCGGAGTTCTGGCCAGCCTTATCAGTGTGTTGGCCTTATCCAAGCTATTGGGATTAAACCACCAGCAGTATGTGACCCTGCTTCCGAAATCCATTACCACAGCCATTGGAATGGGAATTTCAGAGGAACTGGGAGGAATTGTTACCATCACGGTTGCAGTGATTATTATTACCGGAATTCTGGGAAATATGATTGCAGAATGGGTGTGCAGGATTTTTAAAATCCGGGAACCTATCGCAAAAGGACTGGCCTTAGGAACTGCATCCCATGCCATCGGAACTGCCAAGGCCATGGAAATGGGGCCTGTGGAGGGTGCGATGAGCAGTCTGGCCATTGCCGTAGCCGGTCTTTTGACCGTAATCGGGGCTTCTGTGTTTGCCGGATTCTTATAGGCAGGAGGAAAAGAGAATGGGACAGGTGAAGATTACCATAGCAAGACAGTACGGAAGCGGCGGAAGAGAGATAGGCCGGAGGCTGGCCCAGAAGCTTTCCATTCCTTTTTACGGAAAGACGGAGCTGATGGAGCTGGCTAAGACACAGCCGGATTACCAGGAGGTCCGTTCTTTTTACGAAGAACAGCCGGTGAACAGTCTCCTTTACGCTATTGCCATGAATCAGGAAGAGAGTAGAGGAAACCGGATTCCCTTTCAGCGAATCCGGGAAATCTGCGGTGAGGAATCCTTTGTCCTTATTGGCAGGTGCGGCAATTATATCTTCAGGGACCAGCCGGATTGTGTGAAGCTTTTTATTTATGCAGGGCCGGAAAAGAAAAAAGCCTGGGTAATGAGGCAGGAGGGAATCTCTGAGAAAAAAGCAGAGCGTCTTATTAAACGCATAGAGGAAGAAAGAGCCCAGACCCACCAATTTTACACCGGAGAGCCATGGGGAGCCGTAAATCACTATGATTTGTGCATAGACGCCGGAATCCTGGGAACAGAGGGAACCGTGGAACTGATTATGACATATCTGAAAAACAGAGGATTGGTATAAAATGAAGGAAAAAACAGGGCGGCCGGAACCGGCCGGAGAAAATCAGAAGGTCTATTTTGTAGTAATTGAATATATCAAAGAGCTGGTGAAAGAGGGGAAAGTGGAGTTCGGAGGAAGGCTGCCCTCAGAGCGGGAATTGATGGCGACTTTGGGCATGAGCCGGAATTCCATCCGGGAGGCTCTGCGGACTCTGGAAAATATGGGGCTCATTGAAAGCCGCCAGGGCCAGGGAAATTTCCTTGTAAATCATATGGGAAAAAGTTTAAGCAGTGTGTTTTCCATGCTCTTGTTTACCAGGGAAAGTGATTATATAGAAATCAGCCAGCTCAGGAGATTTATCGAAATCGGCGCCTTTCTTCTGGCGGCCAGAAATGCCAGCGAACAGGACAAGGAAATTCTCCGGGACATTCTGGAACAAATAGATGCCGCCAGCGGCCAGGAGCGTGTGGCGCTGGATAAGCAGTTCCATGACGAACTCATCCGTATTTCCGGGAATCACTTGTTGTCTATTCTGAATGAAGCACTGTCGGGAATGTTTGAAACCGTGATTTATGACTTGGCGCTTAACATTGCACCACAGGATTGGGATAGACTGAATGACTGTCATAAAAGGGTGTACCAATGCCTTTTGGACAGTGACGTGCAGGGTGGCATGAAGTCCATAAGGGACCATTATAATATTATAGACCAGGATATTGAGAGGTGGAAGGATGGGAAAGCGGATAAGACATAAGACGATAGGGAACCATTGAAAGATAAAAAGTGATTTGTGCGTATAGAGATAGCATTCAGAATGAAAATTCTGGGTGCTTTTTTTCATTCTAGTGTACTGGCACGTTCATTTTCAGCATAATGACGTAGAATGAATTTTCATTCTGCAAGGCGGAGGAATGAGGCGTAGCGGTGGCTACGTCGATTGACGACAACGCAGCAGATGGAAA
>NHCFR01400__coassemble_994_pt1 | contig 16247 bp, 15 predicted proteins | sample NHCFR01400__metabat2_high_PE_048 | metagenome-assembled genome bin NHCFR01400
GTTTTTTTGTGATTTTATACAAAGATAAAAAAGGAAAAACAGGCTAAAAACAAGAATTACCCTGGAGGCTTTTGTGCAAAATGTATATACTTAAACGATTTAAAAATGCTTTGGATTGTATAAAAAATGAAAAACATAGAAAATAAGAGAAATTAAGAGAAATTAAGAGTATTAAAATGATAATCCGGATTATATGGAAACATACAGGTTTTATTAAAGGACACCAGTGTGGTATAAATTAAGAAAATCAAATGAAACCTTGTACAAATTGTTTAAGAAAACGGGCAGAAGAAAAGTATAAAAGAATAAAATATACGATATTCGGAAAATGGAGAAAAAGAGAAAAAAATAAATTCTGTCAATCTGGTTAAACGATTAACAAGCCTCATTTGTGCTTTTGTATCATACAGAAGGGAGCCTTCTGATTTGATAAAAAAATTTATAAGGAGGACACTATATGAAGAAGAAAGTGTTGGCTGCATTATTATGTGCGGCAATGGCAGGAACCATGTTAGCAGGCTGCGGCGGAGGTTCTAGTGACAGCGGTTCCAGCAGCGATTCAGGAGATGAGGCTTCTGCAGAAGACGGTGAAGGCGAAGATGGAGAGGTTGAACCTGAAGCTGTTACCACAGTAGGTCCTGACTCCGGAACTAAGATGGAGATGTGGTCCTTTGTTAGCCAGCATAATGATTTCTATGCCAAGATGCTGGAGAAGTGGAACGAGCAGAATCCTGACAGACAGATTCAGATTACCTTCACTACATATCCATTCGGTGATATGCACAATAAGATGATTATGGCTCTGCAGACAGGAGAAGGCGCTCCTGACCTGTGCGACATTGAAAGAGGCCAGTTCCCTAACTTCCTTCAGGGTGAGGTTCAGCTCTATGCTCTGAATGATGCTCTGGAACCATACATGGGAGACTTAGTGCAGTCCCGTTTCGACATTTATTCTAAGGACGGAAATTACTACGGAGCACCTACTCACGTTGGCGCTACTGTAATGTACTATAATGATGAATTACTTTCTCAGTACGGCATTGACTATAAGACTATCAAGACCTGGGACGACTATACCGCAGCAGCTGAGAAGCTGAAAGAGGCTACAAACGGTGAGGTGAAGATGACAGAGGTTGATACCGGCGGTACTGACTGGATGTGGCTGTCCATGGCTGAGCATGGTGAAGACCAGGTAGACGAGGATGGACGTGCAGTTGTTACAGAAGGTATGGCAGAAATGCTGAAGCTGCAGAAAGAATGGCTGGATAATGATTTAGCTATGATTTGCCCGGCTGGACAGGTTGATACAGAAGAAGGTAAGCAGGCTATTATGGACCAGCAGTTCGCTTCCTTCCCGAAAGCTCTGTGGTACATGAGCCGTTTCGTATCTGATATGCCGGATGAAGCAGGCAAATGGGCTATCGCTCCTTGCCCGGTATTTGAAGAGGGACAGTCTCGTTCCGTTGGTATCGGTGGTACAGGTACTGTTGTAACACAGCAGTCCGCTGACCCAGAACTGGCAGCAGACTTTATTGCATACGCAAAATGCTCCTATGAAGGTTGTGTAGGTATTTGGGAAGACCTTGGATTTGACGTTGTTAACAAATCTGTTTGGAAAGACCCGGCTATCACACAGGATACATCAAACAAATATATTGCTTTCTTCAGAACAAATCCATTCGACGTTTTGAATGAAATTGAAAATGAAATCGAAGCAATTACAGTTAATTCTAATACATTCATTTTAGGCGATTATCTGAATGTAACTACATTTAACAGTATCTTTGAGAATGGACAGGACGTAGACGAGGCGCTTCAAGAATGCCAGGATATGGTAGATATTGACCAGGAATAGCTTGAAGCAATAAGCAGCTTTGGTAATCTAATGGAAATTGCCTGGGGTTGAAACCTAGGCAATTTCTTTTATAAAAGGAGAGTGAGACAGTGAAGTTTAAAAAATTTTTCTTTTCACAAAAAGCAGCGCCTTATGTGTTCGTGCTTCCATTTGTGCTCAGCTTTTGTATTTTTTGGATTTATCCATTATTCAGCACTGTGAAGATGAGTTTCCAATCTATCCTGCCAGGACAGATTGAGTGGATTGGCTTGGAAAACTATGCCAAGCTTTTAAAGGATACTGCTTTCCACACGGCAATTAAAAACAGCTTTACATATATGTTATGGTCTCTGGTACTCCTGATTCCATTCCCCATGCTGTATGCCGTGCTGATGGACAGCCGTCTGGTAAAAGCTCAGGGTGTCTGGAAGGCGATTTTGTATATGCCGGCTTTGACATCTGTAGTAATTTCCGGTACTCTGTTCCGTTTGATGTTTGCAGAGATGCCTACCGGTCAGATGAACAAGCTGTTACAGTTCTTTGGCTCTGATGCCATACCGTGGCTGAAAAACGGTTCCACCGCAATGTTTGCATTGGTTCTCCTATGCTGCTGGAGGTGGACGGGTGTTAATATGCTGTATTTCATGTCTGGATTGAAGGGAATCGACGGTTCTCTCTATGAGGCGGCGGACATTGACGGCGCCAATTCCTGGAAGAAATTCTGGTATGTTACCATTCCTCTTCTGAAACCTACCACAATCTATGTGTTGACAATTAGTGTATATGCAGGTCTGGCTATGTTCCTGGAATCCTACATGTTATGGGGTGGAAATACTTCACCAAAGAACATTGGTCTTACTATTGTAGGATACCTGTATAAGAGAGGTATCGAGAGAAACCAGATGGGATATGCTTCGGCTGTTGGTCTGGTGCTTCTGTTTATCGCTCTGGCAATTAACGTAGTTCAGCTGGTACTGAACGGAACCTTTAAGAAGGAGGAGAGTTGATATGGCAAATACAGCACCTTCCAAAGAAAAAGATAAAATGGGCATGACCATGAAAAACAGGATTTTGTCCGTGTTTGCTACAGGCTTTTTCGTTATTCTGTGTGCCCTTGTAGTATTCCCGGTATTTGCAGGTCTTCTTGCTTCCTTCCGTCCTGGTTCAGAGCTGATTCGTAGAGGTCTGTCTATTAACCTGGATTTCGGAAGTATGTCCTTAAACAACTATGGATACCTGTTTTCCGGTAATGCGGATTCTAAGAAATACTTTATGTGGTATAAGAACAGCCTTGTTCTTACTCTTTTAACCGTTGTTCTTACACTGGCCATCTGCTATTTTGTGGCTTACGGTATTTCTATGTACAAATTCAAACTGCAGAATGTGATTCTGTTCCTGGTTATCGCAACCATGATGGTTCCTTTTGAAATCCTTATGCTGCCATTATATCAGGAAATGATAGATTTAAATCTTATGAATACAACTGCAGGTGTAATTTTGCCGGGACTATGCGGAGCGTCCACCATATTCTTCTTCCGACAATATATGATAGGATTGCCGAAGGATTTGCTGGATGCAGGTCGTATTGACGGCTGTACAGAATATGGTATCTGTATTAAGATTATTCTGCCTATTACAAAGCCGGCTTTTGCTTCCATGGCAATTTTAAGTACCATGGGCGCATGGAACAACCTGCTGTGGCCTATGATGGTTTACCGTGATGCAGATAAGTTTACACTGCCAATCGGTTTGAATACTTTGCTGACCCCATACGGAAATAATTACGATATTTTGATTGCCGGTTCTATGTTCGGTATCATTCCTATCCTTGTTATTTTCCTCTGTTTCCAGAGATACTTTATTGAAGGTATGGTAACAGGCGCAGTAAAAGGCTGAGAATATCTGAGATTACTGAAAAGGGATTGCTGCATCCTGCAGCAGTCCCTTTTGCAAACTATAGGCACAGCCCGGAATCTGCAAAAAACTATGGAAATAAGGAAAATGTTCCAGCAGGAGAGTTTACCTTATTAGAGAGGAAAAATAAAGATGAGAAAATGGAAAAGATTTTTGTGTATAGCAGCAAGTCTCTGTCTGGCCGGTCTTTCAGCCTGCGGAGGAGAGGAAAACAGCGGATTGTCGCTGGATGAGGTGAAGGAACGTCAGGGCAGTTTTTCCGCAGGGGCTTCTGTCCATGACCCTTCTATATATGAAGAGAATGGTACCTACTATATTTTTGGTTCCCATATGGAGGCGGCTAAATCAGATAACCTCAGGGATTGGAAGCGTTTTGCTACAGCGGTTTCTAAGAGCAATAAACTTTTTGACAACCTTTTTGAGGAACCTATGAAGGCCTTTGAGTTTGTGGGAAGAAACGAGGAGGGTGGCTACTCTGTTTGGGCGCCGGATGTTATTTATAATGAGAAGATGGGGAAATACATGATGTATTTCTGTACCACGTCCACATATAAGCGTTCCTCTCTGTGCTTTGCCACAGCAGATGCTCCGGAGGGGCCTTATACCTTCCAGGACACTATTCTTCACTCTGGCTTCACTACAGCAGATACCAAGAATAAGGCCTCCATTTTCGGAGACGAAAATTTTGATATGCGAAAATACATGCTGACCGGAGATTATAATAACCTTCAGTGGCCCAATGCTTTGGACCCGTCAGTGTTTTATGATGAAGAAGGCAGAATGTGGATGGTCTATGGTTCCTGGTCAGGAGGTATCTATATTTTAGAACTGGACCAGGAGACAGGATACCCTATTTTCCCGGAGGAAGATAAGGAAAATGAAGTGGACAGCTATTACGGCAAACACCTGATTGGAGGTATGCATCTTTCCTGTGAAGGCCCCTATATTCTTTACGACGAAACTACCGGCTATTACTATCTCTTTGTTTCTTATGGAAGCCTGACTGCAGAGGGGGGCTATCAGATACGGCTGTTCCGTTCTGAGAATCCCGATGGGCCTTATACAGACCCAAGCGGTGAGACTTTTGCCATGAATGTGGAGGACCATAGTCAGTACGGCTTGAAGATGATGGGAAATTATACCTTCCCAAGCCTTCCTTATTCCTATATGGCTCCGGGCCACAATTCTGCTTTTGTGGATGAGGATGGAAAGATGTATGTGGTATACCATCAGAGATTCAGCGATAAAGGGGAAACTCATGAACCCAGAGTACATCAGCTTTTCTCCAATAAAGAGGGCTGGCTGGTAGCAGCGCCTTTTGCAACAGAAGGAGAGAGCATTTACCAGGAAGCAGGGGGCAATAAAGAGATTGCGGGCACATATTTTTACCTGAACCATGGAAAGGATATTTCTTCAGATGTACACGAGGCTGAGGAAATTCATCTTACAGCCCAAGGGAAGATTAAAAATAGTGATGGAAAGAGCATCGGGGAATTTTCCAGAGAAAAAGACTCCCCGTACATTACTCTAACCTTGGAGGATGAGGAGTATCAGGGAGTCCTGGTTGCTATGAATGATGAGGCAGGAAATCCTACCCTTTGCTTTACGGCAGCAGGCAGCAACAATGAAACCGTCTGGGGCGTAAAATATCTGGAGGATAAGTAATCAGTTATCCTGAGGCGGCAGCTGGTAAGAGACCAGCACCTTGATGTCCTGGTTGTAGTTTCCGAAGTTGCTGCCAAAGAGAGTTAAGCCTCCAATATTGGATGAGTCCTCAGATACAGATAGTTTGAAATGAATGGAACTTTTATAATCGAAATGAAAATCCTGAATCCTTATGTCAGATATTTTTAGACCGTCTATAAAAGTTCCATTTTTGTTTAAAATAAGAGTTTTCAGCAGGCCGTACTGATTCCAGTAAGGAAACCACCAGGAAGGAGTGAAAAGACCGTGAATGTCGCCGAAATCTCCGGGGCTGGTCCAGGTTCCTATGGGAGTGTCGTTTAACAGGAAGGCAATGTCAGAGGGCCAGTCGTTATTGGTTCCCGGCGCCTCGGAGGATAATTCCATGGATATGACAATCTGCTGAACTTGGGCGGAGAGAGGCAGCAGATTTGGAATAAGATATTCCACATATCCCTTTCCGAACCAGAGAATATGGGCGTCTGTTCTGTCCGGATGGGCGAAATATCTGGGGTCGTCCACCTCCCCGATAAGCTGCTTTTGTGTGGCGATACCGCAGGTGGGCTGGACATGGTAATCCGTATATTGCCCTACGGGAATATCGATGGAGTACATGTTTTTATTTTCTTCCTGAAATTGAGATTTTATATCAATGAGTATACGGTCTGTGTTTACCCGGCAGATTTTCTGGTTGCCGTGTCCCCCATGTTCGGCCAGGACACTGAGAAGGCCGCATTCCTCCAGCTTTTTAATATGGCTGGTTAGGGCACCGTTGGTGATACCCAGCCGGGCGGCAATTTCATTCATATTTAATTCTTTATTTTCCAATAGCAATTGGATGATTTCAATTCTCAGCTGGGAACCGAGAGCCTTGTACAACTCAATGCCGTCTTCAATTTTTTTGATATGCAGCATGGGGCTACCTCCTTTTTGAATCCTGGTATAAGACAAGAGATTTCTACGCAGAGCTGCGAAATCTCTGAACCGTGAGAATCTTCCCTGAGGAATCTTCTCACGGTTGCGGGTTCAATAACCATGTATCATCGTGCAAGCCCGATATACATGGTTTTTGAACCCTGGTATTATACATATTATATTTCATATGGGGGTTTAAGGCAATGAGAAATAGTTTATAATTATCAAAAATATTATAGGTTTTTCGGTGAACTTTTGTTGACATTCTGGGCTTGGGATTTTATAATATAGGTAAAAGTAAATTATTTAAGGAAAATATAAAAATAAAATAAAGGAGGACAATATTATGAGCAGAAGGGCAAAAATGGTATTGGACAAAGAGTTCCAGATTGCACCTGTGGACAAGAGGATTTACGGTTCTTTCATTGAACATCTGGGGAGAGCGGTATATGAAGGAATCTACCAGCCAGGCCATCCTGCTGCGGACCAGGATGGCTTCCGTCAGGATGTGGTGCAGTTGGTAAAGGAACTGGATGTGCCGATTATCCGTTACCCGGGCGGAAATTTTGTGTCTAATTTTTACTGGGAGGATTCTGTGGGACCGGTTTCCCAGAGGCCTCACAGACTGGAGCTGGCCTGGAGAAGTCTGGAGAAAAATGAAATCGGTTTGAATGAGTTTTCCAAATGGGCTAAGCAGGTGAATTCCGAGGTAATGATGGCTGTGAATCTGGGAACCAGAGGGATTTCCGATGCCTGCAACCTGCTGGAATACTGCAATCACCCATCAGGCACCAAGTACAGTGATTTACGTGTGAGCCATGGAGTAAAGGAACCCCACAAGATTAAAGTATGGTGTCTGGGCAATGAGATGGATGGTCCCTGGCAGATTGGCCATAAGACCATGGAGGAGTACGGACGTCTGGCCGAGGAAACGGCTAAGGCTATGCGGCTGATTGACCCCAGCATTGAACTGGTGTCCTGCGGAAGCTCCAACCGTGACATGCCTACCTTCCCGGATTGGGAAGCAACAACCCTGTCCCGTACCTATGATTATGTGGACTATATTTCCATGCACCAGTATTATGGAAACAGAGACAATGACAGCAACGATTACCTGGCTCAGTCTGATGACATGGATGATTTCATCCGTACGGTTATCGCTACCTGCGATTATGTGAAAGCAAAGAAGCGCAGCAAAAAAGTGATGAATTTAAGCTTTGATGAATGGAATGTATGGTTCCACTCCAATGCAGCAGATGATGATATTACAGAAAATCATCCGTGGCAGGTGGCACCGCCTATGCTGGAGGATATTTATAACTTTGAAGATGCGCTGCTGGTAGGATTGATGCTCATTACGCTTATGAAACATGCAGACCGAGTAAAGATGGCTTGTCTGGCTCAGTTGGTAAATGTAATCGCTCCTATTATGACAGACGCTGCAGGCGGGGCATGGAAACAGACCATCTTCTATCCGTTCATGCATGCGTCTAAATACGGCAGAGGCATTGCCCTTCAGCCGGTAGTGTCCGGTACAAAGCATGCTACTGCAAAGCATGATGAAATCACAGATGTGGAATCTATTGCAGTATATAATCCGGAAAAGGATGAGGTTACTATTTTTGCAGTAAACCGTAATCTGGAAGAAGATGTGGAGCTGTCCACAGATGTGAGAAGCTTTGAGGGCTATAGAGTATTAGAGCATATTATAATGGAAAATGAGGATTTGAAGGCAGTAAACAGCCTGGCCGGAGAAAAGGTATATCCTGTTGACGGCAGTGATAGAAGCAAATTAGACAGCGGAATTGTAACAAGCATATTAAAGAAGGCGTCCTGGAATGTAATCCGCCTTGGAAAGTAAAGAGGAGAGAATATGGTAACAAGCTTAGTAATCAACCCAAATAATAAAAAGAGTAAAATCCATAAGGAGATTTACGGCCATTTTTCTGAGCATCTTGGAAGATGTATTTATGAAGGACTTTATGTAGGTGAGGATTCCCCCATTCCTAATGTAAACGGAATGCGTACTGATGTAGTAGAAGCTTTAAAAGAAATGAAGATTCCGGTTCTGCGCTGGCCTGGCGGCTGTTTTGCAGATGAGTACCACTGGATGGACGGAGTAGGACCTAAGGAAAAGAGAAAAAAGATTATCAACACTCATTGGGGCGGCGTTGTAGAGGACAACAGCTTTGGTACTCATGAGTTCTTTGAGCTGTGCCGTCAGCTTGGCTGCGAAGCTTATGTAAATGGAAATCTGGGCAGCGGTACAGTAAGAGAGATGTCTGAGTGGGTAGAGTATATGACCTTTGAAGGGGTTTCTCCTATGGCGGACATGAGAAAAGAAAACGGAAGTGAGGAGTCCTGGGATGTAGCATTCTTCGGAGTTGGCAATGAGAACTGGGGATGCGGCGGAAATATGACTCCCGAACATTATGCCAATGAATACCGCAGATACCAGACCTATGTGAGAGACTACAAGAAAGATAAGAAGATTTATAAGATTGCCTGCGGACCTAATGTAGATGATTATGACTGGACAGAGGGAGTTATGTCAACTTGCTTCCGCCACTGTGAGCCAAAATTCCATGGCTTTATGGACGGCCTTTCTCTTCATTATTATGTTCATCCAGAAGGATGGGAAATTAAGGGAAGCGCAACAGAATTTGACGATACTGTTTGGTATAAAACCATGCATAAGGCTCTGTACATGGACGAGCTGATTAAGCGTCACGGAGCTATCATGGATAAATATGACCCTGATAAGCATGTTGGGCTGATTGTGGATGAGTGGGGAACCTGGTTCACCGTAGAGCCTGGCACAAATCCGGGATTCCTGTACCAGCAGAATACCATGAGAGATGCTCTGGTGGCTGGAATTACGTTGAATATTTTCAATAAAAACAGCCAGCGTGTGCGTATGGCTAATATTGCCCAGCTTGTAAACGTACTTCAGGCAGTAATCCTTACTGAAGGAGAGAAAATGCTGAAAACGCCTACCTATCATGTATTTAACATGTATAAGTATCATCAGGATGCAACACTGGTAGACAGCCATATTGAGAAAAAGAACGTGGGAACAGAAGAGTACCAGGTTCCTAACCTCAGTGAATCCGTATCTGTGGATGAGGACGGAGTTCTTCACATCACCATTACCAACTTGTCTTTGGATGAAAGCTATGACATTGATACTACGGTACTGCACAAAAAAGTTACTTCCGTAACAGGTGAGCTGCTTACCGACGAAATGCATGCTATGAATACCTTTGAGGAGCCGGAGCGTGTTCAGGTAAAAGAATTTAAAGATGTTAAGATTACAGATAAAGGACTGAGCTTCACCATCCCGGCCTGCAGCGTACTGCACCTGGCTGTGAAGGAGGACTAATGAGTAAGAGCATGGAGGAACATCCTCAGCGCTTTTGCAGGAAATGTTTGCTGGAGGATATTGCGGAGGAAGATTTTCTGCGGAATATGCGCCAGTATATAGATGGCCTGGATGAAGACATAAAGACAGAAGAGGCCCAGTACAGACAGCGGCTGCTCCTCTGCCGTCAATGCAGTAAGCTGATGAACGGCCTGTGCCGTGTCTGCGGCTGCTTTGTGGAGTATCGGGCAGCAGTGAAAAAGAATCACTGTCCGGGGCCGGAGAAGCTGTGGTAGAGAAAGGTTTACATAAAAAAATACATAAGATGTATGTTTGGAATCCCGATTCCTGAGAGGCTGAAGCTTTGAAGGAGTCGGGATTTTCATTTCATGAGAAATTTAATAACTTCCTGTGAAATAAAACTTCCTGCCTGGGGAGGTGTACAAACCTACGGTAAATTTTTAGAAAAACCCATTGCTTTTGCAGAGAAAAAGAAACATAATTAAGATATTATCCGAAAGCCATTGGTTACTGCCGGAAAAAATCGGTTGACAAAAACTTTATGCTGGGATAAGATACAACATATAATTCATACAGGAATAATAGGAAATAAGGGCAGCCCTTATAAATTTCCGGCTGCAGTTTGTTTAAAGGAGGACGAGGATATGGCGAATGTGTTTAAAAGTACATGGGATTTAATCGGAAATACCCCTTTGGTTGAAGTGGGGAACATAGAAGCAGCAGAGAATCTGAAAGCCAGGGTGCTGGTGAAACTAGAATATCTGAACCCGGCCGGCAGCGTGAAGGACAGAGCTGCAAAGTATATGTTGGCGGATGCCGAGGAAAAGGGCCTTCTGAAACCAGGGGCCACTATTATAGAACCTACCTCCGGCAATACGGGAATCGGACTGGCAGCCATTGCGGCAGCCAGAGGATATAAAATGATTTTGACCATGCCGGAAACCATGAGCGTGGAAAGAAGAAATATTCTGAAGGCCTACGGTGCCCAGGTAGTGCTGACAGAAGGGGCCAGGGGCATGGCAGGAGCTATTGAGAAGGCGAAAGAACTGGCAGAAGAAATAGAAGGCAGCTTTATTCCCGGCCAGTTTGATAATGAGGCTAATGCCAAGGCACACCGGGAAACTACAGGACCGGAAATCTGGAGAGATACAGATGGAAAGGTGGATATTTTCGTGGCAAGTGTGGGAACAGGAGGAACCATTACCGGAACAGGAGAATATCTGAAAGCCCAGAATGAGAACATTCAGGTGGTAGCAGTGGAACCGGCTGCATCCCCCATGCTTTCCAAAGGGCAGGCCGGTCCTCATAAGATTCAGGGAATCGGTGCAGGATTTGTCCCTTCTATTTTAAATACCAAGGTATATGATGAGGTTGTTGCCGTAGAGGATGAGGAAGCTTTTGAAGCATCCAGACGCCTTACAAGGGAGGAGGGTATTCTTACAGGAATTTCTTCCGGTGCTGCCCTTCATGCTGCCATAGAACTGGCTAAGCGTGAGGAAAATGCAGGAAAGACCATAGTTGTTCTGCTGCCGGACAGCGGAGACCGTTATTATTCCACACCATTGTTTATAAACTAAGAGGTTACCGAGCTTATGACTCTCGTACAGTTGAAGTACATTACAGTGATTGCCGATATGGGGTCTATCAACGAGGCTGCCAAAGCCTTGTTTTTGGCCCAGCCCAGCCTTTCGGCGGCAGTCAGGGACTTAGAAAAAGAGCTGGGAATGGAAATTTTCAGGAGAGGCAGCAGAGGTGTCAGCCTTACGCCGGAAGGTGAAGAATTTTTAGGCTATGCCCGGCAGGTAATAGACCAGTATGATTTAATAGAAAGCCGTTTTGTCAAGAGAACAGGCACAAAGGAAAAATTCGGCGTTTCCGCCCAGCATTATTCTTTTGCCGTGAAAGCATTTGTAGAGCTGGTGAAGAAATATGGCATGGATGCCTACGAATTTGCCATTTATGAGACCAGAACCAGTGAGGTTCTTTCTGATGTGCGCCGCTTTAAAAGCGAACTGGGGATTTTGTATGAAAATGACTTTAACCGCCAGGTGCTGGGAAAGCTTATCAGAGAAAATAATCTGGAATTTTATCCTCTGTTTCTCTGTAAAATTTATGTGTATTTAAGCAGAAATCATCCTTTGGCTCACAGGGAGAAAATTCGTTTGGAGGAACTGAGAGACTATCCCTGCCTGATGTTTGACCAGGGAGCGAATGCGTCTTTTTATCTGGCAGAGGAAATGCTCAGTACCTTTGATTATAAAAGGGTTATCCGTGCCAATGACAGGGCGACTATGCTGAACCTGATGGTGGGACTTAACGGCTATACCCTGTGTTCCGGAATTATTTCCCAGGAATTGAACGGAAGCCAGTATAAGGCGGTGCCTTTAGACAGCCAGGAAGAAATGATTATCGGCTATGTGAAGCGCAAGGGCATGAATCTTACTCCTTTAGGGGAGAAATACATAGAAGAGATGAAAAAAATAATGGACAGTCAGTTATAGGCAATTTCTATAGCTGGCTGTTTCTTTTTCATATTAGACAGGAAAAAAGTTTCTGGATATAATAACCTTGTAAATTGATAGGAATACTGAATATTAAATAAGGAGGGCATACCATGGAGCATATTAGAGAAATAGAAGAAAAAAGAAAGAGGAAAGCGGGAAGGAAATTTCGATTTGAGACCATGCAGCTTCATGTGGGACAGGAGCAGCCGGATTTAGCCACTGGGGCCAGGGCGGTTCCTATATACCAGACCACTTCCTATGTGTTTCGGGATTGCCGGGAGGCTGCGGCCAGATTTGACCTTTCAGAAGAAGGAAATATATATGGAAGGCTGACCAACCCTACCCAGGAAGTTTTTGAAAAACGAATGGCAGCACTGGAGGGAGGCTGTGCAGCTTTGGCTGTGGCTTCCGGAGCAGCGGCTATTACCTATGCCTTTCAGAATCTGGCCCAGGCGGGAGAACATATTTTGGCGGCAAAGAATATATATGGAGGCACTTATAATCTTCTGGCCCACACTCTGCCTCAGTATGGAATCCAAACTACTTTCGCCGATATTTTTGACTTGCAGCAGGTGGAGGCAGCTATAAAGGAAAACACAAAGGCCATTTTTGTAGAAACTTTGGGAAATCCCAATTCTCAGGTGGCGGATATAGAAGCCTTGGCAGCTATTGCTCATAAACATAAAATTCCCCTTGTGGTAGATAATACTTTTGGTACCCCATATTTGATACAACCCATTTCACATGGGGCAGATATTGTAGTTCACTCTGCTACCAAATTTATCGGTGGCCATGGAACAACATTAGGCGGCGTTATTGTAGACAGCGGCAGATTTGACTGGGAAGCTTCAGGCAAATTTCCGTCTCTTACTCTTCCCAATCCCAGCTATCACGGCGTCAGCTTTACAAAGGCAGCGGGACCTGCAGCTTTTGTGACAAAAATAAGGGCTACACTTCTGCGGGATACAGGAGCGGCTATTTCCCCCTTCCATGCCTTCCAGCTGCTGCAGGGTCTGGAGACATTGTCTCTTCGGGTGGAGCGTCATGTGGAGAATGCCTTAAAGGTTGTGGATTATCTGAAAAATCATCCTCAAGTGGAAGCAGTACACCATCCGGCAGTATCCACGGAGCCGGGACAACAGGAATTATACGCAAAATATTTTCCAAAAGGAGGCGGTTCGATTTTCACCTTTGAAATCAAAGGAGACGAAAAAAGAGCCAGAGACTTTATCGACAGCCTGGAACTCTTTTCTTTGCTGGCTAATGTGGCGGATGCCAAATCTCTGGTCATCCATCCGGCTACCACTACCCACAGTCAATGCACGGCTCAGGAGCTTCAGGAACAGGGCATTAAGCCCAATACCATCCGTTTGTCCATCGGACTGGAAAATATAGAAGACATTCTGGAAGATTTAGAAGGGGGATTCTCGTCTTGAAATAGGTTTCCATTGTAGGTATAATCATAAGGAACGGAGGTATTCAAATGAAAATATCTACAAAAGGAAGGTATGCCCTGAGATTGATGTTAGACTTGGCTTCCAACCATTCGGGAAATCCCATTCGTCTCAAGGATGTGGCCCGCAGACAGGAAATTTCGGAGAAATATCTGGAACAGATTATTTCTATATTAAATAAGGCAGGATATGTGCGAAGCGTCAGAGGACCTCAGGGAGGCTATGTGCTGCAGAGAGAGCCCCGGGACTATACGGTGGGAATGATTCTCAGACTGACAGAAGGCAGCCTTGCCCCGGTGGAGTGTGTTGCTGAAACAGGACTTTGTCCAAGAGAGAAGGGCTGTGCCTCCAGAATACTTTGGGGAAAGCTAAATCAGGCTATAAACGGTGTGGTGGACCAGGTGACTCTGGCGGACCTGCTGGAATGGGAAGAAAAAGAAATAACTTGACAAAGACCTGCTTCTGTGGTACGCTGGAACGGCGACAGTGGAAGTAGGTCTTTTTTTTGTGCCTAATTTTACAGCTCATGCTGGGGCAGGCAACTGCCGGGAGAACCACGAAGAAGAGGTCTTTGTTGCGGTAACAAGACGTTGCATAACGGCAGCACTGTGAAGCTGCCGGCGATAAATGACACATGGAGGTGGAGAAGTCGTGCGCGTAAGAATTACATTGGCATGTACGGAATGCAAACAGCGTAATTACAACACAACAAAAGAGAAAAAGAATCATCCGGAGCGTATGGAGACGAAGAAGTATTGTAAGTTCTGCAGAACTCATACATTACACAAAGAAACCAAGTAATCAGGTTTAAGAGGGTGAATTTATGGATGCAGAAAAAAAACGGAAAGCTCCAAAAGCCAGTTGGACAAAAGGACTTCAGGCTGAGTTCAAGAAAGTAATCTGGCCTGACAAGCAGACTCTGGTAAAACAGACCGTTGCAGTGGTTTTGATTACGGCTATTTTAGGCGTGATTATCTCTGTCATTGACAGCGGAGTGCTGCAGCTGCTTAACTTAATTATTAAGTAAGGACAAGGTGATTAGAATGTCAGAAGCAAATTGGTATGTTGTTCATACTTATTCCGGGTATGAAAACAAGGTAAAAGCCAACATTGATAAGACAATTGAGAACAGACACCTGGAGGACCAGATTTTAGAAGTCCGTGTACCTATGGAGGATGTTGTGGAACTGAAGAACGGCGAGAAAAAGCAGGTTCAGAGAAAAATGTTCCCGGGTTACGTTTTAATCCATATGGTGATGAATGATGACACCTGGTATGTAGTAAGAAATACCAGAGGTGTCACAGGATTCGTAGGTCCTGGTTCGAAGCCGGTTCCCCTTACCGAAAGGGAGATTGATGCCCTGGGTATCGCTTCCATAAGGGATGTAGAGCTTGACTTCGGCGTAGGCGATAGTGTGGTTGTTACAGGCGGTGTTTGGAAGGATACTGTGGGCGTTGTCCAGAATATCAACGAGGCTAAGCAGATTGTGACAATCAATGTTGAGTTGTTCGGCCGCGAAACGCCGGTAGAAATAAGTTTCGCAGAAGTAAAAAGTCTTTCATAAAGACAAATCAGTAACAGGAAGAAAGGGCCATAGTGCCACATGGCTCGTGGGAGGGAGATTCCCGCAATTACCACATTATAGGAGGTGCCGAAAATGGCAAAGAAAGTTACAGGTTATATTAAATTACAGATTCCTGCTGGAAAGGCTACACCAGCTCCACCGGTTGGACCTGCTTTAGGTCAGCACGGTGTAAACATTGTTCAGTTTACAAAGGAATTTAACGCAAGAACAGCAGATAAGGGAGACTTAATCATCCCTGTTGTTATCACAGTTTATGCGGACAGAAGCTTCAGCTTCATCACAAAGACTCCGCCGGCTGCAGTTTTATTAAAGAAAGCTTGCAACATTAAATCTGGTTCAGGCGTTCCAAACAAGAATAAAGTAGCTACCATTTCCAAGGCTAAGATTCAGGAAATCGCAGAGATGAAGATGCCAGACTTAAATGCAGCAAACTTAGAGGCTGCTATGAGCATGATTGCCGGTACAGCAAGAAGCATGGGCATCACTGTAGAAGAATAAGGCATTGAACATTTAGTGAAACCGATAACGAAACAAACGTGGGAGGGAGATTCCCGCAATTACCACAGGAGGTTATTTATATGAAACGCGGAAAAAAATACGCAGAGGCTGCGAAAGCAGTTAACCGTGCAAATTTATACGACCCAGAGGAGGCTATTTCTTTAGTAAAGAAAACAGCCGTAGCAAAATTTGACGAGACAATCGAAGCTCATATCAGAACAGGATGTGACGGACGTCATGCAGAGCAGCAGATTCGTGGTGCAGTTGTACTGCCTCACGGAACTGGAAAGACTGTTCGTGTTTTAGTATTTGCAAAGAATGCAAAAGCTGATGAGGCTCAGGCTGCAGGCGCTGACTTCGTAGGTGCTGAGGAACTGATTCCAAAGATTCAGAACGAAGGATGGTTAGACTTTGACGTTGTAGTTGCAACACCGGATATGATGGGCGTTGTTGGTCGTTTAGGACGTGTCCTGGGAC
>NHCFR01400__coassemble_995_pt1 | contig 16232 bp, 14 predicted proteins | sample NHCFR01400__metabat2_high_PE_048 | metagenome-assembled genome bin NHCFR01400
GACTTCCTATTCCATGGAAGAGAAGGTATCCAGAAAGGTGATTCTGGGTGATGAGGTGGATATTATTGTAGACGTGGTAGACGCCTCTGCCCTGGAGAGAAATCTTTATCTTACCCTGCAGCTTCTGGAACTGGGGAAGCCGGTAGTAGTAGCGCTGAATATGATGGATATTGTGGAAGAACGGGGAATGGAAATTGATTTGCACCGTCTTCCTGAATTACTGGGAAATATTCCTGTGGTTCCTGTGTCCGCCAGAAAGCGTACTGGTTTGGATGTGTTGCTCCATGCGGTAGAACATCATTATGAGGAGCAAAAGACAGATTCTGTGGTGGTGTATTCGCCGGAAATTGAGGAGAAAATAGAAAAAATCAGCCAGAGGTTTCAGGAAGCATATCCGGACAGCCATAATGTGCGCTGGCACAGCATTAAAATTCTGGAAAATGACGAGCAGATGTCTCAGGACCATCCTATTGATATTTCAGATATTGTGGACAAGGATTATGAGAAACAGGTTATCAATGAGAAATATAATTACATTGAGGAGATAATCGAGGAATGTATGTTCCACAAAGGGAACAGGGAGTCCATGACAGAAAAAGCGGACAGGGTACTGACCCATCCCATATGGGGTGTGCCGGTATTTCTGGGCATCATGGCTTTGGTGTTTTTCCTTACCTTTACTGTGGGTGATGCAATTAAAGGACTTTTTGAGCAAGGACTGGATTGGGCATTTGGGGCCGTACGCACGGGATTGGATGCCATAGGGGCCTCGGACTGGATAATTTCTCTGGTAGTGGATGGAATCATGTCGGGTGTGGGAGGAATTCTTACTTTCCTGCCTAATATTTTTATTTTGTTTTTGGCCCTGGCTTTTTTGGAGGATAGCGGTTATATGGCCAGAGTGGCCTATGTTATGGATGGCATCATGGGAAATGTAGGGCTTTCGGGGAAGGCTTTCCTGCCTATGGTACTGGGCTTCGGCTGCACAGTGCCGGCGGTAATGGCATCCAGAACTCTGGAAAATCAGGAGGACAGGAAGAAGACCATTCTTCTGACCCCTTTTATGTCCTGCTCTGCCAGACTTCCCATTTATGTATTGTTTGCCAGCGTGTTCTTTGGGAAATATGCCATGCTGGTGGCCTTTTCCCTTTATGCTCTGGGCTTGATTGTTGCCATAATTCTGGCTTTGCTCATAGGGAAATTCTGGAAGACAGGGAAGAAGGTACCTCTGCTTATAGAGCTGCCGGATTATAAAGTGCCCAATCCCAGGACTATCCGAATCTATGTGTGGGAAAAGGTAAAGGACTATCTGACAAAGGCGGGAACCACAATTTTCGTGGCCTCTATTGTGATTTGGTTTATTCTGAACTATAATATCCACGGAATGACTTCTGATGTAACCGCCAGCTTTGGGGCTTCTATCGGAAAATGGGTTGCACCTCTTCTGGCACCGGCCGGACTGGGAGCATGGCAGATTGTAGTTGCTCTGATTTCCGGGCTTTCTGCTAAGGAAGTGGTGATTTCCAGTTTTTCCGTGCTGTATGGTGTGAATAACATCAGCTCTCCTCAGGGAATGGCTACTTTGTCAGATGCTCTGGGAGCTATTGGTTTCGGCCCTCTAAACGCTTATGCGCTGATGGTATTCTGCCTCCTGTATACGCCATGCGTAGCCACATTGGCAACGATTAAAAAGGAGACCCAGTCCGCATCCTGGACCCTGAAAATGGTATTGTTCCAGCTGCTTCTGGCCTACGGGGCCGCAGTGCTGGTATTTCAGCTTGGAAGCCTGTTTTTATAACAGGCCCGCACTGCGGCGGAGAATCCTGCTTTGCAGGATTCTTTTTTCTTATGATATAGGAAAGTTCTCACTTTCCTATATCATAAAAAGCGCTTTGCGCAGCGATGCGCACTCGCATGAAAGGCAGATGTCAGCTAAAGCTGACCACGCTCGGCGCAGCAAAAGTGTGCTTCTTGGAAGAAAATGGAATTGCAAGGGTGTGCGAAGCACACTTTTGTTCCAACAAAAACAGGATAGAAAGGAAAAGAATATGAAGATTCTGCTTGCGGCAGTAAATGCCAAGTATATCCATTCGAATCTGGCGGTGTACAGTCTGAAGGCTTACTGCCGGGAATATAGAGACTCCATAGAAGTAGGGGAGTATACCATTAACCAGCAAAAGGACCAGGTGTTGGGTGATATTTACAGGAAAAAGCCGGATATACTGTGCTTTTCCTGCTATATCTGGAATATCTCTTATGTGAAGAGCCTGATACAGGACATAAAGAAAATTTTGCCGGATACCTGTATCTGGGCTGGAGGGCCGGAGGTGTCTTACAGCGGTGAGACTTTTTTGGAAGAACTGCCTCAGGTTTCTCTGGTTATGCAGGGGGAAGGGGAAGAAACTTTCCGGGAGCTGGTTGGAGCTTTTCTTCAGGACAAGGAACCCCAACTGGAAAACATCCCGGGAATTGTGTACAGGCAGGAAGAAAAAGTTGAGAACACAGGTGTCCGGGAAATCCTGGATATGGACAGGCTGGTATTTCCCTTTAAGGAGCTGGGACTTCCCAAACATCAGATTTTGTATTATGAAAGCAGCAGAGGCTGTCCTTTCTCCTGCAGCTATTGTCTTTCCTCTATTGATAAAAAGCTGCGTTTCCGCAGTCTTTCTCTGGTAAAGGAGGAGCTGCAGTTTTTCCTGGATAAAAAGGTGCCACAGGTAAAATTTGTGGACCGGACCTTTAACTGTAAAAAGGAACATGCCCTGGAAATCTGGAGATACTTAAAAGACCATGACAATAAAATCACAAATTTCCATTTTGAGATTGCCGCAGATTTGCTGACAGAAGAAGAGATAGAATTGATTAGCTCTATGAGACCGGGGCTGATTCAGCTGGAAATCGGCGTCCAGTCTACCAATGAAGAAACCCTGAAGGAAATACGCAGGAAAACCAGTTTTTCGGAGATTGCAAAGAGAGTAAAGGCGGTTAAGGCAGGAAAAAATATCCATCAGCATCTGGACTTGATTGCAGGGCTGCCATGGGAGGATTATCAGAGTTTCCGCCATTCCTTTAACCAGGTGTATGGACTGAAGCCCCAGCAGCTTCAGCTTGGCTTTTTAAAGGTTTTGAAAGGCTCTTATATGGCGGAGATGGCTTCCGGCTACGGCTGTCTGTACAAGGAGGAAGAACCATACGAGGTTTTAGCTACCAGATGGCTGTCCTACGGCGAAATCCTCAGATTGAAGGCTGTGGAAGAAATGGTGGAGGTTTATTATAACAGCGGCCAGTTTTCTCATACCATGGAGGCTTTGGAGAGAGAATTCGAAGACAGCTTTTCCATGTATGAGGCTCTGGGAGATTTTTACCGGAACCGGGGATATGACCATATATCTCATTCCAGAATACGCAGATATGAGATTTTGCTGGAATTTATGGAAGAACGGGGAGTAGAGGACCGAGAAGGGTATCAGCAGCTGATGCTTTTGGATTTATATATAAGAGAAAATCTGAAAACCAGGCCTTCCTGGGCAGTGGATTTAAAGGAATACAAGGAGGCTATCCGGGAATTTTACAAAGAGGAGGAAGAAGCCCCGGAAATTCTTGTGGATTATAGAGGATATACCTCCAGGCAAATGGAGAAAATGACTCATTTGGAGGTGTTCACCAGAAATGTGCTGGGGGATGTAAGGGAGAGAGGATGTTTCCCTGTGCTGTTTGATTACAAAGCAAGGGAACCTTTAAACCATGATGCCAGAGTAGTAAGAGTAAATCTGGAAAGAAGCGGAGAAAAGGTATGACAAAGAGAACAAAAGAAATTCTGGACAAGCTGGACCAGGTATATACCAGAGAATATAAATGCTATTTGAATCATGAGAATCCGGGGCAGCTTTTGATTGCCACTATGCTCAGCGCCCAGTGTACAGACGCAAGGGTCAATGTGGTGACAAAGGATTTGTTTGTGAAATATCCAAATATGGAGGCTTTCGCCCAGGCAGATTTAAAGGAGCTGGAGCAGGATATAAAGCCTACGGGCTTTTACCACAACAAGGCAAAAAATATTATTGGCTGCGCTCAGAGAATTTGTCAGGTCTATGGTGGGGAGGTTCCTCAAAAGCTGGAGGATTTAGTAAGCCTGCCGGGAGTAGGGCGAAAGACGGCCAATGTAATCCGGGGTAATATTTTTCACGAGCCCAGCGTGGTGGTGGACACTCATGTAAAGCGGATTTCAAAAAGGCTGGGCTTTACCAGGGAGGATGACCCGGAAAAAATAGAGCTGGAGCTGATGAAGGTACTTCCAAAAGACCACTGGATTCTTTATAATATACAGATAATTACCTTTGGAAGGCAGATATGCTTTGCCCGCTCCCCCAAGTGTGAGGAGTGCTTTCTGACAGAATACTGCAGGGAGTACAAGGAAAAACAAAAGAAAAGCAGGAAAAAGGTATGAGAGAATATGTGACTCTGGATTTGGAGACCACAGGTTTAGAACCTAAGAAGGACAGGATTATTGAGATTGGTGCTGTAAAGGTAAAGGACGGCGCTGTGGAAGCAGAATACAGTACGTTGGTGAATCCCCAGATGCAAATTCCCAAAAGAATATGGGAGCTGACAGGTATCAGCGATGAGATGGTGGAAAACAGCCCGGTAATCAGTGAGGCTTTAGAAGGATTGATGGAATTTTGCAGGGACTTGCCTCTTTTAGGCCATAATATTATATTTGACTACAGTTTTGTTAAGCATAGCGCAGTAAACCTGGGAATGGAATTTGAAAAGCAGGGAGTGGATACTTTAAAGCTGGCCCGGAGCCTTCTGCCGGATTTGGAGAGCAGAAGCCTTCAGAGCCTGCGGTGTTATTATCAGATTCCCCAGGAAGAGGCCCACAGAGCCCTGGAGGACGCCAGGACTACTTTCCGGCTTTATGAAAGACTGAAAAAAGAGTTTCTGGAAGGGAGAGAGGAGCTGTTCGCTCCCAAAGACCTGGTATATAAAGTGAAGCGTCAGGGCCCTATTACCCCGGCTCAAAAACGTTACTTGCAGGATTTGATAAAATATCATAGAATAAACCTGGATGTAGAGCCGGATAGCCTGACCAAGAACCAGGCCTCCAGGCTGATTGACAGCATTTTAGGAACCCATGGAAGGATAATGAGGTAGAGATATGATGCGGATGAATGATAATAAGACCAAGAGGATAATTGCAGGAGTGCTGGCAGTTCTCCTTATACTGGCCATGGTAATACCTATGGCTATGATGTACCTGTAATAAGGAGGAACTGCGGGATGAAAATAGGAAAATTACCGGAGCCCATGCTGATTCGCTCTGTTCTGAAGGAAGTGCAGCACAGGAGAGAGGAAGTGCTGGTGGGGCCGGCTGTGGGACAAGACTGTGCGGTGATGGAACTGAAGGAAGGGGAGGTTTTTGTTCTTTCCTCAGACCCTATTACAGGTACGGCTAAAAATATCGGAAGACATAGCGTTCATATAACGGCCAATGACCTGGCAGCCTCCGGCGCAGACCCGGTGGGGATTATGATTACCATACTTTTGACGCCGGATACGGAAGAGGCAGAACTAAAGGAAATGATGAGAGGCGTAGAGAGTGCCTGTAAAGAGCTGAATATGGAGGTAATGGGAGGTCATACAGAGATTACCGATGTGGTGAAGCAGCCTCTGATTTCTCTTACCGGGGTGGGAAAGATGAAGAAAGAGAAGGTACTGACCACAGCCTCTGTGAAACCGGGACAGGATATTGTAATTACCAAATGGATTGGCCTGGAGGGAACCTCTATTGCGGCCAAAGAGATGGAGCAAAGACTTTTAGAGCGTTTTTCTCCCGCCTTTATAAAGACGGCTCAGGAATTTGACCAGTATCTGTCTGTACTTCCGGAGGCCAGAATAGCACGGCAGTGGGAAATTTCCGCTATGCATGACATTACCGAGGGAGGCGTGTTCGGCGCTTTGTGGGAGATGGGAAGCGGTTCCGGAGTAGGCCTTGACATTGATTTAAAGAAAATCCCTATCCGCCAGGAAACCGTGGAGGTATGTGAGGCTCTGGGACTGAATCCTTATATTCTCATGTCCAGCGGTTCTATGATGATTGCAGCCTGGGACGGACACGGCCTGGTCCGCAAACTGGAGCAGGAGGGAATTTCTGCGGCAGTAGTGGGTAAGGCTACCAAAGGAAATGACAGGATTCTGAGAAACGGGGAAGACTGCCGGTATCTGGATAAACCACAAAGCGATGAGCTGTACAAAATTTATCAGGGATAGAGGAAGAAAAAATGGCAAAGATGAATATTGTTTTATTTGAACCGGAGATTCCTGCAAATACAGGAAATATCGGGCGAACCTGCGTAGCCACAGGAACCAGGCTTCACCTTATTGAGCCTTTGGGATTCCGGCTGAATGAGAAGGCCATAAAGAGGGCAGGCATGGACTACTGGGCGGACCTGGATGTGACTACCTATGTGAATTATCAGGATTTTCTGGATAAAAATCCCGGGGCCAAGATTTATATGGCTACCACAAAGGCGCCGAAAATTTATACAGAAGTTCAGTATGAAGAGGATTGCTATATTATGTTCGGAAAAGAGAGCGGAGGAATCCCGGAGGAAATCCTGGTGGAGAACCAGGACACAGCCATTAGGATTCCCATGATGGGAGACATCCGCTCCCTGAACCTCAGCAATTCTGTGGCCATTGTACTGTATGAAGCACTGCGCCAGAATAATTTCAGCCATATGCAGCTGGAAGGACACCTTACCAGGTATCAGTGGAAAGAATAGAAGGCTTCAGCCTTCTTTTTTTTCTGTACCTGCGGATAGGGTAAAGATAAATTCTGTCCCTACGCCTTCAGTGCTGATGACGTTTATGTTTTGTTTATGGGCGTTGATGATTTCCTTTACAATGGACAGTCCAAGGCCTGTGCCTTTTCTGTCCTTTCCTCTGGAGGAATCAATCTTATAAAAACGGTCCCAGATTTTATTGATGCTGGCCTTGGGAATTCCGCAGCCCATATCTGTTACCGAGATAAAAACAGTTTCATGCTTTAAGGTGGATTCAATTTTGATTACCGAATCCTGTGGACTGAATTTAATAGCATTATCAATCAGGTTATACAGAACCTGCTGTATCTGCCCCATATCCGCATGGACGAAAAGAGTCTGCCCTGTAAGCAGCAGCTCTATGGAAATGCGCTTGTCCCGGCAGGTACCCTCAAAGGTAGCGGCAGTAGTCTTGATAATATTGTTTATATCAAAATCCGAGTAATCCAGATGCCGTCCCTTCTGGTCCAGGTTATTTAAGGTAAGCAGGCTTTCCGTCAGCTTATAGAGACGGTCTGTCTCATAGACCACAATCTTTAAGTATTTTTCCTGCAGTTCAGGGGGAATAGTGCCGTCCAGAATGGCTTCCGTGTATCCTTTGATGGATGTCAAAGGAGAGCGGAAATCATGGGACACATTGGCAATGAATTTCCGTTGGTAATTCCCCGTCATATCTAATTCGTCAGACATATAATTCAAGGTAAGGGCCAGATAGCCCAGCTCGTCTTCTTTTTCCAGAGGAATGTTATATTTCAGGTTTCCGGAGGCAAATGCATCCGCACCCTGAATGATTTTTTTCAGAGGCCGGTAAATCATAAAGGAAAATACCGGAATAATGACAGCCAGAATCAGAAGAAAGAAAAAAAACAGGATATAAATCATATTCAGTATGTCGTCTCTCTGCTGATACAGGGTGCTGGCCGGCAGGTGCATGGCTACATATCCTTCCACCTGCATATTCAGGGTTACAGGAACCATGACGCTAAGATGGGGCTCCTGAAATTCTCCGAAAAAATCCCCTACTTGATAATAGGAGCCGCTGGTGGTTCCCGGGTCAAAGTTTTTAATCTGAGGAGGATTTTCCTGGTACAGCTGCTGTGAGGTATCCATGAGAATATCTCCTTTGGGGCTGATAATCCAGATGGAGCAATCCTGATAGGAGGCCACGGTACACAGATTCTGATAAGTATTTTCCGGGCTAAGGGTTTCTCTGTAATAGTTAGCAGCCCGGTTCTGGGCAATGTCTACAGCTTCCCGGTACAGCTGGCCGCTGTAGACAGCCTCCACATGATGCTCTGCCATGGTGCTGCCTGCCAGAGCAATGGCAAAGAAGCCCACAAAGCCCAGAATAAAAAAGGCCAGCACAAATTTTATATACAGGTATTTTTTCATTTATTTTTAACCTCAAATTTGTAACCGATGCCCCATACCGTGGCAATAGACCAGGCCGGATGGTCCTTGATTTTTTCCCGGAGCCGCTTGATATGCACGTCAACGGTTCGGGTATCACCAATATATTCATAGCCCCAGATATGGTCTAAAAGCTGCTCCCTGGTGAAAACCTGATTGGGTGAGGAAGCCAGGAAATAGAGAAGCTCCAGCTCCTTGGGAGGCATATCAATCTGGTTGCCGTAATAGATAACCGAATAATTAGTAAGATTGATGGCCAAATCCGGATACTCCACATATTTTCCGCCGGGCTGTGTGGCAGGAGCCACATTGGGCTGATACCTTCTGAGCACCGCTTTTACCCGGGCCACCAGTTCTTTGGAATCAAAGGGCTTAATCATATAGTCGTCCGCCCCCAGTTCCAGGCCAAGAACCTTGTCAAAGATTTCGCCCTTGGCGGAAAGCATGATAATGGGAACATTGGATTTATGACGGATTTCTCTGCACACCTGATAGCCGTCCATACCCGGCAGCATAAGGTCCAGGAGAATCAGATTAGGTGCAAAGGAGGAAAAGGCGGCCAGGGCCTCCTCCCCGTCATTTACAATTTTCGTGTCATAGCATTCTTTGGTAAGATACAAAGAGATTAGCTCTGCGATATTGTTGTCGTCGTCTACGATTAGTATTTTCTGTTTCACTGCCATAGCAGATTCCCCCTTATTTCTTAAACTCTACAATAGTAACTCCGGCGTCTCCCTCGCCAAATTCGGCCAGGTGGAAGTCCTTTACATGCTTTTGACGCCGCAGATAATTATGGACACCCTTTCTGAGGGCGCCGGTTCCCTTGCCGTGTACTACCCGTACACTGGCCAGGTGAGAAAGATAGGCATCGTCTAAATATTTATCCAGCTCAGCCACTGCCTCATCCACGGTTTTTCCCAGAAGATTGATTTCCGGGCTGATGGAAGCAGATTTATTCATCCGTATTTTTCCTGCTCCGGTGCGCTGAAGGGATGGACCGGTAATAACCGGCTCGTCAATAAGCTGCAAATCGGATAATGCCACCTTGGAGCGGAGGATTCCCATCTGGACAAAGACCATTCCCTTCGCATCAGGTTTGGAGCTGATGGTGCCTTTCACATTCAGACTTAACACCTTTACTGCGTCTCCCAGAGAAACATCCTTGGCCGTAAGGGTGGATTTTTTTTGTTTGGGAGTTTTAAGGGCCATTTTTTTGCCTGTGTCATCCATCTTTTTCCTGAGCTGGGCTCTCTTTTCCTCCAGCTCCTTGACGGTAAGGCTTTCCTGATTAGACTTATTAAAGAGCTTCATGGTCTGGTCCGCATAATCCTTGGCTTCCCGGAGGATACGGTGTGCCTCTTCGTTGGCTTCCTGAAGAATCCTTTCCTTGCGCTGGTCCAGCCTGTCCTGCTTCTCTTCCAGCCGGGCCTTTAAGCCTTGGATTTCTTCTTTATAGCGTGTGATTTCCTCTTGCTCAGCCTCGATAGTCTTGCGGCTCTGTTCCAGGGAGGTCAGCACGTCTTCAAAAGATTCGTCTTCCTGGCTTATTTGTTCTTTTGCCTTTTCTATTATATAATCCGGCAGTCCCAGCTTGCTGGAAATGGCAAAGGCATTGCTTTTCCCTGGAATACCGATAAGAAGACGGTAAGTGGGCCGCAGGGTTTCTACATCGAATTCGCAGGATGCATTTTCCACGCCCTGAGTTGAAAGGGCGTAAACCTTCAGTTCACTGTAATGGGTGGTTGCCATGGTCCGGATTCCCTGGCTGTGAAGGTGGGAAAGAATGGCAATAGCCAATGCTGCTCCCTCCGTGGGGTCTGTGCCGGCTCCCAGTTCGTCAAAGAGAACCAGAGAATCCCGGTCTGCTTTTTCTATAAAGTTCACCACGTTTGTCATGTGGGAAGAGAAGGTACTTAAGGATTGCTCAATACTCTGTTCATCGCCAATATCCGCATAGACCTGCCGGAACACGGCCAGCCGGGAATTATCAAAGGCCGGAATGTGGAGGCCGGACTGCCCCATAAGGGTCAGAAGTCCTACGGTTTTTAGGGATACGGTTTTACCGCCGGTATTGGGACCGGTAACCACCAGCAAATCAAAGCCATCTCCAAGCCGCACATCTATGGGTACTACCTTATGTTTATCAATGAGAGGGTGACGGCCTTTTTTAATATCAATGATTCCTTCCCGGTTAAATCGGGGCTCTGTGGCATTTTGGGCTTTGGCTAAAAGGGCCCGGGCGAAAATGAAGTCAAGCTGAGAGAGAATTTTTAAGTTATCCTGAATCAGCTCCAGGTTTTCTGCTGCCTGCTGGCTTAAATTAGACAGTATGATTTCAATTTCTGCCTGCTCTTTCGCTTCCATTTCCCGCATGTCATTGTTTAGCTTTACCACGGCCATAGGTTCCACAAAAACCGTAGAACCGGTGGAAGACTGGTCGTGAATCATACCAGGTACCTGGCCTTTGTATTCTGCTTTTACAGGAATACAGTATCTGCCGTTGCGCATGGTAATGACGCTGTCCTGCAGATAGGTACGGGCCCCTCCGCTGATATAGGAGGTAAGCTGGCTGTGGATTTTATCATTTATGTTTTTCATGTTTCTCCGGACCTGGCGCAGTCCCGGGCTGGCGTCATCGGAAATTTCCTCTTCCGACAGGATACAGCGGCGGATTTCTCCGGATAAAAGGGTAAGAGGCTCCAGCACTTCAAACATACCCTCCAGGGAATCGGTACCTTCCTCTTCATTTTCCCCTCTGCCGTAGGCTTTGGCACGATTGGTATTTTCTAAGAGTGCGCATAGGGCCAGAAGCTCCCCGGTTCCCAGGGTGCTGCCGATTTCCAGCCGTTTCAAAGACCCTCGAATATCCTTGACGCCTCCAAAAGATAGGGAGCCTTTTTTATAAATTCTGGCCAGGGCATCGGCTGTTTCCTGCTGCATCACTTCAATCTGAGTTAAATCGGAAAGAGGCCGCAGATTTCTGCAGAAATCCTTTCCCAAGGTAGAAGTGGCGCAGCCTTCCAGCATTTCTATAATCTTGTCATATTCTAAAGTTTTCAAAGCTTTTTCGTTCATTGTAATTCACCTTATAAAAAAATCTGTTCTGCAATTTGTGAGTCAGGGTATTGCCCGCCAATCACTGATGATGCCGGATTGACAGTAATGGAGAGGTAGTGCAGATTGTTTTGCAGGGGAAAACATGTCTGTCTCCTGACCCTTGGTATCATTCTACATGAAAAGGGGGAGAATGAAAAGGTTCTGGGGGATTTTTTTGAGGGCAAAGGAATTTTTTTTGTTTATTCTTCATAAAAAGTTCATATCTAATAGGTATAATGAACAAAAACACTCTGAGAAATTTGCGGATGGAGCGTGTATCATGGGCGAGGAAAGAAAAGAGAAAGAAAATTTCCTGGAGAGCGAAAAGGAAAGAGAGGATGAAAGCCTGGAGAAAGGCTTAGACAAGGCCGGGCAGGGGGAATCCCAGGAAGAAGGGCTGGAGGAAAGCTCTTATAAGTTTTTAAAGGAGACCATTAAAGCAAAACCCATAGATAAGCGGAAACTGGCGAAGTCTTTGGGAAAACTGATTGGTGCGGGGGCTATTTTTGGCTTGACGGCTGCCTGTGTTTTTGCTGCCCTGGCTCCGGGGATGGCCAAGAAGGCTCTGGACAGGCAGAACGGAAAAAAGGTGCAGTTTTCTTCCCAAGAGGAAGAACAGGAAGAGGAGCAGGAAGAAGAGATTCAGGATGCGCCTCAGGAGGAGACTCAGCCAAGCACTACGGTAATCCAGGAACTGACACCGGAGGATTATGAAAACCTGTATGCAGATATTTTTTCCACAGCCCAAGAGGCGGAGAAGGCTATGGTTACGGTAATCGGCAGCCAGAATAACCAGGATTGGTTTCAGACGCCCTATGAAACCCAGCTTTCCGGTCTTTTGGTGGCCCAAAGCGAAAACGGGCAGGAGTATTATGTGCTGACGGAATATAGAATCGTAGAGAATGTAGACCGGATTCAGGTGGTCTTTCATGATGGCACTATGACTGACGCCAGATTTCAGAAAGCAGACAGCAATACAGGCTTTGCCATATTAAAAATTCCCATGTCTGAGGTGTCTGCTGAGACAAAAGCTGATATATCTATCGCCCCGCTGGGTGATTCTTATAATGTAAAACAAGGAGAACCGGTACTTGCAATCGGGAGCCCTATGGGTTATAGTGATTCTGTCGGTTACGGAATCGTAACCTCTACTACCAACAAGGTTTCTAAGGTGGACTCGGAATATGGGCTGATTACCACAGATATTACGGGAAGCAGCCAGGGAAGCGGCGTAATCATGAACCTGGACGGAGAGATTATCGGAATTATTGCTCAATCCTTTGCCAACGAAGATACCAAGAGCCTGATTACCGGCATTTCCATTTCCCAGTGTAAGGAACTGATACAGATTTTAAGCGGAAATCAGGGAATTATATACATGGGCATTACAGGAGAAAACATTACCTCTGAAATTTCCGAGAAAAAAGGAATCCCGGTAGGCGTGTTTGTAGAGCAGGTGGAGGTAGATTCTCCAGCCATGCAGGTGGGAATTCAGAACGGTGATGTGATTGTGGAAATCAACGGAGAGACCGTGGAGACTGTGAAAGGCTATCAGCAGCAGCTAAAGGCCTGCAAAGCAGGAGAAACCATAGAAGTCAAAGCTATGCGCCAGGGTACCGAGGGCTATGTGGAGGTTTCTTTTGACGTAACCTTAAAGGCAAAATAGAAAGGGCAGGAAAAATGAAATTTATCAACGAACTTCGTGAGGGAGTGAAAATCTCCGGAATATATTTGTGCAAACATAAACAGGCTGCCGTTACAAAAAACGGAAAGCCTTATGAAAACGTAATTCTTCAGGATAAGACAGGAACCATTGACGGTAAAATATGGGAGCCTAATTCTCTTGGAATTGACGAGTTTGAGGCTCTGGACTACATAGATGTAGTGGGGGATGTGAACAGCTTCCAGGGAAGCCTTCAGGTCAGCATCAAAAGAGTCAGAAAGGCTCAGGAAGGAGAGTACGACCCGGGAAATTATCTGCCCGTCAGCAGCAAAAATGTGGATACCATGTATCAGGAGCTTTTAGGCTATGCAGGACAGGTAAAGAATCCGTACCTTCACAGACTTTTGAGTAGTTTTTTTGAGGAGGATGAAGCCTTTATCAAAGAGTTTAAAGGGAATTCTGCAGCCAAAACCGTTCATCACGGTTTTATAGGCGGACTTCTGGAACATACCTTGAGTGTGGTGCGTCTGTGCCTGTATTATTGTAAATCCTATCCTCTTTTGAATCAGGATTTGCTGATAACAGCAGCCATGCTTCACGATATAGGAAAAACCAAGGAGCTGAGCCCCTTTCCTAAAAATGATTATACGGATGACGGCCAGCTGTTAGGCCATATTATGATTGGAGCGGAGATGGTCCATGACAAGGCCAGGGAGATTCCTGGATTTCCGTGGAAGCTGGAAAGCGAGGTCAAGCACTGCATTTTAGCTCATCACGGCGAGCTGGAATACGGTTCCCCCAAGAAGCCGGCTCTGGCAGAGGCGGTTGCCTTGAATCTGGCAGATAATACAGATGCCAAAATGGAAACCTTGACCGAGATATTTGCGGCGGCAAAGGACCAGAACGACTGGCTGGGCTATAACCGGCTGTTTGAATCAAATCTGAGAAAAACCGGGGACTATCGCAATTAGCGGCAGTCCCTTTTCATTTTATAAAGGGAGATTATTTATGGAATTTAAGAAGAATGATATTTTAATTGTGGATATTGAGGATATGGGCCATGACGGGGAAGGAATCGGAAAAGCCCAGGGCTACACTCTTTTCATAAAAGATACGGTGATAGGGGACAAGGTGGAAGCCAAAATCATGAAGGCAAAAAAGAATTATGGCTATGCCAGACTGATGAAAATCCTGGTTCCCTCTCCGGACCGGGTAGAGGCAAAGTGCAGCTGCGCCAGAGCCTGCGGCGGCTGCCAGCTTCAATTTCTCTCTTATGAAAAGCAGTTGGAATTTAAGAAAAACAAGGTAATGGGGAATCTGGAACGAATCGGCGGATTTTCCGGTTTAAAGGCAGATAAGGTGATAGGTATGGAGCATCCCTGGCGTTACCGGAACAAAGCCCAGTTTCCGGTAGGTCTTGACCGTGACGGCAAAATAGTCACAGGCTTTTATGCAGGCAGAACTCATTCTATTATAGCCAACCAAAACTGCCTTTTGGGGGCAGAGGTGAACCAGGAAATTCTGGAACAGATAATTGCCTATATGGAAGAAAACAGGGTACAGCCTTACAATGAAGCCCAGGGCACCGGCCTGGTGCGTCACATTTTGCTGCGCTATGGATTTCAGACAAAGGAAATTATGGTCTGTCTGATTATAAACGGAACCACTATCCCTAATCCTCAGAGCCTGATAGACAGACTTATCAAAATCCCTGGTATGACCAGTATTTCTTTGAACACCAATACCAAGCGGAATAATGTAATCCTGGGTGAAAAGGTTACGAACCTGTGGGGCCAGGATTACATCACGGACTACATCGGGGATGTGAAATACCAGATTTCCCCCCTGTCCTTTTATCAGGTGAATCCGATACAGACCCAGCAGCTTTATGCCACAGCCCTGGAATATGCACAGCTTACCGGAACAGAGACAGTCTGGGACTTATACTGCGGAATCGGCACCATCTCCCTCTTCCTGGCCCAGAAAGCCCGGCAGGTCTATGGCGTGGAAATCGTGCCTCCGGCCATCGAGGATGCAAAAAACAATGCCCGGCTTAACAACATCACAAACGCAGAGTTTTATGTGGGAAAAGCAGAAGATGTGCTTCCCCAGAAATATGAGCAGGAAGGTATCCGGGCCGATGTTATCGTGGTAGACCCGCCCAGAAAAGGCTGCGACGAAGCCGTACTCCAGACTATGCTGAAAATGAAACCGGAAAGGATTGTGTATGTAAGCTGCGACTCCGCCACCTTGGCCAGAGATTTAAAGGTGTTGTGCGAGGAGGGGTATGAGGTGAAGAAGGTGGCGGTATGCGATATGTTTCCGCAGGGGGTGCATGTGGAAAGTATCGTGAAATTAGTGCGGAAATAAGGGTCGAAGGTACGGCGCAGTCAAAATCTGCCGAGTTCTCAATGACAATGGGGCACGTGCAGCATAAAACACATCCAGAGGCATATGTCAGGACAGAGACTAAGGTCTGTAGTGGTAAAAGAATATAATCACCATGGGAACCATGGAGATGTTTCGGATGATAAAACAAATATCCTGAACCGTGAGTTTGAGGCAAAGACTATTAATCAGAAGTGGTGTACAGATATCACCTACATCCATGTGCAGAAAGAGGACTGGACGTATCTGGCTTCTACGATGGATTTGCGCAGCCGGAAGATTATCGGATATATGTTCACAAAAACAACCTTATTTGATGTAAACCCGGCAACGGGTACGGTTAAGGGGGCGGTGACCAAGTGATGAGCGGTAAAGACACTATGTTGAATATGATACGTCAGGCGGTAGCGGTGGAAAATGCAGAAATCGTTACAGTGTTATATGAATTTTTCCCGAAAGTGCTTGATATATTGCGGCAATATCTACCGCAGCTTGCAAATATGCAGCTTGTGACAGATATGGGGCTTTAGTTGGGTAAATTGCCTCTAAGATGGATGAAGAACTTGGGAAATTACTACGCAAAAAAGAAAGGGGATAAAAAGATAATAGTGGGTGTATTGGTGCTATATTAATTCTGAGAGGGTGGATGATATAGCATACCAATCAGGGAAAGGGATTATTGAACTGAAAAATCAGATTATACCTTTGGCATATTATGCCGGATTGACTCATGAGCAGATAGAGGAATTAAAGAAAAAGCATAATGTGAAGTAGGATATAGCCAGAAACAGAACTTAAAAGCAAAGGTATAGATTTATACACCTTTGCTTTTTTCATGGCTATATGGCGAT
>NHCFR01400__coassemble_1001_pt1 | contig 16149 bp, 10 predicted proteins | sample NHCFR01400__metabat2_high_PE_048 | metagenome-assembled genome bin NHCFR01400
GTCTCCCGGCACTTCTGCAGAAAAAACAGTACCTCCTCCGTAAATATCCTCTTTTCCATACATCTGAAAAACAAACTCCAGCTTCTCCCCCGGCGTCTCTGACTCTGCCCGGACGCCGATACTATGAACCAGTTTTCGGAAGCCCTGAGTATTTTTCAATAGTTCTAAAATTTCTTCATCCTGTATATTTCCTGAAATCTGGGCGCTGTTAATCAGCCTTCCGCTGTCCTGGTACAAAAACTGGATACCCCTGCCGTCAGGCTGAGGTGCGCCAAAGATTTCCTTTTCCCGCATAATATAAAACCCAGCCCTCTTCTTCTCTGGGTCTTTCGGTGCTTTCGGACCTACCATAATCCACTCTCCTCCTAAATATTTTCCTCTTATCCTCTGTCCCTACAGGGCGTCCCACAAAGCATAGATTAGGAATATTTATACATTTTATGCGAATTTGTCGAGCACAGCTTTGAGACCTTAGGCTCAAAGCAGCGCAGACTGAGCAATAAAATGTATAAATATTCCCTTTTTGCTTAATGGGACATTTCCTTCTCTGTAATTCTATAGGTTTCCTCCGGCCCCAGGCAGGAATGGGGAAGCTCTTTTCCTTCTCTGACTGCCACCAGTTTTTCCAGAAGAAATCCCGGTGTTTCACCCATAATCTCTATTTCATTTACCCCCGCCTGAAGGCGTATCTCTACTTTTTTCCTTATAATCTGGTCTAAAACCATCTCACACCAGGGGCCGCAGCCTGGGTCTCCCCCATGAAAGTCCTGTGGAAGGAGGAATACCTGTTTTTCTTCCCCGCCGTTGACTCTCACACTGCAGCTTACCTCCCAGCGCTGTGACAGAGGATTTACCGGGGCGCAGTACAATTCCACCTCATAGGTTCCTGGCTGGGGAACATAGACCCGGTACAAAAGAGACGGCCTGTCCTGTCCCTGAAACACCTGATTACAGGGAAATACTTTCAGCCCGGAAAGAGTCTTTCCGTATCCCTCCAGAAGCTGGAAGCCGCCCTTTGCGCTATCCTGTTTCCGGGTATAATGCTCTGCCTCTATGGACACATAGCCATCCTTTTCCAAAAAGGTTCCTGCCGGACAGTCCGGGATTTCTTCATAGTCCCATTCTGCCTGGATTTGGATTTTCCTGGCCCCGTACTTCACATAGAAAAGCCCTTCCTTCTCCCTGGCCTTGGTTTTGTCCACAGACACCAGGATTTCCTTTCTCTCCTGAACCTTTCCTCTGGTTTCAGAAAAACTTATCCAGGGAACCAGAGATTCTATCTGAAATTCCACAGGCTCCCGCCTCCGGTTTTCCAGAACAAAGGCTGCCTGCTCCACCCCTGCCTCCAGAAACTGTTTCATAAAAAGCTTCTTCCCGGTCCAGTCTCCTCCGCAGGTCCAGGTACTTTCTCCCTGAACATAAACCGCCAGCTCCTGTGTGTCGGAAGGCTCCACCACCATCTCCAGAGGATAGCCGCTTTCCTCATCATTCCAGTGGCAGAAGCCCACATGCCGGGAATCTCCCATATGATTCCATTTTCCCTCTAAAAGACTGTGGAACTCTTTGGTCAGGCTCCGGTCTGTGGCGATACATTCCTTCATCTTCTTCCCGTAAATATTGGCAGAAAGGGCCCTCATCCGGGCAAAATAATGATTCCGCCCTGCATAGAGATTCATCTTCTGCACATTAAGGCTTCCTCTGGCCGGGTAATAAACCAGCTCCCAGTAGGCAGGAAGCAGCTCACCGGGCACCTTCTCTTTTAAGAAGTCCAGCTTTTCCTCCAGCTCCCGGATATGCTCCAGCAGCTTTTCACTTTCCCCAAAATGCACCGGATGATAGACCTTTGGCCCCATGGCCTCCGGCTTCCGGTTATGGTTGATTTTGGTATAGCCTGCCATCACCTCTTCCAGAAGGGCTTTTTCCTTTTCCTCCATCCGGCTGCCAAATTCTCGTTCCACCCAGTATTTCAGGTACTGGCCCGGCGCCTTTTTATTTTCCACGCCCCAGGTCTGGTAATCATAGGCCAAATCCATGAAAAAGCTTAAAGGATATTCCTGGAATTTTAAGTCTCCCACGTTCACCACCCAGATGTCCCGTACTCCAAATTCATAGGCTGCGGTCATCTGGTCCCATATTTTCGGCAGATAAGAGCTATTCACCCATTCATAGGAAACCGGGGAGCCATGATAATCAAAATGATAATAAATGCCCCAGCCCCCTTTCCGGTTTCTGACCTCCTTTTCCGGCATCCGCCGCAGGTTTCCGTAATTATCCTCACAGACCATCAGGGTCACACCTTCCAGCCCCTCCCAGTCCTTCAGGCCGTCCTGTTTTCCCTGTGTTCCGTAGAAATAATCTTCTACCTCCTTGTAGATAACAAAAAGCTGGGGCACCTCTCCCCGGTCTTTTTCCACATATTCCCGGATAAGCCTTCTTTGCTGGGCAATCACATCCTTTAAAAGCCCGATATTCTTTTCCAGGCCTGCGTCCTCCTCCAGCAGCAGAGAATCCCGCTCCCCCCGCATGCCAATGGTAATGATATTCTCGTATTTGCCTCTTGCTTTCAGGCCGTCCTTCCAGTATTCCAGAAGTCCCTCTTTATTGGTAAGGTAATTCCAGTCCTTTCCATAGGGAGAATCCTCTCCCTTTACCATATCCCATTCCTCACTGTGACGAAGGCAGGGCTCATGGTGGGAATTGCTCATGACAATGCCGTAAGCGTCTGCCAGCCTGGCATTTTCCTCTCCTGGCCCGTCCAGGGAAAAGGAGGAGGTCCACATAGCAGGCCACAGATAATTTCCCTTCAGCCGCAGCAGGGTTTCAAAAATCATATCATACATCTGACAGGTAAAACCGCCGAATTTTTCAAAGGTCCAATTTCCCAGAGCCGGCCACTCGTCATTCAGAAAAAATCCCCGGTATTTCACCGAAGGTTCCCTGGAAATCCGGTTCTCCTTCCTGGTAAAAATCACCGCCTGCCGTTTCTTTGGCACCACGTCTGCGAAGGTTACCCAGGGAGAAACTCCCATAAGCTCAGAAATATGAAAAAGACCGTAAATACAGCCTCGCCTGTCGCTGCCTGCAATAACCAGCTTAGGCTTCTCCCCTTCTTTACCCTGTAAAACCAGAAAGGCATAACACTCTCTTTTTCCCCGGATTTTCTGAAAACAATCTCCCCCTTCTTCCTCCAGCTCCTTCAACATCCGGCTCTCTTCTAAAATGCCTGCCAGGACCTGAAAACCAGGTCCTGTTTCCTGGGTAAGCTTTGGAAGCTTTCCCGTTACCTTCCTTACATCTTCCCGGACCTTATCTGCAACCCGGCGGATTCCCTCACATGCATCCCTATCCAGGACAAAGTCTGCCACACCCTCCCGGTCTGCTAAAATAAAGCTTATGTCCAATTTCTCCGCCTCCTTCTTTACCAGATGCGATAATGGCCGCTGAGGGCCAGCAGTGCAAAAAGATACAAAAAGTTATCATAATATCTCCGGTCTCCTTTTCGGAGAGGCGTATTCCAGAACCGCTGCAGACATTCCCCGGACCATTCTCCGTCTGCAGCCAGAGAGGCCTGGGCGTTTACCGCAATCACCGCCACCGGGTGAAGAGCCTTCTCCTCCAGTCTGGTGCCGTCGGTGAGAAATACCCCGTCCCAGTTATCCTTCTGGTCTACACAGTAAAATCTCTGGAACCGGTCAGCGATTTCCTTCTGCCAGGGGTCCTTCCCGAACCACAGAGCGTCCAGACCGATATTGGCCATGGTCCGGTAGGCGTCGCTGTAATACCAGTCATGACGGCCAAAGATGGCCTCAGTTCCTGTATGAGGCCTTCCGTCATACTCCCCGTATTCCGGAGAAAGGCCTGTGTCCGGATGGCAGGCCAAATGGAGATATGCCCGGCTGGCCTTTGCCGCCTCCTTCCAAAACTCCCGGTCTTCCTCATCAGCCCAGAGGGCAAACAATTCATAAAAATGTGGAAGGTGATAGGAGGGGTCTGTAAATTCCACAGAAGTAATAAACTTAATCAGCTTATTCTCCCGGTTCCACATAGGCTCTCCCGGCCAGCCCTCTTCTCCCTTGTGGATACACTCCCGGAGAATGTTTTTGGCTTCCCGGCTGTAATTGAAAATTCCTTCCCCGTCCCCCCAGCGGTGGGAGGCAAAAAACAAAGCCATGGCAAAAAATTCCTCTCCGTCAGGAGCCGGGCCCTCTGCGTTTCGTGTCCCGTCTGTGCCGCAGGACCAGGCAAAATAATTGTACCCCGGCCCTTCTTCTATTTTCATATACCGGCAGACCCACTTCCAGAGACGGTCAAACTCTGGCTTTTTATTTAACTGAACGCAGACCATCATGGCATAGGACATTCCCTCTGTCCGCACGTCATGATTTCCTGTATCCTCCACATAAGCCATATCCTCTCCGGCTTCATGGTAAAATCTATCCTCTAAGCTTCCGTAGAAAATAGTGTGAAAGGCGTCCTCCAGACGCCTTTCAATCTCTTCTTTCTTATATCCGTATTCTTCCAGTAAGTTTCTGTAAATTCCTGTGTCAAATGCTGCTGTCACCTTTTTTCCTCCTGTATAATTCCTTTATGCTGACATTATTCCTTTACGCCGCCAATAGTAAGTCCTGTTACAAAATATCTCTGCAAAAACGGATAGAGACAGATAATGGGAAGCATGGTCAGGATAGTGGCCGCCGCCCGTACAGAGGTAGGGGTTACACTTCCCATAGCATTTTTCATGGCTTCCGCAGAACTGCTCTGGTTGGTAACAGAAGAGAGCAGCTTCATCAGCTCATACTGCAAAGTGGTGAACTGCTGGCTCATACGGTTGTACAGCATTGCGTCAAACCAGGAGTTCCACTGTCCCACTGCTACGAAAAGAGCTACCGTAGCATATACCGGTTTACACAAAGGTGAGATAATCTTCAGGAATATGGTAGTATAACCTGCACCGTCCAGCTGGGCAGATTCCTCTAAACTGTCCGGGATTCCCGCCATATAAGTACGGATAACCAGCATATTAAAGGCGCTGACCATGCCTGGAATCACATATACCCAGAAGCTGTTGGTCAGTCCCAGATTCTTATACAACAGAAAGACAGGAATCATACCACCGTTTACATACATGGTAATTACCCAAAACAGGGAAAGGGAACGCTTAAAAAGGAAACGCTTTCTGCTGACAATAAAAGCCAGAATGGCGTTTGCGAACAAAGCGGTCACCGTACCTAAAACCGTACGCAGCACAGTGATATATGCGCCGGTAATCAGGTTATTCTTCTGCAGTACGGTTATATAGTTTTTCATGGTCCACTTTCTGGGGAGGAGATAGATGCCTCCCCTAAGGGCGTCTGTACCGTCATTTAAAGAAATTGCCAGGGTATTCAGTACCGGGTACAGGGTGATAATCACAAAGGCAATCATGAAGATTGTGTTGCATACAACGAAAATCTTATCCGGCACAGATTTTTTTATTTTTCTTTTTTCACGAACTTCTTTCATCTTTTCCACACCTCCTAGAACAGCCTTTCTTCACCGTTTCGCTTGGCAATCTGGTTCGCAATGACAATCAGCACAATGCTGACAAAGCTCTTAAAGATACCTGCCGCAGTACCTATCGCATAGTCCCCCTGGCTGATACCCCATTTCAATACATAAATATCAATGGTCTGGGATACGCTCTGTACCAGGCCGTTTCCAAGAAGATACTGGATTTCAAAGCCTGCGTTTAATACATTTCCCACGTTCATCAGAAGGAGAATCATAATAGTAGGCTTAATTCCAGGCAATGTCACATGACGGATTCTGGCCCATCTTCCGGCACCGTCCATGCTGGCCGCCTCATACAGAGATGGGTCAATAGCCGTAATGGCTGCCAGATAAATAATGGCATTCCATCCTGTTTCCTTCCACACATTGGCAAAGGCTACAATAGGCCAGAAATACTTAGGATGAGCAAAAAAGTTAATGGGCTGGTCCACCAGATGGAGTCCCTCTAAAATCTGATTGATGATACCGGTTCCGGATAAAGCGTCATGAAGGATACCGGTAACAATAATCCAGGACAGGAAATGGGGCAGATAGGAAATGGTCTGCACCACCTTTTTTCCTCCTCTGGACTGTACCTCATTTAAAAGAATGGCAAATACAATCGCCATAATAAAGGTACAAACCAGGTTAATGATACCCATAGCCAGGGTGTTGCGGATAACCTCTAAAAAACTGGAATCCGAAAATAACTGCTGAAATTTTGCCAGTCCCACAAAGGCGGAATGGAACAATCCATCCTTTGGCTTGTAATCCTGGAAAGCCATAGCCCAGCCGGCCAGGGGCAGATAATAGAAAATAATCCCATATATCACAATAATGGCTGCCCAGAAAATCAGCACCTTCTGACGCTTAACTTCCTTCCAGCTAATCTTCGGCGGCGCCTCCGCCACGTTCTCTTTTCTTCTTCTCTTCGCTGCTGAAGCCATATTCTCACTCCTTTTCCATAAAACAGGCAGATGCCGGATTTTGTTCAGCATCTGCCCGTCTGCTTATCATGACAATAGCCGTTTCACAATGGTCCCGCCTATTTCCTTACAACTGGTTTTACTGATACTTTGCAGCTTCTTCCATTCTTCTGTCTAATTCCGCCTGCATTTCATCCAGGAAGGCCTGTGGGTCGCATTCTTCATATACTTTCATGTATTCGTCCCATGCACTTTCAAAGTCATCTGCCATAACCACCTTAGGCAGGTACTCATGTTTTATCTCGCCCATTTTTGTCCAAGCCATACCGCCGGGTGTACTGGTCGTCAGATTGTTGGAGAAGGAATACATCGGATACCAGGGACCTGGAGCCTCGCTGGTTCCCAGCATATCCACATAAGTCTGTACGCCGTATGCTTCGAAGCATTTCTTCACGTTATCACTTAAGCTGTCAAAGAATTCTGTAGGCTGATACTGAGGCTGCATCGCATTCTTTCCGTCTCTGCTGGTTCCGGAATACTGTGGGAAATAGGAATATGTACAAATATGGGAAGCCTTGTAAGCAGTATCTGCTGCCTGGGTTCTCATCTCTTCTGTTCTGTAATACAGGCCGTCATCGCCTACTTCGTAATCAACACCTTTTTCCCCCCAGAAACGCAGGTCCAGAATTTCCTGGCTGAGAAGGTCATCCACGAACTTCAAAGCGCCTTCTACATCCTCACAGCTTGTAGTAATAGCCAGACCGCTGGCATTATTAAGAACACCGCCGGAGTTGTGCCACTGGTTCTGAATACCTTCTTCAATGGTAATAGGAAGAGGAACATAGTTGCAGCCCTTCTCATCCAGTCCCTGCTGTTTCAGAGCATCATTTACTGTATATGCAAAGTTCCACCACTGGTCAATCATGCCCAGCACACGTCCTGTGGAAAGCTTTGCAATATATTCATCATAAGTCTGTGTAAAGGATTCCGGGTCTACGATACCTTTGTGGTATTCCTCGTTTAACTTCTGGAAATACTTCACAGCCGTTGGCGTTGTATTGTAATCAATAACCTTTAATTCATCCGGGTCTACAATAACAGAACCGTCATTGGGATAACCGTCTAAGAACTGAGGTGCATTCTCCAGACAGAAGTATCTCCAGTCCTCACAGAGAATGGTGTAAGGAATGTTCTCTGTTCCGTCCTCCATAGTCGGATTAGCTTCCTGATAGGACTCAATCAGGTCAAAATACTGGTCCATGGTTTTCACTTCCGGATAGCCGGCCCACTCCAGAACCCTTGTCTGAATCCAGAAAGCTTCATCATTGTGGGTGGTAGCTTTTTCCTCTCCATAGATATTGCCGAACTGCTGAATCCAGTAAATATGTCCGTCGTCCTGTCTCAGCTTATCCCATTCCTCCTCGGTAAGGAATTCTTTGATATTAGGATAATCGTCCAGATAATCATCCAGAGCCACCAAAGCCCCTGCATCATAAAGCTGCTTCATACCGTCGCCGCCGTCAATAAAGTCCGGATATTCCCCTCCGGCAATCATGGTACCTACCGCTTCCTCTGCGGTCTGTCCTGTCAGCCAGGTCTCCTTGCATTTTGCTCCGGTAATCTCGGCGATTTGCTGCTGAATTTCATTATCGTCATTGATTTCTGAACCGGGAACTGCGAAAAAGGCGGTAAATTCTTTGACTCCTCCTTCTTCTGTATCCCCTCCCTTTTTGTCCTGGCCGCAGCCGGCCAGAAGAGTGGACAACATTGCCACACCTAAAAGTGCCGCCATCATCTGTCTCTTTTTCATCCTGTTTCCTCCTTTTGTTTTTTGGATAAACTAATTCTATCCCCTATACCCTTTCGTTACAACCTGACAAAAATCAGAAAAAGACAGGACAAAATTCAGTTCTTTTTACCAACCGAATTTTGTCCTGTCTTTTTTTCTCGGCTATTCTACACAGCCCTTTGACTTTTTCCGGTAATTTGTAGGAGTGCAGCCCTTAATGGCAATAAACTTATTGATAAAGTAATCCAGGTCCTTATATCCTACCTTTTCCCCTATGAAATATATCTTTTCATCGGTACGCAGCAGATACTCCGCCGCCTTTTCTATCCGGTAATGATTGAGATACTCCTTAAAAGGAATCCCATATTTTTTCCGGAACATCTGTCCCAGATAAGCGCTGTTTACAAAGTATTTTTTGCTCAGCTCCTTTAGGGTAATGTTTTCCTGGTAATGCTCCTTAATCTCCTTTTCCACCTTGCCCAGCACCCCGTTAGACACATTTCTTCTCAGTTCGCTTAAATACTCGGCATACTCCTCCATAAAGTTCTGGAAATTCTCCCGGTTGCCACGAATCATATGGGTATCAAAGGAGTTTTCCCGGATATACTGGATAATCTCATTCTGATTCAGGCTGTCATCCTGAGCCATGCCTAAGTGGGTCAGCTTTACCAGAAGATAATTCATATTTATCTGAATCATCTCTGGCTCCATGTTCTCACTGTTCATTTCCTGGTAAACCTGCTCTACCATTTTGGAAATCTCCTGCCGGTTGTTTTCCTCCACCGCCTTTAGAAGCAGCTCCATATTCTCCGCACTGATAACGCCCCTTTCCGTTTCTTCCTTTCTCTGGGAGTAATAAAGAATACTTTCCTCCACATCAAACTTCTGGAATCCCTTAGCCATAAGGGCAGTCTGAAAGGAGTGAGAAATTTTTTCTATACTGTCCACTGTCTCTCCTGCATAAGCCATAACACGGACCTCTGCCCTGTCGCTGATATTCTCCAGAAAGCTCTGGATATAGGCTTCCTCCTCCAGCCCTTTCTCCTGGGCAAGACGGTTATCATAGATAAAGCCTATGTCATACCATTCTTCCCGGCCTGCAATATCCATAAATACCAGGTCCTCGTTCCGGGCCCCCAGATATTGCCTGCACCTGGCGTACACAGCCTTCTGCCAGCTTCGCATTTCTTGGGGCAGCAGGCTTCCCTCCTCTGCTTCCATTTCCATGTGGATATACTTGATATTCTGAGAAAATTTCATTTTCCCAGACACATATTCCAGGGCCTCCTTATCCGGCCTTCCCAGAAGCAGGGCCTGGATATACCGGACAAAGTAAGCTCTGCTCATTTCTTCCTTTTCTGTCTTCTGCTCTTCCCTGGTACTATAAAGATTTTTCACCTGCTCCACCAAATCCAGAAGCTGCTGTTTTTGCACTGGTTTTAGAATATAGTCGGTACATTTATACTTAATAGCCTGCTGGGCATAAGAGAAATCCCCGTATCCGCTTATGATGACAAAAAAGGCATCGGAAAGCTGTTCCTCCCGAATGGTTTTTAAAAGACTTATGCCATCCATGACTGGCATTTTCACATCTGCCAGGATTAAATCCACAGGATTGTTTTTCAGAAACTCTAAAGCCTCCTGTCCGTTATTGGCTGTGTCCACGATTTCATAACCATACTTTTCCCAGTCAATCAGCACAGAAATACCCTGTGCGATAATGGGCTCGTCATCCACCAGCAGTACCTTCAGCATCCTTGTTTTCCTCCCTCGTAAAATACTTCACCGGCGCCGAAATCACCACCATGGTTCCCACGCCCTTTTCACTTTCCAGGGAAAATCTGATATTTCCCTCTGTCTGCATTTTCAGCCGGAGACAGGCATTTATGATACCCACTCTTCCTTTTTCCCGCAGCATCTCAATGTTTGCATGCTCCATTTTTTCTCTGAGGTAATACAGGTAGGATTCTGACATTCCGCTTCCTGTATCCTCGATTTCCATGTACAGTTTTTCCTGCTGAATATAAACCTTCACAAATATCCAGCATTTGGCTGCCTTATCCTCCACCCCGTGTACGCAGGAATTTTCCACAAAGGTTACCAGTGACAGCTTGGGAATCATACATCTTCTGGAAATCTCGTCCTCAATATCAATCTCATAGGACAGCCTGCTGCCAAAGCGATACTTCTGCAGCTTCAGATAAGCCTCTACAAATTTCTTCTCCTCCCCGATAGTTACCATATCGTTTCCCCAGTCCACATACTGCCGCTCCATCAGGGAAAGCTGTTCAATCATATCTGCGGTCTCATACTCCTGCTTCAGGATACTCCGCATCCGGATGTTTTCCAGCACATTAAACAAAAAATGGGGATTTATCTGGCTGTGGAGGGCCAGCAGCTCCGCCTTCTGCCGGGCAATATTGGTTTCCTGCTGCTTCAGCCTGCTTTTATACACCGTCTCAATCAGGGAATTTGTTTTCTGTGCCATAATGTTGTAATTCCGCATAAGGGAAGCTATCTCGTCGGTACCCTGTATCTCCTGGATTTCCTCCAGCTTACCCTCCTTCCGGTAATTAAACACCCGGCTTAAAAATCCCAGCCGCTCTACGAAATTTCTCCGCAAAATCTGCATAAAAATCCAGGGCAGCAAGGCGTTTATCACAATCAACAGCAGTATCATCGGCAGATTTTTCAGCAGAACCTGGAGAAAATCGCTTTGATGGGGGATAGCGTATATTTCCAGCTTCTGCCCGTAAAGCCCGATTTCTTCCATGTATTCCCCGCTTTTTCGCTGAATACTGCTGATATATGCATAATTCTGGGTCAGCCCTGTATTTCCTGTGTTAGAAAAGAGAATCCTGCCGTCCACCCCGCATATGTAAATGTCACTGTCATAATTGCCCATGACTATGGCCTGGTTAACAGCCATATAATCTAAGTCAATCTTCAGCAGCTTGGTGTATTTATCCCTTTTATAATAATCCAGCTTTCGCACAAAGGAAGCCTTCCGCATAGCCTCCGGCTGAGTAAGCTTGGAATCATCATAATAGAAATACATCTGCATGCTCTGTCCGGAATTCTGGAAATCTTTGTACCAGTCTTCCTCCCGGATTCACTCCAGCCTCCAGAACCGTCCTCCGTTTACAATTCCCTCGTTATCCCCGTACATGGTGATAATGGCATTGCTGGTACCCAGAGAACTGTCAAAAAGAGAGTCCTTTAACAGCTCCTGATACCGGTTATAGTAATCTAAATTAGAGGCAAATTCTGTGTTCAGGAATTCATTGATATATTTGTTAAAATAGATATTTTTTGATATGGTAACTGCGTTTTCCACAGCGCTGTTTAAGTTGTACATCACAGAGCTTACTGCATTCCGCAGCATTTCCTGCTTGGCGTCGTACTCGTCCCGGATGGTAATCCCCAGAATCACCGCATCTGTCAGCACCAGAGGAAGCATCACACAGTAAAAGTATAAAAGAAATAGTTTCTTTTTGATTTTTAAGTTGTTCAGGTATTTATCCAGTTTATTTCGGATTTCTGCTATCATTTGCCTCCCCCTTAGTCAGCGCTGCTATGTAAAACTATCGGTAAAAACAGATAACCGGACATCCCGGCTCCAGGCTGTCATAGAAACCGCCTGCAAAGCTTACCGGAAGATTGATACATCCGTGAGAACCGCTGTAGAGATAAATATTTCCTCCAAAGCTCCATCTCCAGTTTGCATCGTGAAATCCAATGCCTCCGTTAAAGGGCATCCAGTAGGAAACCGGAGACTCGTAATCATAGCTTCCGTCAGGGTTGGGTGCTGGTCTGAGAACCTGGTTTCTCTGCTTATAATATAGATAATAGCTGCCTCCCGGGGTCCTTCTGCCCCGGTTATAATAGGTACCGGAAACAAAATCCGACTCCATCAGCACAGCCCCGTCCTTATAATACCACAGATGCTGCCCTGTTAAATCCACCTCCACATAGGTACTGCCAAAATCCTGTTCCCCATATACAGCTCCCCTTCTGGAATAGATTGGCTCTCTCACTGTATTCACATGGCCCCGGATGTCTGCCAGAAGCTGAGCTTCCTCTCCTTCCTGGTCAATGAGGAAGCCATAGCTGCCGCCCTCCACAGAAACCGGCTGACCGGTAGCCGTGCTTGTGATGGTTCTGGTTCTGCCTACCGTATTATACTGGGCTCCCAGATTTTCCACATAAATTTCAATATTCTCCAACAGCAGGCTGTCGTCCTCCACATAATTTCCCGCTTCATCATAGCTCATCCAGTCCTTTACTGTCATACCGTCCAGCACCACCTGGTTTTCTCCGAAGGTATAAGTAACCGTTACCGCCGCACAGCTGTTATAAACCTGCTGCTTTTTCAGCAAATCCGGGTTGTTCTTATCTATCTGAGCCTTAATGTATACCCCACTGTCCTCAGCAGAAATCTCTTTCTTCTGTGCCCTGACAGCCTCTCCTGCTTTCTCCAGAAAGGCCTCCTTATCCAGTTGGGTTCCCTGGGTCTCCTCTTGAATGATAAACTGATTATTCTCAAAAGCAATATAGGCATTTTCCGGGGGAGTCATATTTTCTTCCTTCATACATGCAAAGGAATCCATCTTGCTTCTTAGCTTCTCTTCATGATAAGATGTCTGGTACCCCACCTGAAGCTCCCTCTCCTGCCAGAGACCTTTTATCCACAAAAAGGGATTCTGCTCCTTTAAAAGCTTTTCCGAAGAATAATCCAGCTCATAGGCAAAATCAATATCCTCTGCCTTAATTATCTCCTCTTTTTCTTCCCGAAAAAGAACCTGCAGCTGGTATTTCTCCGCCTCTTTTTTCAGAAGCTGGTCCGCCTCCCTGGCCAGCATGTTTTCACACTCTGTTCCGTTAATCCTGGTTCCCTCCAGGAACCGCTCTGAATAATAAAACACTCCGCATCCGTAAAAGACTGCAAAAACTCCCACAGCCACTCCCATGCCCCTCAAGGCTTTTACTGCGGTGCCTTTCCCAGCCTTTTCCTTTAACTTTTCCACAATCCTCATCTATTCTGTTACTCCTGTAATTTTTCTCTTCTGTAAGCCAATGCCTCAGCCTTATCTGTCCCAGACAAACACAGGCTACCCTCTATATGCCCCTCTGCTTTGGAGCTTTAGGGTACAGATTGCGCCTGTTCCAGCTGTCTGGGCTCATTATAGCATAAATATACCCTGTAATGAAGAAAAAAGAGTTCCGTAAGTGGAACTCTTAAGTGAAGACAAATTCTATTTTCACAAGGCTGCCCTACCGGGCGGATTCTTATTTGATAAATCCGGCTCTGGGGCAGCCCTGCAATCCTCTTGTCTATCTTATTTTCTTTTCTCTCTTCCTTGTACCCAGATAAACCCAAATAGTTCCTGACAACAGAAAACACAAAGCAGCTCCCTGCCAATTCAGGGTATCGCCTGTCTTAGGCTTTGTAGAAGTAACCGGCGTCTTAGGACTCTCCGGTTTTTTGGGATTCTCCGGTTTTGTGGGTTTTTCCGGCTCCTTAGGTGGATTTCCCGGCTGAGAATGAATAGCCTCCCCTTTCGGGTAAGTGACAACGTCATATATCCATCCCACTCCCTCTTCGTCCATCATGGGAATAGCCGCTAAGAAAGGATTCACGGTCCCATAATGGCTGCCATCTGTCTCCCAAATCAGGTACAGCCCTGTTTCTAAATCAGACCAGGATGCCCCGCCATTTGCATCTGTTTTCTGTTCTATTCCTGTAATGCCCTGTTTTTTCAGGAGAGCCAGCAGCTCTTTGGCTGCTGCCACATTTTCTTCACCGCTGGTAATAGAATTGATATTCCCCTGAAATTCCAGAGCCTCAACGGCCAGGGTATACCGGATAGTCCCATCCTCCAGACTGGGGACACCTACCCGGAAAACGGAAAATCCCACATTGCTTATGTCCGAATTCTCCTCCTCTAAATCCTCCAGTTTCAGAGTAATGCTTCCCTTGGTATCCAGAAGGCCTTCCGCCCTGACTGTTCTCGGGCTGCCTGCTGTTATCAGAAGAACTGTGAGAATGCAGTATATAAAATATCTGCTTCTAAAAAACATAAAAAGTTTTTTCATTCCGTTCCCCTTTCCTTCCATGCTTCCTACTTGTTTTTCCCTTTTCTCTTTCCTGCTTTTCTGAAAAGAAAGACTGTCAGAAGAACAGCAGCCAGAATTGCGGCTCCCACACACATCTGTTTCACCAGCCTGTACTGCTCAAGCTTTTCATCCACATCGATTCTTTCCTGCTCCGGCTCCTCCTCATAAGGAATACGGATTCCATGTATCAGAAGTCTGTGGCTGTTAACTCCATAAGGCGTACAGGTTACTAAAGTAACTCTGTCCTCCCCGGGAATAATAGACAAGCTGTCAATCTCCTCCGGTTCCACCACCTGGATGCCGTCAGTCTGATAGCAGTAGGTTTCATCAAACACATGGATAAAAAACAGGTCTCCCTCCTCCATTTCATCTAACTTTGTAAAAAGGTCTGCAGAGGGCAGGCCTCTGTGTCCGGTAATTACCGCATGGGTTCCTGCCCCGCCTACAGGAAAGGAAGACCCTTCATAATGTCCGGCCCCTTCCTTTAGAATATCTTTTTCTGTTCCGTGGTAAATGGGAAGGTAGATATTCAAATCCGGAATCTCTACCGTTCCCATAACCCCGTCCTGATTATAGTTTAAAATGGAAGCATATTCTTCAGAATCCTTCTGCACTTCTGTTATGGCCTGTTCTACGGAACCATATTCCAGCAATCTCTCATTGTATTCCCTGGCCTCCTGAAGGTATTGCTCCTTATCCTCCGGCACTATCTGAGCCGACGAGGCCACATAATGGGAAACCACATTATACTGTCTGTACACATTCACATAGTTGCTGATAGCCGGATAAAAGAAAATCAAAATCCCTGCAATAAGCAGCAGTACAGAAAAAACAAGGGAAAGCTTCTTCTTCATGGCTTAGTCGTTTCTTTTCAGCTTGCGGGATACAAAGAAGATACCTGCTGCAATCAGTACAAGGCCAACTGCACAGAATACGTTGGTTCCCATACCGCCGGTGCTTGGAAGGGTAAGGCCTTCATAGTTCTTAATCTGAACTACGAACTCAATTGTCTTTCCGTCAACCTGCACATTATTTACTACGCTTCCTGCTGTATTGGAATTTGCAATGGTAACTGTATATTTACCATTATAATGTTCTCCGGTCTTTAACCCGGTAATGGTTACCTCTACCGGCTCACCTAACAGCTTGTATCCTGCAGGCGCTTTCTCCTCCACGATTTTATATGTGCCTGCATTTAAACCGGCAAAATATACCATACCATTGTCGTCTGTAGTCACCTTATTTCCGGAAATCACAACCACTTTGCCGTTTTCATCGTATGTATATCTTCCTACAACCTGATTAGCAGAATTTTTCAGAGAAAATTCTGCTCCGGCCAAATCTTCTGTAACATTCTCAGCATCCACTTTACGGATAGCTAATTCGTAGGTATAGCTGATAACCTTATCTGCAATATGGTTTTCCCCTGTATTGTTCGTAACATCCAATCTTACCTGGTTAGGGTTGCCTGGTGCTCCGATGACAGCCTTGTCATTAACCTTTCCGCTTAAAGTAACAGTAATCCTGGTACCACTCATAATTTTAGAGTAATCAAAATTCCATACAAGTACTGTGTTGGTTCCCACTGTACTCTTGCTTGTGGTATACTCTACACCTTCGGTCAGCGGCTTAGTGCCGGTTCCTGTTTCCATGGTCAGCACGGCATCGTTATTGTAGGTAAGACCCTGGCTCATGGTATCTGTAATTTTGTATTTAACTGTGCTTAAATCATAGCTGGAATCATAGGTTGGAATAGTAGAAATAATCTCATATTTTACATTATCCCCA